>JYMV01015523.1_pt1 | contig 34550 bp, 38 predicted proteins | sample 338911 | NCBI WGS metagenome assembly JYMV01 (sample SAMN03354496, study PRJNA234377) | hydrothermal vent metagenome | biome: Deep sea; feature: Hydrothermal plumes at the Eastern Lau Spreading Center, Western Pacific Ocean; material: Seawater | place: Tonga | collected 2009 | depth 2000 m m
ATTTTTTAACAGTAACCCACCTCCACAGTCTCCTATTGGCGGCATGTACAGAGGATTATGTCTTTTTAGAGGGGAAAATCCCTAGAACCCCAATGTGGTTTTTCTGCTTTCGTCTCGCGTCGAGATAGTAAAGTCTTCTCCATCCCAGTTAGACAAGGGGTTGTCTGTGTCTCGATTTTCGAATTTATCGGGGCGTCTATCAAATTCGATGAGAGCGACTAACAAAGTAAAGATGTTTACAAGATGTGTTTGCTCTCTATTTGACGCTATCGACCGTATACAGGCTTTGTACTTTGCTACAAGTTGATCAATATCTCTCAATCCCAGTGAATATGCTCTTGCCAACATTTTGAAATTAACAATCTCGATTGGGTCTCTATCAAAATGCGAGTTGTCGGGATACAGCTGCACGTTTTCATGGTGGTCAAACTCGTAATGGCCTAAAAATTTATCAACGTCTGGAGGGGAAAGCACAGATTTCCTATCGAAAAAGCGCCTTAGGTAGGCTTCTGATTCAAATTTTTCGCCATAGACAGCATTAATCGAGTTTTGTAACTGTTCTGTATCAGTAGCCACCACGAAAACAAAGTCTTTAGTACTGAAGAAATGCTTGATCACTTCGAGCATTTCAATGGCGTAATTGGGTCTACATCGGTCGAGTTCGTCTACTAGTACCATTACAGGCAGTTGTCGCTTGTGAACCTCATTTAATGCAACAGCTAGCTGCTCCAGGTGTTTACGAACCTCTTTTACAGCCTCGACCTGTTCTGAGTAGCCTTTCTTCATGCTATCGAGGTATTCTTTTGGGGACGACTCCATAAAAGTTTTAACAAACTCTCTTCCGGCAGCGGCGTCACCAATGAATTTTTCACCAATGTAGCTTCCTGCAACGATTGCACTTCCTTTTAACAACTTTCCAAGGTGCTTTTTTAGTTTATCTAAGTCGTTACCATGAAGTGGTAATAGCGCTTTCAACTGAGTCAGTAACTCACTTGCCACTACTAAGAGGGGATTATCGGTAAAGTCGCTTTCCCAAGCATCTATATAGATAACAGGATGATTAGCGTTGTGAAAATGAGTGTAGAGGCGCTTTAAAAACTCTGTCTTACCCGTTCCCCACTTTCCGTTGAGGTTAAGCACAAATCCGTCTTTTTCTTCGGCAAGAAATGACGCTAAGAATTCGCCATAGGCTTTCCTACCGACCGCGCAATTGTCAAATGTGTATTCGCTAAGCCATTCACTGTATTTTGGTTTTATTTCGTCCATGATAATCCATCACTAACTGTCTATAGCAACTATATTACCCTTAGTTAGTAGCGTGGTAAAACAAGTCACCGTAAGCCCAAATTAAAGTCCCCATTGCAATAAGGAAGGCTCCCAAGTATTGGCCAAGGCCGATGGGCTTCTTATATTTCGCTATGAATTTGGTAGTACCAACTTCCGCAATCCCTTGGAAGAGATTGCCGACACCGAAAGCTGCAAGGAGCGCTTCGGCCATACTGGCTGTTAATGCGGTAATGGCGCCACTACGCCCAAACCAGCCTGCGCTGTCCTCGCCAAAATACCCCCAACCAAAGTAGCCAGCAAACGCAGCAAGAGCGGCGAGCACCAAGTAAATGTATGCGCGGAACAGTCGCCAGCCATTATTATATGCTACGTTTCTTTTCCACCAACTCTTTATCTTAACTGTGAATGATTGCATTCGAGAAGGAGTAGACATAAATCCTCCGTGATTACTTTTATCTTTAGCTACTATTCCTCCACCTGCTCAAAAAATCAACGAATAACTGACTAGGTTTAGGTAGCAAAAAAGTTCCACAACAGACAAACAAACCCGACTTATTGAGAATCAACACGTTCTATTCAACACAAAGTGCGTTATAAAGGGGCGCGTAACCAGGCGCCCTACTACCAACGAAAAAGTGAATAACTCATCAAACAGCAGCAAATCCAACGAATAAACCATCCACAGCCTTGTTGATAACTGGAAAAGGGTAACCACTACGGCAACATACCCTAGAACCGCCTTAACCAATAAACCCTTTTCTCACCAACCCAGCATAAGAACCCTAACCGGACTCATTGACTAAAGCACAAACGAGGACGACTCACCCACAACAAAGAATTCACCTCACACACCACTATACATCCACCAACCTGCCCCATAGTAAACGTGCGTTACTTGTCCACTACCTGTGACCCACTTTCGTTTACCTCCCCTACTCACTCACCAATTTCTCACGTTCTCCCTGCCCAACTGCGCGGAGCGCGCCGCCGCCGCAGCGAAGCTGCGGGAAGTTTAGCAAGACGGTATAGGGGTATGTTGCCGTAGTGATTAGCATGTGGTTGTGTTTTTTCTGCAAAATCACGCGTACTATGGTTATTCCGTACTACACTGGTACCTACCACACCTATTCACATTAAGGACGATTATGAATGTACGCAAATATCTGGTTTTAGGCTCGTTAGCTTTAGCCGGATGCCAGTCTCCCGTTGATGATATGCTTAACAACAATTTTGTGCAGGTAAAGGCTGAGACGGCACCCTCACACGTCATTGGGTTCTAGACGGGTAACATGGGCCCTTACCTCGCGAGCCTCAGTTTCGATAAGTCGGGTAACGGGTACTTTTGCTATTCCTACGGAACAGCAGACGTTATTCAAAAGGTCAAATACGCTGAAGACACTATCTTTATCCAAGATGGAACCAGGTTAACGCTCGACGCCGTTTCTTCTGATGGCCTAAAAGTCTCATCAAATTACTTTGGCAGTACCGTAAACATCGTGAGGCTAAGTTAATGAGGCTAGAAGATATACAGGCACAAGTCGGTTATAAAAAGCATACAGGACACTTCAGCGGCAAACCTGCTGTTGTTGCCGATAACGTACTTGATAGGCAATTTACAGTAGCTACACCGAACAGATACTGGGTCACTGACATTACCTACATCCGCACTCATGAAGGCTGGCTCTACCTTGCCGTCGTTTTAGACTTATACTCTCGCGCTGTTGTTGGTTGGTCGATGAGTTCTCGCATCGAATCTGAGCTTGTTACTCAAGCGCTACTAGCAGCAGTATGGCGAAGAAAGCCCAAAAAGCAGGTGCTCATACACTCAGATCAAAGTAGTCTATTTACAGGCTATGAATAGAGTGACTTCTTAACAGAGCATAATCTCAAGGCCAGCATGAGCCGTCGAGGAAACTGTCATGATAATGCCGCTGCAGAGAGCTTCTTCCAACTACTTAAGCGAGAGCGAATCAAGAGAACAATTTATAAAACACGTGAACATGCAAGAGCCGACATATTCGATTATATCGAAATGTTTTATAACTCTAGACGCAAGCATGGTGAAGCGAATAATATGCCTCCACTGGCTTATGAAAAGCTAGAAGAATTCAAAAGAAAGTCTGTCTAGTAAAGTCTGGTCGATTCAGCCTTAGGAAATTCGTACGACAAAATCGATTCCATTGTCTTTTCGATAGAAAACTCTGTTGTTTCAAGGCTGAGCGAATTGGATTCAATTTTTGAGTAATCTAAAATATCGTTCAAAATGCGTAGCAGTGTTTTGGCCGAATAAACGGCAGTGGAAACAAGCTTCTTGGTTTTTTCCGAGAGTGGCTCTTTCTCTAATAATTGAAGCATACCAAGGACGCCGTTCATTGGCGTTCTAATTTCGTGGCTCATGTTAGACAAAAAAAGACTTTTGGCTTCATTAGCGTTTTCTGCTTGCGCTTTTGCCTTACGGAGTTCTTTTTCTGCTTCTTCCTGCTCAGTGACATCTTGAACAACAGACCAAATTAGAGGGACGCCTTCCTCGTCTATGATTTTCACACCAGAAAGTAATACGGGATAGCAATGTCCATCTTTATGGATATATTCTTTTCTGTAAGGACCATAGCGGCCAGTAGAATTTAAAAGTGAAAGCTGTTTTGTTTCCTCATCCTCGTATTTCGATGGTGTCAACTCCCAATAGCTGAGCTTACTCATTTCATCGAGTTCGTACCCTGAAAACTCAGTAAACTCTTTGTTGACTGACACAAATGCGCCATCAGCAAATCGATTAATTGCAATCCCTACCGGAGCCTGTTCTACAAACGCTCTGAATCTTTCTTGTTGGAGTTGTATTGCGGATTCATATTTTTCGATTTCTGTATGTGCTTTTACCACTGCCTCTTTTGACTTAATGATATCTGATATGTCACGCACTGCAGCCAATACGAGCATTGATTCAGGCATCTTGAAAGCGCTGAGAGACACTAGACACTCAAATTTAACTCCGCCAAAGTTTTCGTGTTCCCAACGAAATGTTTGGGGTCCTTCGCTGACTGTTTTAGATAGATAGATTTTTGCGAGTTCAGCAGAGCGAGAGCCACATGGTTGATATTCCGGAGACAAATCGGCGGGGCTAAGCGCTAAAAAGTCTTGCTCGCTTTGAACGTTGTGCATTGCGAGTGCGGAGGTATTGCATTCGATGAACTTTCCAGTGGCTAAATCGATGATTGAAAGTGCGTCAGCCGAGGTGTCAAAAAGCGTTTTATACTTATCTCGTTCACGTTTGAGGTCGGATAACTCACGCTTTAATGCAGCATTCTCTAATTTAGTTGCTTCCTCACTATAACTATCCATTGAACGCATAATCCTTTAAAACATCTATAATGGTTTTATGTAGTGTAATCACAGATAAAGTAAAAGCAATTAATCAACTTACTATTTTTTAAAGCCGAGCTAAATTATCGACAATAAGTTTCCAGCGGTGCATCTTTCCACGTGCCGTTGAGGTAATGGGCTAAAAAATTTATACACGCGAGGCGGTTCAAAATATAATGAAATAAGAACCGTACGAGGGGAGTCCATCCCATTTCCCTAAATCATGGCGTACGCACTGGCATAATCTCAACACCTTGTTTAATTACCCTGAAGACATCCGCAGGGCAGTTTACACCACCAACGCCATTGAATCTCTGAACAGCGTAAGCAAGGGGAGCATGTTCGCAAAGGTTTTCCAGTTCAGCAATCTGCTGGCGCGCTTTCTCCAAAAGATGCTGGAGCCAAGCCCGGGAACCGTGCGCCTCAATAGGCGGAAAAATAAAGCATGGCAACACCGGCCAGCGCCAAGCCGCCGTGAGTCATGATCACCCATCGGGGTTTGGCCTGACGGAACACCACGCCAAAAAACAGCGCCCCACCCAGAAACGCCGCGCCCAGCAGGGCCATCGCCCAGTATCCGGTCTGCGGGATCGCGGTGTCGGGCCCAGCAGTATACAAGGTATAGCCCAGCATTATGAGACCGGCGAATCCCAGCACGCCATGCGCCAAGCCGAACCAAGAGGGATAACGCGCCCTCATTGCCAACAGAAGCCCGAACAGCAACCCGCCCGCAGCCGTCGCCGCCAGCACCCAAAATGCCCACTGTATAAGTTCCATCGATTCATCCTCAATTTGTTAAGTTTCTAGACATCATGTCTAGAATGAATGAGTATAGGCAAAAACAAAATTATCTTGCGCAATGGACGACCTGACAGCTGATGAGGTGTTAAAAGCCGACTGGTTGGTCATACTATTCTCAAGGGCTCGAGAGTATGCAGCATCAAACCTACCTGATTTTGAAACTTGGTAGCTAATGCCTATGGTTGCATGCCTCTTCAGAACTGCTGGAATCAGGGCCAACAACCCCTCATCATTGAATGGCTGAGTAGCCTGACTGTATCCTGCCCGCAACGTTACATTTTGGGTCGCGGCATACGAAGCCCCAATCGCCACTATCGTTTGATCCTTCGTATTCTGAGGAAGCCTTAGATCAACATCTCCGGCGTCACTGGTAAACCCCACCTTAATATCCTTCAGGGCATCTTTCCAGAAAACCCGAGACACATCTAAAGCGAGCAGTAATTTGTCACTGAATTGATGACTCACTCCTACATCCAATTTGGCAGGAGTATTAAAATTCAAAACTCGTATTTGTCCTTCAATAGGTATGTTTCCGGCGATACCGTCAACCGCAGTGACTGTTCCGTTCCCTTTCAAATCATTCATTTTACTCTCGAACATGTAGGAAATGCCCAAATTTGTTTTGGGCGCCATCTTGTACAACATACCTAATCTACCCGAGTATCCCCAACCATCAACACCACTTGAGATTTCTTTGTTTTCGCTAACGCTTATGTGTACTCCCCGTGGATCAGGTAATGTCCCGAGCAATCCCAGTAGCGACCCGGACGCCCGCCCATCCCCACCGAGACTAGCCAACTGTTTATTCCCAAACAAATAATCAAGATTTAAACCCGTCCACTTTGCATCCAGGGTAGCACCGACGGAGAGATCGTCATTAACCTTAAAACTCGCAGAAAACGGTATGTCGAGAATAAACAGACGACTTGCATTCTCGAGCCCCGTATCAGCACCGGCAGCATAGCCCGTCTCACCAATATCTCCGCGCGACAAAAAGCTAGACCTACCATATTCAACGCCCACTCCGGCTTGAGCAAACATGCCCACCCCAAAAGTCCAATCTGAAACTTTACTGGTAAAAGCAAACTGAGGAGCTACATATGGCCCTCGATTATTTGAGCGCGTACTCGATGACACCTTTTCTCCTGTGCCAAGATTCGTCGCGCTAATATCCGTAGTAATCAGGTCGAACCCTAGCAACACTTCACCTGTCGTATCAGACAAACTCATCGTCGCCGGATTAACCATCATTGACGCAGGCCCAACATAATGAGATACGGCCGTTCCTCCCATACCCCTCGAAATCGATCCAAAACCTTCTAGGAACAACCCGTAAGTCGCTACCGTATAGAATGAGATCATATACAAGAACAGACCAATAATGCATTTATTTAATTTTTTAAATTGCATTCTCTCTCACCTTCTTTTTTGTTTTATTAATGGCCCAGCATTTCAGATAATCAATCCTCTTATGCTTCCTTTTGGCATAAATAGCAAAATTTATATTTATAAGCTTTTCAGCTTATGAGGAGGTTGTACGCCGTCCGCAAGAACAGCGCACCGAAACCTAAAGGTTCTCTTATACCTTATTAAGCGATACGAATTACCGGCTTAAGTGTTATCCCTTTTTCCGAATCTTCAGCGGCTCGATCAATTTCATCGAATGAGTAAAATTTAATTAATTTATCAAAGGGAAACTTTCCTTGGCGATACAAATCAATCAATCGTGGAATAAAGATATCCGAAACAGCTTGACCCTCAATAATTCCTCGGAGCTTACGGTTAAATAGTAAAAAATTAACATCAACAGGGACTGTAGTCCCCATTGGTGGCGCACCAACAATACCAATCTCACCGCCTATGGAGGAGCTCAAGATCGCTTGCGAAAGCACAGAAGGCAAACCGCTGGTTTCCAGAACATACGGAGCCCCATCAGCGCACAATTTCTTGATCTCCTCAACTGGATCAGTATTGGTTGCATCAATCACATGGGTCGCTCCAACCTCACGAGCTAATTTCAGTCGATTTTCCTTGACATCGACAGCAATGATTTTCGTACATCCGGCCACGGCGGAAGCCATCACTGCTGAAAGACCTACGGCCCCAGCACCGAAGATCACGATAGCCGAGCCCGCAGGAGGTTTCAGTGCATTGAGAACAGACCCTGCGCCAGTTTGAATGCCGCAGCCAAGCGGCCCAAGGAGTTCAAGCGGGACGTCTTTAGTGACCTTCACTGTGTTGCGTTCGTAAGACAAAGCATAAGTCGCAAAGGAAGACTGCCCGAAAAAACTCGCCCCAACTTCCTGGCCATCGTGTTCATGAATGGTGCACTCACCGGCAACTGAGCGCCCCATAAAATTGGGAACGAAAGAGTTGGCACAACTTGTGGGATCACCGGAAAGGCATGCTTCACAACCACCACAAGTATAAAAAGTCAAAACAACATGATCGCCCGGCTGTACTTTTTTGACAGAAGATCCAACCTTCTCAACCACGCCAGCTCCCTCATGCCCAAACACCATCGGAAGCGGAACCGGGTAATGCTGATCACGACAAATCAGATCGGTATGACACATTCCAGTCGCAACTACTCGAACAAGAATTTGATCTTCAGCGGGCTCATTAAGGACTACATTTTCGAGTCCAAATGGACCATTTTTTTGACGAACAACTGCTGCTTTTATTTTCATTTTTGTCTCCGTTTTTGAATCGTCACACAGTTTAATAAACACTAATCATTTCTCGCTAGGCTCAACAAATTTTTTCGGGTGAGCTTAACCAAAAAAGAAATTCTATCCCTTCACTCCCAGCATTACGGCGTGGTCGCAGAGGTTCGATTATAAAAACGATCTGCATATATAGATCCGTGCGCCACACCAAGTCGAAGAAGTTCGGTTTCAGCAGCATCAACCATCGGTGGTGGCCCGCAGAGGTATGCTTCACACGACCGCCCCTGCAGGTATTCTTGAAAACATTCAGTCACCAAGCCTCGCTTTCCTTTCCAGGAGGACGTTGCCGGTTCTTCGGACAACACTGGAATAAGCTCGAAGTTTCCACCCCAATCCCGTTGAAGCGCTTGCATTTCTTCAAGGCAATATAAATCACGCTGCTGCCGCACCCCAAAAAATAAGAAAACATCACGCTCGCGTTGGGTTCCGGTCATGCTCTCCAAAATGCATTTAATGGGTGCGAGCCCCGTTCCTCCAGCCACGCAGACCATCACGTCATCGCTCTCATTAAACCCAAACTGTCCATACGGGCCTCGCAACGTAACGGTGGTCCCAGTTCTATCACCACCAAATAGCCAACCACTGAAAACCCCTCCTGGGACTAGGCGGACATGAAAGTTCAGGCTGCCGTCCGCTTGGCCTATAGTCGAAAACGAATAGCTTCTTACAGCCGACAGTTCTGTAAATTCAATATCAGCATACTGACCAGGATTAAAAGTTATTAGTTTTTCTGGCATTAGAGTCAATCCGATTACATCGTGTGCCAGAGGTTTCTGTTCACTGATCACGGCTGTGGTCTCTTTAGGAACAATGGCCCTTCCGAGTTTGGCATCCAGTTCAATTTCAAGGTCTTCTTTAGGTATACACTGACAACCCAACCGATATCCAGACTGATATAAACCACCACTTAGCCCCATAGCAGATGATGCCAGTTCGCTTATCTTTCCCGAGATTAGTTTATATTTACACGCACCACAGGTTCCGACTTTACACTCATGTGGAAACGCCAGCCCTTGATGCAGCGCACTTTCCAGAATCGTCTGACCTCGTGGAACTTTAAATTCCACTCCTTGCCCTCTCACAGAAACAGTTAGTTCCCGAGGAGGAGCAAATAGGCCAAAGATTTTCTTAAACATATTCAAACGTCCATCATTAAAATTTATTGGTCTTTACTTGTGTAAATTCCAGAACGACACCTTTGCTCCAGGCGTTTATGGCAGCAGGAAAATGACACGTCAGTCGGCACACAAATTCTCCTGATAAAAAAGGCCGTAGAGCCAATTTTCTCTATATGCTTCCGGCCAACATCAAAAATTCAACACGTTGACTGCTATTAGGTTCTAATGGCCCTTCCTCACTATCAGGGCCCAGAAATCCCAATGTTTTCAGTTGAGATTGCCAAACGTGAAATGCCACCAGTTTAATGTAGTCATCAATCTGCCTGCGGTATCCACTGTGACCATCCGGCATTTTTATTAGCCTCAACGGCCAACTTTCGCTCACCGGGGGTGGCATAGTGCAGATCCCAATCCTTCAATTTCGGCTTTGCAACGAGACTCTCCCAAAGAGGCGGAACAAGTCCAAGCAGAAAGCACAGGAAGAGTGAGGGCATCTGAGGAGCCTCCTTTTCCGGGCGCAAATCGTAGAACGGTATATAGCCGTCAATGTGATGGTTAATATGGTTCGTGATCTCGCATCCCAGCGGGCGGACGATCATCCCCATGTGGTTCCAGGCGTGGTGCAAGAGGATAGGCTGACCGATTTCGCGTATTAACCCATAGTGTTGAAAATAATTGAACCCCTCAACAAGCGCTTTCGCAATCAGCATTGAAATAATTGTAACTAGCCCCGCATCCGCCCCTCCAAAATAAGTTACCACGGCAGGCAGAGCGATCAGAAGCATGACATACTGATACGTTTTGTTAGACAAATGCCACGGCGACTTTCCTTTTCGACGTAAGGTCTCAGCTTCAATTTTTACTGCATCTTTGACGGAACCAACAGTTGCACTGACCACGAAACTGTACATTGTCTGGCCGCGGATTGGGGTATCGCTATCGAGAGGCGTGTCGAGTTCTAGATGGTGCGTATTGACATGAGCAATATCTCGGTTTGGGTCACCATAAAATGTTGCCAGTAATTGCGCCATTCTCCTCGGAAACCAGTGCCGGCGGTGCATCAATTCGTGCGAAACTGGAAGCGTAGGTACTCCACTAAGCCAAGCCAAAGAAAGAATGCTTCCCCAAAACAGCATGGGTTCACCAAGGTCTATCAGGCCTTCCCTCACGCCGAAAATAAAAAACCCATACATAGCAATCATTAATGGTAATTGCAGGTATTGAGTAAGGTCTGCAAAAAAAGAATTTACCTTTCTCTCTGAAAAATCCTTGGGCAAAGCGATATCTAGCACCATCAGCACGGGAAAGGTTGCAGCCCCGAGCCAAACCCAATTTCCGCCATAATAAAACCCCAATGCCCCGCAAACAGTCACTAGTGGAATCAGGTAGTAACGAATGGCATCCATATTATTTTCCTCATCTTATTACTTATTTTGATTACAGATATCTCAAAGATATTAATCATCAAGGGTATCATTGAAACTAATCTATCTAATTAGATCAGAATGGGTAAGTAGCTGGCTTCCCAACCATGCTGATCCATTGAGACTGAGTAAATGCATCAATGCTTGCAAGCCCGCCAAACCTTCCACTGCTACCTGAGGCTCCCATGCCTCCAAAAGGAACATGTGGCTCACAGTTGATCGGCTGGTCATTGATATGAACCATCCCTGTCTTTAAATTCCTCGCAATCTCCAGACCCGCCGCTAAGTCCTTAGTGTGAATAGACGCAGCCAAGCCATATTCCGAACTGTTTGCCAATCCGATGGCTTCCTCTACGCTGTCAACGATAGTGATTGGCGCCACCGGGCCGAAAGTTTCCAACTCGAAAATATCCATTTTCGGCGTTACGTCCATGAGCACGGTAGCTTGGTAGTAGCGATCCTGATAGGTACCTCCCGCCAAGATCTTTGCGCCGGCCTTTTGCGCAGATTCTACGAGCGCATGGACGTGGGCCACTTGTTTATCGTTGACAAGAGGACCGAGGTGTACTTGATCCGTTTTCGGATCTCCAACCACCAAATTCCGAGCACGCAGCGCAAGCTTCTCTGCGTATTCTTGCGCAATATCACGATGAACCAAGTGACGCCCGGCGGCCATACACACCTGGCCCTGGTGCAGGAACGTACCCCATGCTGCACAACTGGCGGCCCCATCAAGATCTGCATCAGGCAAAATGATGTGGACATTATTTCCACCGAGCTCAAGCGCAACCTTTTTCAACATTCTTCCGCACTTCTCTCCAATTAGCCGGCCCACCTCGGTTGATCCAGTAAAGGAAATCATGTCGATGCCCGGATTCGTCACCATTGATTCGCCTGCTTCTGCCCCTCCAGGAAGGACATGAATAACGCCATCTGGTATACCAGCCTCGGAGAAAATCTCAGCAATGAGCGCGCCTCCAGTGACCGCAGTCTGAGGGTCGGGTTTTAGAATTACTGCATTCCCCAACACCAACGCTGGCGCTACCGAACGCATCGCCAGAAACAGTGGGAAGTTCCACGGAGCAATCACGCCGACCACGCCAACAGGAACTCGATGACAAAGATTCAGGCGCCCTGCAACAGTCGATGGCAATGACGTACCGTCAGGCAAGAACGCTAGGCTCGCAGCCTGATGCATTTGCTGATAGGTAATCCCGGCCTCCCACAAGCCTTTCTGCCGAATCGCGCCACATTCCCGCACGTTCCAATCGGCGAACTCATTTTCGCGCTCTTTCAGTTTTTCCGCAGCCTTTCGGACAATCTCGGCTCTTTCACTGAAGGGTATTGCAGCCCACTCCTTTTGAGCTCGCCTGGCTGACTGTGCAGCAGCTGCGACATCTTCACCATTTGCAATGCCCACAACACCAAGCAGATCACCATTAGATGGATCGGTAACGTCAGAGGCACCACCCCGCGCTTCTACCCACCCAGAGCTGAACACTTTTCCAGACCAAATAGGCACCTCTTTTTTTCTTTCTTGCTGCATCAGTCTTCTCCTCGACATAAAATAATTATTATTTATTGCGCCCGCACCGAATATATTTCGAACCCGGAGTAATAGAACGCACCACTGCCTAGCCTTATAACCAGATAGGCGCCTTGGACTAACTTGTAACTAACCACTGGAATTGCGCTCCCAGCTTCCATGCGCCGGACAGACTTTCCGTATACGCCTCTACTCCAACAACTCAGGGCCATCGGCCATGCCCCAACGGTCACAACAAAGGTGTTTTTCGTCGTAGCCTTCGATAACGCTGCCTGCTTTTGCCATTGGATTGCCTTGCGTGGGTTCTTTATTTGTCTTGATTGTGGTGCAAGTTCCCAGGGGATGACTATCCGGACAGTGCATCGTTTGTCCGGATACTGCAACGTCCATATTTTCGAAAGCATAGGACTATCTACGGCATCCAGGCAAGAGCCTGAACTGCTCCCTGAGGCCCGGATAAGAATTCAATGAAATGAGCGATGTATGGCGGAAAGTGACCAAGTCAGGTTGTCATTCAGTAAAATTTCCTAGCCCGAAAAATTCATAAAAAAGGCGAACCTTGCTTAACCCATTGATATAATGGGAGTTACGCCAATAACGCTTCGGAAGAAGCTAAACAAGGTTCGCCCATGTCCAATTCTATCCCAACTCAACTGCGCTTTCCTCCCTTTGCCGGCTTTACCATACGCGCTGATTTTGAGGGCGGAGCGTTGTCATCCGACTTTGGCCCCCTGCTGCTGCGCGGGGTGGACCAGCAGATCGGCCTGGTTCATCGACTGGCCCAGGCCATCGACGACCGCCGTCACGCCTCTTACATCGACCACTCGCTTGATGATCTGCTGACCCAGCGGATCTTCCAGATCGCTTGCGGCTATGCCGATGCCAATGACGCCAACGCGCTGCGCCGTGACCCGATGTTCAAGCTCGGCGCCGAGCGCAAACCGCTTGAGGCAGAGCAGGACCTGGCCAGCGCACCCACGTTCTCGCGTCTGGAAAATGCCGTTAACACCCGCGACCTTTACCGCCTGGCCGAGGCCTTTGTAGAGCAGTTTGTCGCCAGCTACGGCAAGCCCCCAGAGATGATCGTGCTAGACATGGATCACTCCGAAGACCGGACTCATGGCCAGCAGGAGTTGGCGTTTTACAATCACCATTACCAGAGCCACTGCTACTTGCCGCTGTTTCTGTTCGAAGGCCTGTCGGGCAAGTTCATTACCGCTGCACTGCGCCCCGGCAAGCGCCCGAAGGGGGCAGAAAACGCGATGATCCTTAAGCGGGTGCTCAAGCGGCTGCGCCAGCACTGGCACGAGACCCGCATCCTGCTGCGTGGTGACGCTCATTTTGCCAACGTGGAATTGATGCAGCTGGCGCTTGACGATCCGTACACGGATTTTCTGTTCGGCCTGACCGGCAACAGCCGCCTGAAGAAACTGTTCTGGTTGAATATCCCGGACACCTCAAGAAGAGATAAACTCTTCAATAACAGAGGTGCTAACCATGAGTCAGAAACGCAGTTACAAGCAGTATCCGCCAGAATTTAAGGAAGAAGCCGTTGCGCTCGTAACCGAGCAAGGTTACACAGTACCAGAGGCTGCGAAGTCTCTGGGTATTGCCACCAACCTGCTCTACCGGTGGAAGGAAAAACAGGAGCAATCAGCCAGTGAGTCGAAGCCTACAGAAACAGAGCTTGAAGAGCTGAAGCGGCTTCGTCAGGAAGTCAAAACCCTGCGCATGGAGAAAGAAATTTTCAGGCGTTTGTTTTCTTCCCTGAGACGGCGGATCTCCTCTTGCTCAGGTGTAAGCCTGCCATTTCCGCGGAAAGCGTGAGCTCCTTCAGAATCCTGCTCTTTAACCCAACGACCAAGCATATTGGCACTGATCCCTAGGCTTCGTGCTGCCTCAGCAATTTTGTAGTTTTGGTCAGTGACCAAACTCACGGCGTCTAATTTGAATTCTTTTGAATAGCTTTTTCGCGTTTTCATATACACTCCAGTTGTGAGAATTATCTCTTAACTGGGTGTGTGAATCTATTGGAGCACGTCACAAAGACCTTAATGAATATAAGAGGCCTAATAGCGGTAAACATACTATTGGACAGTGGTGGTTCAAGATATATACGCACATTCTTCAACATATAAATGCGAACCCTGTGAAAGAGGGTATGCGCGATAGTACGGCATTTATATTATTTGTGGCGCTAAGACACATTCAGGATGAGGAAGCTGCATATCAGCGCGTGAGACAACTCAATGAACGTCATATTGGCCTAACGGATGAAGAGCTCAATAAGTACCTGAAGACGGCGAAAACAACGCTGTACAAATACAAAAAGGACTCGATAGCAGACTATCTGGAACGCCAACTGGGTATGGATGTTTCATTTCTATACCAGGACAAAGCCAAACTCAATCCTGAAGAAGTTAAGGCCGCTAGACAAGCTGCGGCTGAGTCAACGGCCAAGAAGAAAGCTGAATCAACTCTAAGTCGAATCCTACGCGCTGCTAGGGAGCTTCTAACTCAAAATGTCACCCCTACTCAAGTATCTGTAGCTGCGATTTGTGGCCGGAGCGAGAGAACGGTTCGACGTTATTGGACAGAGGTTATTGGTCATCCGGCAATTAGGTCCGCTTCTATATATTCCCCCCACAGATATGTCCGGTAGGCGCGTAGAAACGTTTAAATAATTAATACGTTTATTATTTCTTTAGGCCTGTGGTATTAGTGAATTAAACCGTGAGTGTGGGTAACCAACAATAAGTTTGTTCGCGTTAAGCGCGAAGTCACCACCTATGAGTCCCGTGTCGAAGATGACCTTCAGGCGCTAACGCTGGAATGCGCCTCTTCGACATTGCGTCTACCCGTCAATGTCAGCCCCCACTGGCTGGCCAGCCTGATGAAGGCGCTGAACGAATGAGGATGTTCGTCGAGCCTTCTGACATTTATCTTTATCTGGATAATGTCGACTTCCGTAAATCTATTAACGTTCTGATTGTGGTGGTTGAGCAACAGATGGAACTCAATCCGTTCCGAGATGCACTGTTTGTCTTCTGTAATAAAAAGCGGGATAAACTGAAGGTGTTGTACTGGGATAAAACCGGCTTTGCCCTGTGGTATAAGCGTCTTGGTGCGACAAGAAGTCGCTTTGTTTACTGTTGAACTTTGATTCAACCCTTCGTATTGCCGAAGGTTTCCTATTTCGACATGCGTTACTAGCAATGGTGAGGTGTGAAGCTCGAAAGACAATGTAGCCTTAAGTTCAACAGTGATGTTGAACAAACTGCAAGCATCATGCGGTTGGGCCCTAGGAATTAATGGTATGTGTAATTAACTGAACAGTTTTAACTGTCGTCATTATAAACAAGCTAAAGATGCTGACAAGCTTGAACCAAAAGGTGTGGTGGACAAGTTAACATGCTCTAGTCTCATGTTACGCAATTTAATGTGCCCCCGGCGGATTGACTGACACTAACCCATTATGTGAATAAAGTGGAACTTGGTAAGCCCGTATGCTCCCTCGTTGAGGTAGTTTCTTCGTAAGAATGAATGACGGGCATGCGGGTAAAGGACGATGGAGAAAGCGAATGCCTTGCTGTAATGGCAAGGATAGATGTATTGAACGTGACATCATGCGAAAGCATAGCCCACTTCCATCGAGTGGTTAATCACAAGAAATTTGTAATAAGATTTTAGCTTAGGAATGCAAATGAATTGCTCTTATGAACAATGTGCACCTATAAACGAAGCGCAATGCTGGTCTAACATCGATTGGAAGGCTGCAAAGCGCTACGTAGGATCATTGCAAGCGCGTATTGTGAAAGCAGTAAAGCAAGGGAGAAAAGGGAAAGTTAAAAGTCTGCAATGGTTATTGACTCATTCCTTTTATGCGAAAGCCCTTGCGGTTAAACAAGTAACGGAGAACAAAGGGCGTAAAACGTCTGGTATTGATGGCGAAACATGGCAAAGTGCTACTAAAAAATGGCGAGCAATCTCATCGCTCAAACGCTCTGGATACAAGGCAAGTCCATTAAGGCGAGTCTTTATTCCAAAGTCGAATGGGCAGAGAAGACCTCTCGGTATCCCCACAATTCTGGATCGTGGGATGCAAGCACTGTATTTGCTAGCCGTTGAGCCAGAAGTGGAGACAAACAGTGACGGCAATTCTTTTGGTTTTCGAAAACAAAGATCTTGCGCTGATGCGATCGAACAATGCTTCAAAGTATTGTGTCGCAAAGGTGCGGGAGAATGGGTGCTTGATGCAGATATTAAAGGATGCTTCGATAATATCAGCCATGAATGGATGCTAAAGCACTTAAACATTGACAAACCAATCCTTTCACAGTGGTTGAATGCCGGCTTCATGGAGTCTGGCAAGGTATATCCAACACTTGCAGGAACACCGCAAGGAGGGATAATCTCGCCGACGTTAATGAATATGGTATTGAATCAACTGCAAGGAACAATTGAAGAAGCTTCAGGTGTTAAAAGAGGTAAGCACCGTGAAATTCGTTCTAATGTTAAGAGAGTCTCTGTAATCAGATATGCTGATGATTTTGTTGTAACGGCTCATTCTCAAGCGTTTTTGGTAGATACAATATTGCCTTGTATTAATGAATTTATGTCCCAACGTGGTTTGGCATTATCGCCAGAAAAAACGCACGTTAGGCATATATCAGAGGGTTTTGATTTTCTTGGTCAAAATCTCAGAAAGTATAATGGCAAATTACTGGTCAAACCCAGTAGCAAAAGCGTTCTACATTTGATGAATAAGTTGAGACTTACGATCACCAAATATCGCTCTACTCGACAAGACAGGCTAATCTTTCAGCTTAATCCAATATTAAGAGGTTGGTGTAATTATCACCGACACAGTGTCGCAAAGGAAGTATTTTGCAAGATTGACTCTGATATATGGTTGCTACTCTGGAAATGGGCATGTCGTAGACATCCTAGAAAAGGAAAACACTGGATTAGGGCTAGATACTTCCACTCTGTTGGTGCGCGTAATTGGACATTCTGCACCGGTGATAAACAAATAGCCTTATTTCGGTTAGCAGCAATACCGATTGTGCGACATCCAAAAATCAATTCCGATGCAAACCCTTACGATCCGACACATGAAACTTACTTTGAATCTCGGCTTGATGTGTTAATAAATTCTCGCAACAAAGAACGCCTGCATAGATTATTATCACGTCAAAATGGTGAGTGTTTGTATTGCAAAAGGAAAATAACGGCTAAAACTGGTTGGAATATTCACCGCCTAGTGCCTTTATATTTAGGTGGTGATAATAAGACGAGTAATACCGTGGTTGTACACCCTTCTTGCCATAACAGCATTCATAAAAGTAAAAATACTGCTGCGCCATCCTACATGGCGTTATAACGACTTGAGCGGTATGCGGGGAAACTCGCACGTACCGTTCTTAGAGGGCTGGGCTCGAGTAATCGGGTCTGGCTACTCGACAGAACTTAAAACAGATGCATATGAGTGAGCAACAGCTACAATGGCTGTTATCGGGTTACGATGTCATAGGCCATCAGCCGTTGCACTACAACGCATCCGGCTTATAACCTGTGATCATAAGTAGCGATTAACGATCACGAAATAGTCTTAATAATGTAAGGCAATCAGCAGCTTAATACGGGATAATGGTGGTATGAACGAGAAAGAATACCAATCCCGCATCGCTGAACTTGAAGCGCTTCTTGAAGAGAAGCGCGCGCGGATTGCCTATTTAGAAGAACAGTTCCGCGTTGCCCAGCATAAGCAGTTTGGTAAAAGCACCGAAGGCCACCCTGGGCAAGGTGAGTTGTTCAATGAAGCGGAAGAACTGGTTGTTGAAGCTGAAACAGCCGAAGAAACGATTAGCTATACTCGTAAAAAGCCCACACGTAAACCGCTACCTAAAGACCTGCCTCGTGAAGTTATCGTTCACGATATTAGCGACGAAGAAAAAATCTGTGGCTGTTGTGCGGGCGAATTACATCGCATTGTCCTGCTCAGGTCAACGTGATTGAGCATGTACGCCCTAAATATGCGTGCCGTACCTGTGAAAAGGACGGTATCAGCAACACGGTCAAACAAGCGCCGGTGCCACCTAGCGTTATCCCCAAAGGCTACGCAACGCCAAGCTTGTTAAGTCAAATCATCACCAGCAAATATCAGTATGGGTTACCGCTTTATCGACAAGAAGCGATGTTCAAACAGCACGGTATCGAATTAAGCCGTAAAACCATGGCGGATTGGATAGTCCGCTGCGCTGAGTTGTTTAAACCGCTTTACGAACAGCTTCATCAACATCTGCTAAAGCAACCCGTTATAGCGGCGGATGAAACCACGCTAAAAGTGGTCGAGTCTGAAAAAGCGAACAGCTATATGTGGTTGTATGCCAGTGGTGCTGATTCACCTAGCGGTAATATCCCCGATACAGCGACATCCAATATCGTGTTGTACGATTATCACAATAGTCGCGCTGGACAATGCGCAGTAGACTTCCTGCAAGGCTATAGCGGCTATCTACAAGTGGATGGCTATCAAGGTTACGAGCAAACGCAAGCGACACTTATTGGTTGCTGGGCCCATGCACGTCGTAAGTTTATGGAAGCAAAGAAAGGCGCGGGTAAAAAAGGCAGCGGCAAAGCAGACTGGGCACTCAATCACATCCAAAAACTCTATCGCATCGAAACTCAATTAAAAGATAAAACGGTGGAGGTGCGCTACCTTACCAGACAAGAAAAGAGCCTGCCGTTGCTCAACCAGCTCCATACATGGCTAGAGAAATCAGTACATCAAGTGCTACCGAAAACCAAATTAGGTGAAGCGATTCAATACTGCTTGAACCAATGGGAAAAGCTAGCGCGCTATACACTCGACGGATTATTAAATATCGATAACAATCGCGCTGAGCGCGCGATTAAACCGTTCGTGATAGGCAGAAAAAACTGGCTGTTCAGCCAGACCGCTACCGGCGCCAATGCCAGCGCCATCCTCTACAGCATCATCGAAACCGCAAAAGCCAACGACCTCAATGTGTTCGAGTATGTGATGTCTTGCCTTGATGAGTTCAGCAAGCCAGCGCCGAACATCGAGCAACTACTTCCATGGCACTTTGCGAAGCGCTAGGTGGGATTGCCAGACGCTTACGAACAAACTTGCTGCTTGTTCGCTGTAACCGAATATCACGACGCCTGGTGTAGTAAGTTTGAACATTAATCTGCTGTTGGCGACAAAACGCCACTGCGGTGAGCCCGCTTTGCTTTTGCTGCTCGAATAAGTTGAGCCAGTCTTGCACTTCTCTTCGCTGATATTGCGGCATGGTCATTCTCCTTAACAAAAAGAGAACACCATGCCGTAGCTAACTTATGAATTGAACGTGGGGATTACCGGACGGACACGGTGAATCTCTTTTCCAATACGGTCAATAGTTACTTCAATTGCAGTATTTATAATTTCAGCGAACAAAACGAAGAGTATGGAGGAAAGTAAAATCGCCTTTTCCATATAAGGAATTGACCAAAATGCAAGCACTCCCGCCGCTAAGATAAGTAAGATAAGTTCTTGCCGGAACGCTGACTCGTTTTTAACAAGCCATGATATAGCTCGAACTGAGTTTTTCATTGCTAATACAATACGCAACATGCCCTTTGGTTTGGCTTTAGGGTCGAAATGCATTTTTGATGTGGCTTCGTCTATGACTCGCATTTTCGTAAAATATCCTGAGTGGGTTGGTAGGTGCTGCTTTGCACATTAGTAAGACCAAGTAATGTGTCAAAAAGGTTGTCATGCGAATAAGGATGACTGGATAACGACTTTACGCAATCACTGTATTCAGGTTGGCTAAACTTGGAGGCCCAATAAACCATTGGTACATGAGTTTGCTCAACAGGCGCTAAATTATAAGGGAAACCGTGTAAATAAAGCCCTTTTTCTCCCAATGACTCACCATGATCCGATAGATAAAGCATCGACGAATTAGGAATAGTGGAAAGCTGTTCAATAATCTGGCCTAGCACGTAGTCTGTGTATGCAATAGTATTATCGTACGTATTTGTCAGCTCTGCCTCTTCACAATTTTGAATATCACTTCTGGGACAGTCAGGCACGAACTTAGCAAATTTCTCTGGGTATCTCCGGTAGTAAGTAGGGCCGTGTGAGCCAATCATATGTAAGACTATCACTCTATGTTCTTTAGATGGCCTTGAAAGAGTTTCTCTTAAAAGGTCAACAAGTACCTCATCATAACAATAATCTCCATCGCAAAACTTGGGATCTCTGGACGGATCAAAGTCTAGGGTCTTTACCCTCTTGCATACGCCTTTACAGCTACTGTTGTTGTCAATCCAAGTCACGTCAACTCCTGCACGATGAATGATGTCTAAAACATTGTCCTGACTGTCTGCAATACGCGAATCATAATTTTCTCGAGAGAGTCTTGAGAACATACATGGCACGGAGACTGCGGTAGCAGTACCGCAAGATGTCACCTTGCTAAAACTGATTGCACCTGCGTTCTGGATATTAGGCGAAGTACGCCTCGAATAGCTGTTGCTTGAAAACTTGTCCGCTCTGGCTGTTTCGCCAACCACTAACACTGTAATAGATGGGTGTATATTAGCGTTACCTTTTAAGTAGGGACGCTTGTCTAATACTTTGTAGGGTAAAGGCGGATAGAAGTAAGTGTCCCGAAGGTACTTGTACCCTGAATCATAAAAGGCGTAGGGAATAATATACTTCGTTAGATCTTTGTTATTTCTGCCGACAGCTGCATAGCTCTTAAAAAGGAACGTGGCTATAATTGCAATACCCAATAAAGCTAATAAGTTCAGCACTAGAAGGTGCTTGATTCGAGCCTTGAGCTTTCCATTTATTTCCAGATTAAAAATCGCAAATACAGGGATTAATCCCAGTATAGAGAAGAATAAAAAAAGTGTTGAATTTAGATAAGAAAAGGCTTCACCAGAATTTGTTTCCATTACATTCTGTATCATGCTCTTATCGAAAATGACACCATAGGCCAAGGTGCCGTAAAGTAGAATAGAACTTACAACGAAAGCAATTGCAACGGTGGTGCGCGGCAAAAATAGGGCACCAAAAAGACTTAGAAAAATAATATTAAAAAAGGTTAGCAAGAGCGGTACAGAGAGAAAAAACACCCACTCATTCAATGTTACAGGGGCTACAACTTCATAAACAGCGGACAAAAATGGTATGTTAAATATTGCTGCGATAAACAATGAAGAAAGTAAAATGAACTGAGCTGATGTAGGATTGTTCTCGTGTACTTCTTAGCACATAAGTTACCTGTCTAAACTTAAATAACGCTTAAGAAAAACTGTAGAATGAAAATTCTCGCATTATTTTTTAATTGTATGAAAACATGTACCTCACGTAACGGGCCTATCTGGGATATAACTAAAGATCTCAGTCGCAGTTTTCGTAAGCGGACACTTTTCGGTTAATGCCTCGTGCGATAATAGTACCCAGTGGGCGCGATGTGCATACCCTACAGACGTTGCCATTTCTTTTTTAAAACAACTATTGCGTACATGTTTTTCATCGACGAGGATGTATCTTCCCTTTTCAGTCTTATCCAGCCACTGGTAGGCGGCAGACAATTGCTGATCAACAGGGGTATGATACCCAAAATGAGTGATGGGATAAGGCGAGAAGAGAATGAACTGTTCAGAAAAATCAACAAGTGCAATAGTTGCATCATGTTTACCAATTTCTTTTTCAATATTTGCAAATACGCTTTTAGGGGTTTTTACATCTTCAAGTAAAGTGTAACCCCAAGTAGCGTACATGCCCCAAAGAGTACACAAGAAATAGGGCCAGACTTTCCAGTGCTTCCCTCTAGTAGTGATCACCGTAACCAGACACGTCAGTCCCCCCGTTACTAAAAAAAACATCCACGGAGAAAGCCCGAACTTTTCTTCTAACTTTAGGGCGAATGATGCTTTTACTATGCCGGAAAAACCAAACCCCAATAAGCCTACTGATAGTAAAAATACAACGCCCCACAAAAGCCAGGAAAATACTTTCTTATTAACAACTGAATCAAAGTAAGGCGCAGAGATCAGTGCCAGCATCGGCAATGCGGGTAAGATGTACACCCCCCGTTTACCAGGACTTACACTGAAGAAAAGCAGAACAAGTACAATCCAAACCAATGGTAAGTATATGCGGGCATCACCTTTTTTGATTGCGCGATACCAACATGGGATGAGCCATGGGAGAGCGATGCTAATTGGCAACCAGAATAATGGAATAACCTCTACGAGGTAATACCAGAACGGCTTTATGTGATGCCAGGAATCAGCATATCGAGTGACCGTTTGCCTGAAAAGAATATTATCTCTATATAGAGCAAGTGATGTGTTGTGGCTATTTTCGACCAATATCAACATAGGTATAAACCATAGTGATATAGCCAGTAACATCACCACTGCACCCATTATCCACGGTAATACGGACTTTTTAGTTTGCTTCTTAGCTATGTCCCGCTGAGGCCAAAAGTGTCGATGTATCAAGTATGGTATCAGCATCAGGACTGGTAAAAATCCGACCCCTTTTGTGATGACGCCAATTCCCATGAAGAAAAAGGCGAGGTAATACCAACGCCATCGCCTTTCAACTAAGAAAAAGCGCAAAAGACCATAGCATCCGATTGTTATCCAGCAGCAGACCATTGCGTCTATCTGTGCAGACTTGGCTTGAAGCAAAAATTGAAAACTCAATAAAAGAAGTGACGTTGCGATCAGCGCCTCTTTTGTACTCCACAGTCGTTTTGAGATGTCATACACCAAAAAAAGTGTGAGTAGGCTGCATAAAGCAGATGGGAGCAGAAAGGCAATCTTAATTGACCCGAATAGCGCAAAGAAAAAAGCGATAGACCACATAAACACAGGTGGTTTATCAGGATAAAACTCTCCCGCTCTGGCTGGAAAGAACCACTGACCTGTTTCAACCATTTCTTTTGCAACTTGTGCAAAACGAGGTTCGTCAGCAGGCCAGGGATCTCTTAACCCAAGCCCGATAAATATCAACACGCTAGCCAGTACAAAAAGCCAGAAAGTATAATTTGGGTGCTTGTTCTTATGTTTAATGGCTAGGCTCGTCTGATTCATTGCTACATTTGCTGCTTTTTGTGAGAGAACGAAGAGTTTTATCGTCATTATGTTGACGATGATAAACCTTAAAAAGATATGCGCTTAGCAAGCTGGAAATCCCAAATAATAGGGCGCTTATGATTATTTTAAGTTCAGAGTTGACTAATACACCCTTACCCATTAATGCAAAAACCGCCATTTGAGGGATGTAGCCAATAGTAGACCCAAAAATAAAAGAGCGTCGTGGAATCTTTGAAACGCCAGCAAAAATGTTTGTGAGTAGATTATTCCCTATTGGCAACAGTCTAATGATAACGGACTTAAGAAAGGGAGAGCGAAGTAGAAAGTGGTCTAACTTGCGCACTCGCATTTCAAAGTGTTGAATAATAATCGGTCTAGCGAAATACCGGGACACTGCCATAACTGTTGCACAGCTGAGCGTAGCTGCTAATGTTGAATAGATGACACCTTCAGCAAATCCAAAGGCATACCCCCCCATAAATGCGACTAACTGGCGTGGAAGTCCGATAGTAAGTAAAAATACTGAGACGGCTAAAAATTTGGCTATCCCTGTCACTCCATTATCACGGGTATGATTGTCTATCCACTCCTGATTAAATGCGTCAAATGAGGGGGAGAGCGAAATCAAATGACTAAAAAACAGAATGGCAAGTACCAGAATGAAGAAACGAAGGAGACTGGAATTCAATTAGATACTCTCTTCATTTTCTAAGATGACATCATTAAGTTTATTACGTTTCTGAAGCCAATAAACTCCTGCCATATCAATTAGTCCAACCCCAAGCCGCCCTAACATATTATATTTTGATTTTCCGAATTGCCTGTCTCTGTGATTCACTTCAACAACTTTAATGATCCCACCTTGTCGTCGGATCAGTGCTGGCAGAAAACGATGCATATGATCAAAATAGGGTAAATCGAGGAATGTTTGTTTTGGAAAGACCTTTAACCCACATCCGGTGTCAGGTGTATCATCATTAAGAAATTTACTTCTTACAGAATTTGCTAGTTTTGACTGAAATCTTTTCCAAGCTGTATCCTTTCTGTCTTTACGATGACCAGCAATGCAAAAGTGACTCCCTAACGGAAATTGAGAGGCCATAGTCAGGAGGTTTGGTATATCAGAGGGATCATTCTGCCCATCCGCATCAAGTGTAACTACAAGTTCTCCATCAGCATGGCTCACCCCTGTCCAAATAGCTGTACTTTGTCCCACCGAGTGCTTGTGCCGTAGTACGTTAACTCTTTCAAAGCCACTCGCTTTCAGATAAAGCAGATTCTCAAATGTATTATCCGTACTTCCATCATCAACATAGATGACTTCGAAGTTGGCTACACCTGTTAACGCTCTATAAATTTCCTCAATTAAGGGTTTTAAATTTTTTTCTTCGTTTTTCGCTGGTATTACAACTGAAATTCGCACGTAGCCCTCTGTCAAAGCCTCAAGATCAAGCAAATTCTATTTTCGACAGGAAAACGTTAACAAACAAAACTTAAGATACGCTTATGAAGAGTCATTTAATTGAAGTAATAATGTTTTAATCGCTCAGGAAGGAAGAAAGAGGTGGGTTAAGGAAAACACGCTATAGGAATGTGTTTCGACCAGTTATCGTAGCACTTTTGCCACGGCCCTGGTTTGCACTTACGATCACCTTGTCTTGTTATTGCAAATATTTTGTCCTGAGTAACGCCTGCGGCCAAATAAGCAGCAAAGTCAGTGCTTGAATCGCCAAATGCAGCAAAAAGTGTCCAGCCAGACTCCGTGTAACGCTTTAGAATATTTAGTTTAATGTTTTAAAGTTTTTTCGCTCAGCCGTAGCATTCGCTACCTGAATATTTCCGTCTGGGAAATGGTAACGGGATAAAAAAATGAAATGTTGCACTGGAAGTATATACTTCGCGCAGTCAGATAGATAACTCTGGAGCCGTTATCAGTGTATGCTTGAACAAGTTCAGACGCACTTTCTCTTTCAGAAAAAATGCAGGTGTTACTGAGCATCAGTGTTTCATCGGTGTCAAAAATAACAGCTTTGTCACTCTTACAATTTGGGGGCAGAAATTTCTGTAGAGGTTATTGAGCACTCGCTAAGTAGCAGGGCTGATAAGAATCGGTCTTCATCGTCAGTCACAAAACTGTTATTAATATGAACATAATAACGAGATAAATTAAGAGCTACTGAAGGAAATCAATCAGTTTATGCTAAAAGACCCACTTTTGCGTAGGTTAACTATAAGCACCAGTTCAATAGCTTCTTCAGTAAATCCTAAGGATGAGAAGGTATACTGAAATAACTTTAAAATTGACGTTCAAATTATGAGAATACTTCTGATAGAAGACTCCTTATCATTAAGGAACAGTTTGAGCTTAGGCTTAGAAAAGTTGGGGTACTCAGTCGATACTGCTGGCACTGGCTCTGAGGGATTGAGTATGGCGTTGCTTGGTAGCTACGAAATAATCATCCTTGATATGATGCTACCTGAAAAGACATTTAGAAACAAAGGTTATCATCTTATCTGCGCGATCTGAGTCTGAAGACAAGGTAGCGGGGCTATTGGCAGGTGCTGACGACTACCTTTCTAAGCCGTTCTCGTTTGACGAATTGACTGCTAGACTACTTAGCTTGATGAGGAGAGGTGCGGCAAATTGTCTCAATGACCAGGTTACTATCAACAGTTTGACACTCAATATCCAGTTTAAAACGCTTTCATACAATAATGGCATTATCAACCTGACCCCGAATGAGTACAAAATTGTTGAATGTATTTTCCTCAATAGACACAAGATAGTTACCTCAGAAATGCTGAGTGAATTTATTTCTGGAAGCTATGACCATATCTCAAAAAATGCTATTGAAGCTCACCTTTCCTCAGCAAGGAAAAAAGTAAGAGAAAGCGGCGCGTCTCTACCCATTAAAAGTAAACGTGGTTTTGGTTACAGAGTTGTAGAAGCTAATGAAATCAATACGTAAAACATTAACACGAAGACTTTCTATTATTATTTCACTGTTAGTCATTGCCGTTTTACTTGCAGCAGATATTGGCGTCGATTCCTGGATCGAACAAGAATTCAACCAGGCTATGAAGGCAAAAGTAGGTATGCTTCAGAGCTTGGTAAATGAAGATGTCGAGGGTGTGGAGTTCGAATTTGCAGGTGAGTATTTGCCTGAGTTTGAAGGGACATCTTCCCCCGAGTATTTTCAACTTTGGTACAAAGACTCAACGTTTGAAAAATCAGATACTCTGGCGCTTTATACCATCAATGAATTGCCTTACAGCAGCATTGGCCTGGATGAATATTCTTTCCAGGATATTACTCTGCCCGATGGCCGTACGGGTCGGGTAACTTACACTCGATATATACCTCAGATTGATTCTGAAGACAGAGCTGGATTTTATCGCGTCATGGATAAGGGTAACGATACTCGCCCGTCAATGGTTATCGCGTACGCAACATCTACAGAATTGTTAAATTTCACGTTGTGGTTTATCGATGGTGCTTTTCTATTTGCATTAATTATCGTGCCGCTAGTTGTTCGATTTACAGTGCGTAACACTGTGGCTTATGCTCTGGCACCCTTGGATGCCTTAAATGCCAAGATAAAAGGACTACGATTTACCACTAGGCAAAAACACGAAGCTTTTCAAAATAATGTCGAGGAATTGGAACCCATTACCCAAAGTTTGAATCACTTTATTGAAGATAATTATTCGCTTTACCTGCGTGAGAAGAGGTTGACTTCGGATATCGCACACGAGCTAAAAACACCAGTCTCTGAATTAATAAATATGACTGAAGTAGCAATTAAGTTTCCAGGAGAAATAAGATTAGAAAAAGATTTTAAGCCACGTGTTTTGCAAATAGGCACAAGAATGAAAAATATTATTTCTGGCCTTATGTTAATCCAAAAATATAGTTTTAAGACCCTAGAGCTAACTGATGAGATAGATATCCACAAATTAGTAACTCAACTTATTCAGATAAAAGAAGCAAGAAATGTTAAGGTAGAGATTAGCTCCAATTTTCAGTTAAGCGTCAAGAGCAATCGCGTTGCAGTAGAATCGATAATAAGTAATCTGATAGATAACGCTATAGAACACGGAAAAACTGATACAGAAATACTTGTGAACTTAGGTGTAAATAGTTCTAGTAATGTTTACCTCAGAGTGACAAATAAGGTGGGGACAGAGGTTAATGAGGATGATCTAAAGCATATGTTTGAACCGCTTTGGCAAAAAGATGCTTCTAGAACATCTGAAGATAACTTTGGGCTAGGTCTTTCTATAGTAGATGCATTGTGCGACGCTGTATGTGCAGAAGTTTCTGTAACCAAAACTGCCGACGAAGACATATCGTTTTTGTTGACTTTTAAAAATGAAACTATTGGTCCGTAATCTTTGGCAGGCTTAAGTTACTGTAACCTTAGCCTTAATATCACTCCTGAAAAGAGAGACTGCGACTTAGCAAGAGAATAAAAATAGGGTAATGAAACGTAACCTAGCTTTCGAATTTGGTATGTAGTAGAGATCAAAAAAGTTTTCGGCCACCTGTTCCTTGTCACGGATAATTGCTGCTGGAACAAGTCAATGCTTCCATTCAACTCATTGGGCGTACAACGATAAAATGACTTTACGATTTTTTTGCAGAGTTCTATCAAGAAACTGTTGAAAAACACTTGCTGACAATAGGTTATCCTAATATAGATTAACGTTACCTGTCTCAATGAATGTCCCGAGATCGATGAAATAATTAGAAACAGCATAAAAATGTTATTCAATTGATACTAGGGAAGATCCGAATAAGTTCCTAACGTGAGATCATGACTGCATGTTAAGTTACATTTTCTACTGCTCGTGAGCCAACAGTTAATTATTGCCAGTAGTCAGCTAAAGCAAGCGCTGATAGCCCTATAAAGAGGTTTTCCTATCACGGATAGACAACTTATTACCGTGCTCACAATTGATAGAAGTGATTGAACTTTTTTATCCTAAAGCTGATATTAATCGCCTTATTCATATGCAGAAAAATAAGTGAAACAGAGAGTATCTATAACCGCGGGGCGAAAGTCACTTATCGACCAGCGCTTGAGTGGCGCTTGAGTGGCGCTTAAGTTGAAATCGCTGAAGTGAGTTTGTGCCTCAACGATTTAAACAGAATATCTGATTTCTCTTTCAAGTTACCGGTGAATTTATATTTATCGGGTGTGTTTATTTATATAGCTCCTCAAGCCTCCTCAATTTTCTAGTATTTCTGGTTAGCCCCCGTTATAACGTTAATGGAACTGGACAAAAGGAAAGTATTGTGGCGGCTACTTAAAGCGTTCAAGTTCTACCGCAGTATCTGAATTATAGAGTTAGAGACGCGCCCAAAAATTTGCATGGTTGTAGGCAATCTCCCTCATCATGACTATTTCCTAAATTCTGCCGATGAACGGGCTATTCTAATTACAAATCAGCCTCAACTGTTTACCAATTCGCGAAAATCCATTATTCTCCATATTGGTTATGTTTAATGCTTAAGAAATGTTTAAATTCATATCAAAACTAATATTAGTGTTTACAGTGCTATCTGCCCTCGTCGGGCAAGCGATGGCTGTAGATACTATGAGTTTTGAAATGGATATTGATAACAAACATTACAATAGTAATTCTGAATCGAATTGCTCTACGAACATGAGCCATGGTATGAGAGTAGATTCTATAAGTTCCGAAAACGCTAGTATTAAAGATTGTTGCAACACTTCGGAATGCACATGCCCACCAGGTGGTTGTACTCATGCTCCCGTCCTTATAGCTTCCATGATGATTGTTCAACACCCAGTGGTGCCGGACGCTTCATTTGGCTTGTTCTTCCAACAGCCAGTTTCAGTAACTTCCTCACTTTTTCGCCCACCGATATTTGCCTAACACAGGGTCAGTGCGTCCAAATTTCACGCACAATTTGTTTTAGTTCCTGTTTATTATCTAGGTGCTAGCGTACCTATATGTGCCAGCTTTGTCTGGAGGCAAAAATGTTAAAAAAAATCATCTATCAAGCTGCGGTATTACTGCTAATTCTACCTAGTATTGCCATGGCAAATATCCACCATGGCGCAAACGACGTCTTCGAATTATTAGTTTATAAATCACCATCGTGTGGATGCTGCAAAAAATGGATAACCCATTTAGAAAACCAAGGATTTCAACTACGTACAAAGGACTTTCATAACTTGAGCGACATCAAGAACGAATACGGAATTTCGCCAAATCTTCGCTCTTGCCATACCGCTGTTACAGAAAATGGCTTTGTATTTGAAGGCCATGTCCCTTCTAAGTTTATAAAACGATTCTTGTTAGAAGAACATCCAAAGGCTATCGGGTTATCTGTTCCAGCTATGCCAGTAGGTTCACCCGGAATGGAAGTAGCAGAGCAGTTTATGCCTTATACCGTTTTCATTATATATCAAGATGGGAGCTACGAACCTTACGCGAAAGTAGAAAGCTACGAAAGTCAATTCGATTGAAGTCAAAGTTAAACAAATAAATGCGCACTTTTGACAATCAAAGCAATTTTAATTTTTAAAAACCAAAGATAGAGGTAATCATGAAAGCACTTGTTAAATCATTTGCAATATTTAGTGTACTGCTAAGCAGCGTGGCATTAGCACATGAGGCTATAGAAATTAAATCTAGCACACCAAGCAAAAATGCAATGCTGATGGAGGCCCCAATGGAACTATCAGTCAGCTTTACCAAGGGAGTTAGATTAATAAAAGTAGTTTTAAAAGATAGTGAAGGTGCAAAAGTTGATTTTGGCTTTGAACCTCCGAAAGAGGTTGCAACGGATTATTCTTGGACCTTACCTAAATTACGTCCAGGTTCATACAATGTTGAGTTCATCATGCTTGGCTCCGATGGGCACAAGATGAAAGATAGTTTTGGATTTATGGTGCACTAAAAAGGGGATTCAGCTGTGGAAATGTATATCTGGAACACTGTAATTGTAGTGTCAAAGCTAATGTTTTATTTAGGTTTCGCGGCCACAGCTGGATATACATTTTTCTGGCGAGATATTAACGACAGTAGGACAAGTTATACAACGCCATCTTATAGCGCTGTATGGGTAAAGGTTTGTGTCTTTGTTGCGTTTATTTCTAATGCAGTGTGGTTTATCGCGAACACTGGAGCGATGGTAGAAGAGGGAATTCAAGGCGCACTTGACCCCTTTATGCTTAAGATAATGTTGAGTTCTCCTATCGGTGAAGTCACCTTGTATCGTGCGGGGGGGTTAGCCGTAGCTTTAATAACTATCTACTTATTGAAATTTAAACCTCTTAAACCTTTCCTAAGGTTAAAGTCTTGCTTACTTGTGCTGTGTCTATTCACTCTCTCGTACACATTTACTTTAACCGGCCACGTTTCTGAATTAGGAAGTATTGCTCGAATACTACTTATGGTTCACGTATTTGTTATGGCTTGGTGGTTTGGTGCATTGATTCCGTTAAAGCTCTCCTGCCATTACCAGAGCTACGAAAAGCTTTATAAATTAATGGATAGGTTTGGTACGCAGGCGGCCGTATTGGTTACCTTATTATTATCTGCAGGCATTTGGCTAGCTATTCAATTGGTAGGTAGTTTTGAAGGGTTATTTAGCTCCATATATGGGCAAACTCTTCTTGTTAAAATGTTCCTTGTAACTAGCATTCTAGCTATTGCTATACGGCACAAACTGAAATTAGTCCCAAAACTTAAAAGTGGCTCGGGAAGCGAAGCACTCTCAAAATCCATTTCATTAGAGTTAACAATAGCAGTTGCTATTTTAATCATTACTTCTGGGCTTACGAGTATTGTAGGTCCCGAAAGATAAAACTTAGAAGAGAAATTCAAATGAAAATTAAATTATTAGTCTTACTATTTATCATGCCCGTAATCATGAGTTTTGCTGCTAGTGCCCATGAAAAAGAACATCATGAGAAAGGTATGTTTAGTGGGTTAGATACGCCTGCAGCTAAAATAGTTATTGCATTCCATCACGCGCTTAATACGGGAGACAAAATCACTGCGAAGAGCCTACTGGCGGATGATGTGACTATTTATGAAGGAGGCGGAGTTGAGAGGAGCGCAGATGAATATGCTCAACATCATATGAATTCAGATATGGAATATCTATCGTCAGTGACAAATAAAGCGTTGGAGCATCAAGTCAAAGTTCTGGGCAACACAGCAATCTCCGCATCGCGGTTTCTGGTCAATGGGATGTTTAAGGGGGAAGAGAGAGACTACCAAAGTATGGAAACAATTGTCTTAATCAACACCGAAGGAGAGTGGAAAATCAAACATATTCATTGGTCAAATTGATTCGATTAACTACCCGAGAGAGCTCGTATGAAAAAATTTTTAATCATAATCATTTCGTCTTTGTTATCTTTTTTCACTTTCGCTCATGATAACAATGCAACTGATAAAGATCAGATAAAAGACATTATAAAGCAAATTGAATATGGCTGGGAGAATGGAGACGGTGCCCCCTTTAAAAAGCACTTTTTCGACTTTAAAGGCGCAAGATACTTTGAATCTGGCGGACAGAATGTAGGGTTAAGTGACTTGATAGAGCATCATGTTGAACCAGAAAAGGATGCCTTAGTTTTCTTAAGTTTAGATTTTTCTAACATTCAAACTCATGTAGAAGATGATTTTGCTTGGACACTCGTTGATACAACCGTTCAAGGAAAGGTTAGGAAGTCTGGAGAAACTTTCAACAAAACGGGGTTTCAAACCTTTCTTTTTAAAAAAGTTAACGGTGAGTGGCTGATAGTTCACACGCATTCCTCTAGTAGAAATCGTGCAAAAGACTAGCGAAATAAATGTATTGAAAGCTACTTTGGTAATATCAACGGTAGCTTTCCAGTTTGCTCAATATCAGAACCATCTCGGCTATCCTATTGTCAAAATGCCTTACACTTCATATTGGCACGAACTAAGCTTCCCGCCAGCCAATGAACCCTTATTATTCGTTTTTGCACAGATTTTTAATCAACATCGAATCCTTAAACACTTGTCCTCCCAACCTACATTTTGTTCCACATACGCTATTCTCAAAAGGTACAGAGAAATATGAAAATCGTTTATTTTGGAAACGACTTATTCTCGAATTGTTTGTTACTTCTAATTAAAAATAGATTGAACATTGAACGCGTTTTTATAAACGATGTTCAGGAAAATGCGAGCTTCATCAAACGAATTTGTCGTAAATACAATATTGTTTATTCCACTGAAAAACCAAGTATCGTGACTCTTAAAGGATATTTAAATGACGAACAGACAGTCTTTGTTGTAGCCGATTACGGATACAAAGTACCCACAAACGAAATAAAATATGCGATTAATATCCACCCATCTTTACTACCCAAAAGTAGAGGCCCAACCCCACTCACCTACATTATCGACAACCCTGAGAACGCGGGTGTTAGCATTCATAAACTCACTGAGAAACTTGATGCAGGTAGCATCCTAATCCAAGAGAAATTTGAGGTCGAAAACAATGAAACGATTTCATCATTGATGGTCAAGTCTCAGTTACTCGCAGAAACTCTGTTAGAAGAATTACTTAATAACTTTAATGAGCTTTATAATAACGCCACACCTCAATTGGAAAAGCTAGCGTCATTCCAAAGTCTACCTCCAGTAAAAAGAAGGTTTGTAAATTGGGATCAAAACACCGCTCAATTTAGTCATGCCCTTCGACAGTATGGGCACTTTGGGATTCTTATTTCGTTAGATAACGCGTTATATATCGCAAATGATGTCGAAGTCACAACTTTCAGTCACGATTTCACGTGCGGTAGCATAATCTTTGAGGATGCACTAATTAAAAGCATTGCTATAAATGATGGCTATGTTGTACTTTCTAAGCGTAGTTTAAGGCTATATGAATCAAGAGTACTAAACTAGTTGATTACGGCTTTAATGTTTAAAGGTCCTAAGCACTTTTTTGTGTTGTGTTGATCTACGTCAAAGTAAGAATAACGGAATACCGCTACTATTCCCTTACTCACTGATGGAGTTTATTGTGTCAGGCATTTATAAGTGGTTTAAATTAGTACTAATAGCTGCGCTGCTTTCACAGCACGGCTTTGCTATGACGAACCCAATTAAATGTGATGGTCACGACACATCAGAATCTCATATGTCCTCAAATGATTCCTTATCAAGCGTAGAACATACTACTTTAAATAATCACACACTTCATTCAGAAAAGAACCAGGATGTACAGCACTGCGAAGGAAATGATCAATCGATATGCGCGTGCTGTATAGGTGCTTACTGTGCAACTTCTTTAACCCAATTTTGTATACTTTCAAATATTGAAATTCTGATAAGTGAAAACATTAAGCAAAGCTCATTTTCAGATATAAATATTACCCCTTTAATTGGTATACACTCTCCTCCCTTCCACCCTCCGATTAAGAGCTACACATAAACTCAGTGAGGCTTTTCTCTAAGTTTTCTTTACTAATCAATTGCAATCAAAGAATGTCTTAGACGATCAACTGCTTAATTAATATACATTAAGACACTGTTTGCTATCAGTAAACGAACAGCAAGTATTATCCGCCTCACTTACAAACGCATTACATCTTAGAACCGAAAGTTTCACGAGTTACATGCCTATTGACTCGCGTCCCACAAACAGGTTTAGCCTTTAGGTATAAGTAAAATTTTAGGTTAAAGACATCGGAACAACTATGAAAGTAAGAGAGATCGCAAGCGCCTTGGCTACAACGCCAGATACTGTTCGCTATTACACGCGCTTGCAGTTAATAACGCCGGCAAAATCTGACAATGGTTATAAATTCTATTCAACGAAAGATGCTTCCAGGTTGCGGTTTATATTAAGTGCAAGGCATTTAGGTTTTTCAGTTGAAGATATCAAGCAAATTCTCAGAGAAGCAGATAATGGAAAGACCGCTTGTCCCCTAGTTAGAACCTTAATTGCAAGAAGGCTAGCAGAAACAGAAAGACAATTTAAGGCAATGTTGTTACTCAGGCAAAATATGATGCTGGCAGTAAGGAAATGGGGAGCAATGGGTGACGTGCTCCAATAGATTCACACACCCAGTTAAGAGATAATTATCTCAACTGGAGTGTATATGAAAACCCGAAAAAGCTACTCGAAAGA
>JYMV01046644.1_pt1 | contig 34544 bp, 44 predicted proteins | sample 338911 | NCBI WGS metagenome assembly JYMV01 (sample SAMN03354496, study PRJNA234377) | hydrothermal vent metagenome | biome: Deep sea; feature: Hydrothermal plumes at the Eastern Lau Spreading Center, Western Pacific Ocean; material: Seawater | place: Tonga | collected 2009 | depth 2000 m m
TGCTTTATATATCTGGTCAACTTCCCATAGAGTCTGATGGTAAAATTATAAAAGGTAAGATTGGTAAAAACTTAACTCTTGAAGATGGGCAAAAAGCTTCAAAATTATGTGTGATAAATATTTTATCACAGGCTAAAAAAGCTATGGGTGGAGATTTAAACAAAATTAAAAATTGTATAAAAATTACAGGATTTGTTAATTCTACGGACGATTTTACAGATCAGCCTAAAGTAATAAATCCAGCGTCGGAAACTTTGTCAGCTGTTTTTGGAAATAAGGGAAAGCACGCAAGAGCTGCGATAAGCACCAATTCACTTCCTTTAGGAGCTGCAGTAGAAATAGATGCTATATTTGAAGTAGATTAATTTTGTCTGCCAATTGAGTGGTATGAAAACCCTTGTTTTTTCATATCTCGTGGTGAGTAAAGATTTCTCATATCATAAATTTTAAATTTTCTTTTTCTAGATAATTTTTTAAAATCTAGAGATTTGAATTCGTCCCACTCTGTATGAATTATTACCAAATCAACTTTCTCGCAGGCTTCATTTATATCGTTACAAAAAAAAACGTTTTTAAGTCTAGAAAATTCTTTTTTTTCTCCCGAGGGATCATAATAATTAATTTTTGCTCCTCTTTCATGTAAGTAAGGTATCATCAATAAACTTGACGATTGTCTCATATCGTCAGTATTTGGTTTGAATGTTACACCTAAAAATGTAACTTTTTTATTTTTTATTTTATTTGATAGTATTTTTTTTACTCTTTCAGTTAAAAATATTCTGCGTTTTTCATTAGATTTAATAACTGATTTAATTATAGATAAATCTGTTTTAAATAAAGTTCCAGTAAAAGTTAAGGCCTTGGTATCTTTTGGAAAACACGAACCACCGTAAGCTGGACCGACTCTTAAAAAACGACTACCAATTCTTTTATCTAAACCTATTCCTATAGACACATCCTCAACATTTACTCCAGTTTTTTCGCACAAATTTGATATCTCATTCATAAAAGATATTTTTGTAGCTAAAAAAGCATTTGAGGCATATTTAATAAGTTCGGCCCCTCTTCTGTTAGTAGAAAAAAATATAGCTCCTTTTTTGATTAATGGATCATACAGTGATTTTAATTTTTTTGTGGCTATTTTGCTATTTGCTCCAATTACTATTCTGTCAGGAAATCTAAAATCTCTTATTGCTTCACCTTCACGCAAAAATTCGGGATTTGAAACAACCTCAAATAATTTTTTTCTTCTCTTTTTTAAAATAATCTTTTCAATTTTATCTCCAGTGGTAACCGGAACTGTGGATTTTGTGACTATTATTTTAAATTTATTTATATAAAGGCTTAATTCAGCAACAACATTATAAACATATCGAAGATCAGCAGACCCTTTTTTATTTGATGTTGGTGTACCTACACAAATAAATATAATATCAGAATTTTTAACTGCAAGATTTAAATTAGTGGTAAATTTTAATCTTCCCGAGGAATAATTTTTATTAACCAAATCTTTCAATCCTGGTTCAAAAATTGGAATTTGGCTATTATTTAACATATCAATCTTTTGCTTATCTTTGTCTACACACCAAACAAAGTTACCAAGATCAGCAAAACAAGATCCGCTAACAAGACCGACATATCCAGCACCAATCACACAAATTTTCATAATTATAATTTAGATATTTCTATTGAAGAGTTGATATAACCTTTCATGGTGCCACAGTCCAAATATTTTCCGGCAAAAATATGTCCAATAAATTTATTTTTTTTATGTAATAGAAATCGAATGGCATCGGTAATATGAATTTCACCATTTTGTCCTGGTCTTTGTTTTTTAAGGACTTTAAATATTATTTTAGGTAATACATAGCGTCCGATAACAGCATAATTAGATGGTGCAGATTTTATGCTTGGTTTTTCAATTACATCTTTGATAATAAAATCCTTTTTATTAATTTTTTTGATATCAAATATTCCCCATCTTGAAACATCTTTTTTATTAACCTTTTTTGACGCTATAATAGGTGATTTGTATCTATTATGAAGTTTTACTAATGAAGCTGAACAGTTACTATTAATTATTAAGTCATCAGGCATCAACATTAAAAAATATTTTGATTTGATGAGATTTTTACATTTTAAAACAGCGTCACCAGTACCTCGTGGAGAGTTTTGGTAAACAAATTTTATCATCTTTTTATATTTTTTAATTTTAGAATATTCAAATTTTAATTTTTTATCATTTTTATTTTTTTTTATTAAATTTTTATAAAAGACATCATTGTAAAAGTATTTTTTAATAATATTTTTTCTCTTTGATATAATTAAAATAATTTCTTTTATTCCTGATTTAATACATTCATCTAGTATATACTCAATGGCAGGTTTCCCATTGATGGGCAAAAGTTCTTTTGGGAAAACACTTGTTAATGGCAACAATCTTGTTCCTTGACCAGCTAAAGGAATAATAGCCTGTTTAATCATTGCTTTCTTTTACATATAATATTTAAAATTTACAAATGAAAATATTCTTAAACAAAAACAATCTTATAAAATTTATAAAGAATGAAAAAAATTTAGGTTTTGTTCCAACCATGGGTTCTATCCATTTGGGTCATATTTCTTTATTTAAGAGGTCAATTGCTCAATGTAATAGGACTATTGTATCTATATTTATCAATAAACCTCAGTTTAATAGAAAAATCGATTATCAAAAATATCCTAGAACATTAAAAAAGGACATCTCGATATTAAAAAGATTAAAAGTAGATTATCTTTATATTCCAACCAATGATCAAATTTATCCTACAGGTTCAAATAAAAAAATTAAGATAAGTTCTTTTGGAAAAAAATTATGTGGTAAATTTAGACCAGGTCATTTTGAAGCTGTTGTTGATGTAATTGAAAGATTTATAAAAATAATTAACCCCAAAAAAATTTATTTAGGTGAAAAGGACATGCAACAACTAAAAATAATGGAACATTTTATAAGTAAAAATTATAATAAAATTAAAATTATTGGATGCAAAACTATTAGAGAAAGAAATGGAATAGCTTGTTCATCAAGAAATTTTTTGCTTTCTGTTTATGAAAAAAAAATTGCTTCAAAAATTTATAAAATTTTGGTTAATAAAAAAAAACACTTGATAAAAAAAGAAATATCTTTGGATACTATTAAGAATAAAATTCTTAAATTAGGTGTTCGCAAAATAGATTACATTAAATTGTTAGATGTGAACAATCTTATAAGACCATATAAAAAAAATATAAAATATAGAATCTTTGTGGCTTACTTTCTTCGAAAAACTAGATTAATTGATAATATTTAACCATAAAAAAAATAAGCACCCATACCTAAAAAAGATAAGAAACCAATAACATCTGTTATGGTGGTAACAAATACACTCGAAGCAATTGCTGGATCTATATTAAATTTTTTAAGAGAAACAGGTACTAATATTCCAAACAAACCAGCAGCAATCATATTCAGTATCATGGACGCAGCAATCAAAATTGATAAATTAATTTCTTTAAACCATAACTGAACTACTATTCCTGTTATAATGGCGAAAATTATTCCATTTAAAATTCCAATAACAAATTCTTTTGTTACAACCTTTCCAAAGTTGCTTGAGGACAATTCTCTAGTAGCTAAAGCTCTAATAGTTACGGCTAATGTTTGCATCCCAGCATTTCCTCCCATAGAAGCAACTATTGGCATTAAAAACGCCAAGGCTACCATTTGCTCAATCGTGGCACCAAACTTGCTAATAACCCACGTTGCTAATAAAGCTGTAATTAAATTCAATAGTAGCCAATTAAACCGTCTCTTTGTTTTTTGAAATATACTATCGGTAATTTCTTCATCTCCTACTCCGGCTAGTCTTAAAACATCTTCTTCAGCTTCTTCTTTTAATACAGTAAAAACATCATCACCAGTAATCATTCCAACTAATTTATTATCTTTGTCAACTACGCCAGCCGAAACTAAATTATAATTTTCAAAAATATGTCCAACTTCCTCTTTGTCCATGTTAACAGGAATTAACACTTGTGTTTCATTCATTATTGAATTCATTTTTGATTCACGTGATGCTCTCAAAACTTTTGATGAAGGAACTGTGCCAATAGGTTTAAAATTACTATCCACAATAAAGATTTCTAAAAATTCTTCTGGCAACTCTTTGTTTTCTCTAAGATAATCTATTGTTTGTCCTACAGACCAATTGCTTGGAATTGCGGTAAATTCTCTTTGCATTATTCTGGCTGCAGAATCTTCTGGTGAGCTCAGGCCTTCACGGAGTAAAAACCTATTTTTGGGAGGAAGTTTATCTAATACTGTATTTTTCTTTTTTTCATCTAAATTTTCTAAAATTTTTAATGCATTATCAGACTCTAAGCGTTTTAATATATTTGCAATAGATTCTATTGATAAAATTATAAATATTTCAGTCTGTATAGATTCATTTAATTCTATAAAAATCTCCGGATCAAGATTAAAACCTTCTAATTCAATAAGTTTTGATCTATTTTCTGGAACTAAATTTTCAATTATGTCAGCAGAATCTGAAGGGTGAAGTTCTTTTAAAGTTCTATTTAAAAAATTCGTATCATTATCTTTAATTTTTTTACTAAAAAGATTAATGAATTCCTTATTAAACTCAAAATTTACTTTTTTATCTGTTATTTCTTTTGTTAAACTCATAAAAGTACATTATTTATTGAATTTTGAGACTGTTTAGTCGATTTTTTTTAAAACTACAAATTTAAAATGAATATTGAAGTCAAAATTAACGTAAAACCAATTGATTACATTAAATCTATGAATATCCTTGAACAACGAGTCCATGATGTTTCTTTGGGCAAAAAAGATGAATTTTTATGGATACTGGAACACAACCATGTGTATACAGCAGGTACTAGTTCAAAAAATACAGATTTATTGGATAAAAATCTTAGAGTAATTAAAACAGATAGAGGCGGAAAACTCACCTATCATGGGCCAGGTCAAAAGGTTGTTTATTTTGTTCTAGATTTAAATAAAAGAGAAAAAGATATAAGAAAATTAGTCAATAAAATTGAAAATTGCATTATAGATGTTCTTCGTGAATATAAAGTAACATCATATACAGATAAAAAAAACATAGGGATATGGGTAGGCGACAAAAATAATTCAATGAAAATTGCCGCTATAGGTATTAGGGTAAAAAAATGGATTGCATATCATGGGTTTGCTTTGAACATATGCAACGATTTATCTAAATATAATGGGATAGTACCCTGTGGTATTAAAGATAAAGGCATTACAAACTTTAAAAAACTAGGAATCAATAAATACAATAATATTGATAAAATTATTGCTAAAAAATTTTTAAATATTTTTCTTTAAGAATGTTTTTAAAAGTTAAAGGCGGTTCTGCAGAAAAATTATATTTGGTGCCATTAATTGAAAAATTAATTTTATAGGCATGCAGCATTAAGGTATTTTTTTTGCTTGGGTAATTTTCCGAAATTCTGTATTTAGTATCTCCTAAAATTGGATTTCCATGGATTAATAATTGTTTCCTTAATTGATGCTTTTTTCCAGTTTCAGGATTCAGCTTCAATAAGGAATAATTATTATTATTATCTAAAACAGTATAATGAGTAATAGCTGATGTTTTAATTTTTTTTTTATTTTCATAATAAAGTAAATCATCTTTTAAAGTGCCCTTATTTTTTTCTGGTAGACCTAACACAACTCCCAAATAAGTTTTATGAATTTTTCTTATACGAAACAATGAAGTAAATAATTGGGCATACTTTCTGTTTTTAGCAACAATAAAAACACCTGTAGTTTCTTTATCAATTCTATGAACCGCATATGGTAATGATCCTTCAAATTCTTTTGTACTTCGCAATATATCTAAAATATTTCTTCTTGATTTTGTTCCTGATTGAACTGCAATGCCAGCAGGCTTATTTATTACAACAAAGTTTTCATTATTCTCAATAAACATACTGGATGATTGTGATAGCTCTTTCTTTGTAGCTATATATTTTTCATTTATTTTTTTATGCTTATTTGCTATAAAGTTTACATTATAAATAATAATTTGATCTTTTTCTTTAAGTTTATAGGAACATTTCTCATTTTTATAATTTATCTTTATATTTCCTTTTCTAATATTTTTTTCTATTAATGATTGAGGTACATCACATACATTTTTTTTAAACCACCTATCTAACCTGGAATTTATATAATCATATTTAACTAAAAAAATTTTTTTCATAAAAAAACAATTTAATGTTACTCTTTAAAGCAACATATAATAACTTACATAATATATTTATTTTTTAGATTTTGTCTTCTTGTCTGAATCTTTCGGTTTGGACGCGAGTGAAGATTTTTCAGATTCTTGTGGCTTTTTCTTTATATCAACTTTCTTTGCATTAGGATCTCGATCAACTAATTCAATAACTGCCATTGGGGCGTCATCACCGTATCTAAAGCCAGATCTAATAACTCTGCTATAACCACCTTTTCTTTTTCCATATCTTTGAGATAAAATTTTTGACAATTTATCTACTGAAAGTTTTGATTGCAATTCGGCAAATAAATATTTTTTTGATTGTAAACTATTTTTTTTACCTAACGTAATTACCTTATCTATTTTAGCTTTTAATTCTTTAGCTTTAGGTAACGTTGTGGTAATTTGTTCGTATTTAATAAGAGAATTCAGCATATTCTTAAACAAAGCTTTTCGATGCTCTGAAGTTCTGTTTAACTTTCTGTATCCTAGTATATGTCTCATTTTATATTACTATGTGTTGTCTTCTAACTTTTTAGACAATTCAATAATATTTTCAGGTGGCCAGTTTGGTATTTCCATACCTAAAAAAAGCGACATTGAATTCAAAACTTCTTTTATTTCGTTAAGTGATTTTCTACCAAAATTAGGTGTTCTTAACATTTCGGACTCAGATTTCTGAACCAAATCTCCAATGTAAATTATATTATCATTTTTAAGGCAATTCATTGATCTCACGGATAGTTCTAGTTCGTCAACTTTCTTAAGTAAATTCTTGTTAAATTCAAGTTCAGTTGTTTGAGGTTTTTTCTCAATTTCCGCTGGTTCATCAAAATTGACAAATAATGATAATTGATCTTGAAAAATTCTTGCTGCATAAGCCACTGCATCTTCCGCGGATATCGACCCATCTGTCTCAACTTTCATTACCAATTTATCATAATCTAATGATTTTCCTTCCCTAGCATTTTCGATAGTATATGAAACTTTTTTTACGGGAGAAAAAAGTGAATCTATAGCAATAAGACCTAGTGGAGAATCTTCATTTTTGTTTCTGTCTGCAGGACGATATCCCTTTCCTCTACTTGCTATTAACTCCATATGAAATACTGTATTTTCATCCAAATTACATAAAACCAAATCTTCATTCAAAATTTTTACATCGGGATTTAATTGAATATCTTTAGCTTTAATTTCTCCTGGACCTTTTACGTCCAATATCAATTTTTTTGGTACATCTGACATTACCTGAATTGATAATAATTTAACATTTAAAACTATATCCGTAACATCTTCTCTTACACCTTTGATAGAAGAAAATTCATGTAAGACTCCATCAATTTGTATACCGGTAATTGCAGATCCCTGTATTGAAGATAGAAGAATTCTTCTTAATGAATTTCCTATGGTTAAAGCATATCCTTTTTCAAGTGGTTCAGCTATAACCGTAGTAATAGATTTATCATCACTGTTTTGAATGTTTAATTTATTTGGTTTAATCAAATTTTTCCAATTATCATTTATTATCGTATTTTGCATGCTTGCTATACTCTCCTTTTTTTTGGTGGTCGAGCTCCGTTATGTGGCATAGTAGTAATATCTTTTATCGAAAGAATTTTAAATCCTCTAGATTGCAAAGCCCTCAAAGCTGTCTCTCTTCCGGCTCCTGGTCCTTTCAATTTAACTGTTAAAGTTTTTAAACCATGTTCTTGAGCTTTAGTAGCGGCTGCATCAGCAGCAATTTGAGCTGCATAAGGTGTTGATTTCCTTGAACCCTTAAAACCTTTGGATCCAGCTGATGACCAAGCTATTACATTTCCGCTATCATCGGTAATTGTGACTATAGTGTTATTAAATGTAGCATTCACAAATGCTATTCCTACAGTAATATTTTTTTTAATTTTTTTTTTTATAATTTTAACTTTTTTTATTTCATCATCTTTATTATTTAATGATTCTTTTTGTTTTTTTTCACTTTTGTTCATAAATTATTTTTTTATGGGAGTTAATTTCTTTCCTGCTATGGCTATAGCCTTACCTTTTCTTGTTCTTGCGTTGCTGTGGGTTCTTTGTCCTCTCACAGGTAATTTCTTTTTGTGTCTTGAGCCTCTGTAAGTAGCAAGATCTACGAGTCTCTTAATATTCAAAGATACTTCTCTTCGCAAATCACCTTCTACTTTATAATTTTTATCTATAAATTCTCTAATTTTTGAGATTTCATTTTCTGTTAAACTATTAACTCTTTTGTTTTTTGAAATACTAAGTTTTGTACAAATATCATTTGAAAATTTTTTTCCTATACCATAAATATAAGTTAACGCAACGTGAACTACCTTGGTTTGAGGAATATTTATACCAGCTATACGTGCCATTATTTCAATGAAAACTATTATCTAAATTCGCTATTTATATTAATACAGTTTACAAAGTCAAGTCTCTAAAGAAGCTATAATAGCACGTATTTCGTCAAATATTTGATCAATTTCTAACATTCCATTAATATGGTGAAGTAAATTTTGCTCTTTATAAAAATCTAATATAGGCAAAGTTTTATTTAAATAAGTTTCAAATCTATTTGTAACTGTTTTTTCATTATCATCAGATCTTTTGTTTAAAAATTTTGGATCACAAGAATGATTTTTACTTGTTGCGGGCATAAAATATTCATTAAAGATTAATCCACAATTAATACAAGTTTGTCTACCTAGAATTCTTTTAAGAATAAGTTTTTTTTCAACATTTAAACATAATACACATGATATTTTCTGTTTATATTTTTTCAGACATGAGTCTAAATTTCTTGCCTGTTCTAAATTTCTAGGATAGCCATCAAATATTAAACGATTATATAATTTTTTATCAGAAAAGATCTTTATTAATAAATCATTAATAATATTATCGGATACTAATAAACCCTTATCAATTATAGATTTAATTTTATTGCCTAAATTAATATTTTTTTTTATTTCTTCTCTAAGTAAATCACCTGTAGAAACTTTGTATAGATTAAAATTTTTTACGATTTTATCCCCTTGTGTTCCTTTTCCTGCTCCGGGAGGTCCAAACAATATTATATTCACCGAATAATTATCTTCCAAACTTTGTTTTTTTTATTAATGACTCATATTGCTGACTCATTAATCTTGTTTGCACCTGTGAAACTGTATCCATGGCTACAACAACTACGATTAAAACCGAAGTTCCACCTAAACTCTGGCATTAAACAAACCAAAGTTAGATATAAAGCACCAATCGTAGTTAATTTTGTTAAAATATCTTCTATAAAATAAGCTGTTCTTTCACCAGGTCTTATTCCAGGAACATATCCTCCATGTTTTCTCAAATTTTCTGCTGTCTCTTTTGGATTAAAAACAATAGAAGTATAAAAAAATGAAAAAAATATTATACCGGAAGCATATAGTAACATATACAAAGGCTTGCCTTGAGAAAATAAAGAAGAAATGTCCAAAAATGTTTCGGAATCAGAAAAAGTAAAGTTTGAAAACGTTATCGGAAGTAACAATAAAGCTGATGCAAAAATAGCTGGTATAACTCCTGCTGTGTTTATTTTCAATGGTAAATGTGATGACTCTCCACCATAAATTTTAGTCCCCATTTGTCTTTTTGGATAATTTATCAATATTTTTCTTATAGCTCTTTCAATAAAAACTATAAAAGCAACCGTTAAAATTAAGAGGGTAAATATGGACAAAATAATAGTTGCTGATAAAGCTCCTGTCCTTCCCAGTTCAAATGTTGTAGCTAAAGCTCTTGGTATCTCAGCTACAATTCCGGAAAATATAATTAATGATATTCCATTTCCTATCCCTCTTTGTGTAATTTGTTCACCTAACCACATTAAAAAAATAGTTCCAGCTACTAAAGTAATTACTGTCGTTAATTTAAAATAAGCACCTGGATCTGTAACAACTATACCTGAGTTTTCGAGTCCAACAGAAACTCCATATCCTTGTACAGTTGCAAGTAAAACAGTGCCATACCTTGTGTATTGTGTAATTTTCTTTCTCCCTATTTCTCCTTGATTTTTTAAATTTTTAAATGTTTCTGAAACTCCAGTAAGTAATTGAATAATAATAGAGGATGAGATATACGGCATAATACCCAATGCAAATATAGCCATTCGTTTAACAGCTCCTCCTGAAAAAATATTAAACATTCCAAGAAGACCCCTTTGATTAGATTGCATTAATGTCTTCAATGATTCTGCATCAATACCGGGCAAAGGGACATACGTGCCCAACCTATAAATTGATAAAATTAAAACAGTAAATAAAATTCTATTTCTTAAGTCATTACTTTTTGAAAAAAAACCTGAATCTGTATTATCAATTGCCATTTTAATTATAATATTAGACTATTTGATTAATGTAACTTTTCCACCTAGTTTTTCTATCTTTTCCTTAGCTGATTTTGAAATAGAATTAACTTCAATATCAAATTTTTGCTTTAAGTCTCCTGTCCCAAGTAATTTCAATTTTCTATGTTTTTTGCTAAGCAATTTAGATTTTTGCAGATTTGTTAGATTTATTTTATTATTGAGTATATCTTTTTGCTTGGTAATAATTTCTTGAATCCTTGACAAATTAATTATTGCTATATTTTTTTTATTTACGATGCTTTTAAAACCACGCTTTGGCAATCTTCGATATAAAGGCATTTGCCCTCCCTCAAAGCTTTTTATGGCTACACCTGATCTTGACTTTTGACCCTTATGACCTCTTCCGCATGTTTTTCCTTTGGACGAACCAATTCCTCTTCCGAGTCTTTTTTTAGATTTGATTGCTTTTGAACTTAATTGATTTAGTTTCATAAATAATGACTTATTGTTTTCCTTTTGTAATTTCGGCTATTTTTTTTCCTCTTGCAGCAGCTATGTGTTTGGGAGAATTTTGATTTTTCAAACCCTTTAAACATGCTTTTAAAACATTTATAGGATTAGAAGAACCTAATGATTTTGCAACAACATCTTTAATTCCAACGACTTCACAAGCCGCTCTTATTGGTCCACCCGCAATAATTCCAGTTCCTGAAGGTGCGCTTCTTAATAAAACCTTACCGGCGCCCTCTTTGGACAACACATCATGATGGAGTGTTCTACCGTCGCGCAAAGGAACTCTAAACAAATTATTTTTAGCTGTTTGCGTAGCTTTTCTTATTGCATCAGGAACTTGTTTCGCTTTAGCATAGCCAAGGCCAATAGAGCCAGCATAATTACCTACAACAACTAAAGCAGAAAATGCAAATCTTCTGCCACCTTTTACAACTTTAGTGATTCTATTAATTGAAACTAACTTGTCTTTAAATTCATTATTTTCCATATTATTTATTAAAACGTCAAGCCACCTTTGCGTAAGGCATCAGCAAAAATTTTAATCCTTCCATGATATTTATATCCACTTCTATCAAAATATACTTTTGTAATTTTTTTTTCTAAGGCTCTTTTAGCTAATATTCCAGCAACATGAAGGGATAAATCAGTTTTTTTTTTACTAGTTATTTTTTCTTTGATAGATGACGCGGAAACTAAAGTTTTATTATTTTTATCATCAATAATTTGTGCTGATATATTTCGGGATGATCTAAATACGGTTAATCTAAACCTTTCCGAGTTAATTTTCTTAAGTTTTTTTCTTATTCTTGCAGCTCTTTTTTGATATAAAATATTGGTCATTTTATTTCTTTTTACCTTCTTTTCTAAATACATATTGACCTCTTTCTTTTATTCCTTTTCCTTTATAAGGTTCAACAGGTTTTAGCATTTTAATTTCTGCCGATACTTTACCTACTAATTCTTTATCTATACCGTTAATTTTTATAATAGTACTTTTCTCTACGGCAGCTTTTATTCCTTCAGGTATTTTGTAAGAAATAGTATGACTAAATCCAATCTGTAAAATTAAAATATTTCCTTTTAAAATTGCACGAAATCCAACTCCATTTAACTCAAGTATTTTTTCAAAACCTTCAGACACGCCAATTATAGCACTATTAATAATACTTCTGGTAGTTCCCCACAACATGCTTGAAGTTTCATTTTTTTTAATTAACTTTAAAATTAAACTTTTATCATCAACAATTGTAGCTGCAAAAATTTTATCATTTAGCGTTAATTCTTTTGACCCTTTCGGCCCAGTCAAGAATATTCTGCCACTTTCAAGTTTGACCTTTGTGTCTTTAGGTATAATTATTGGTTTTTTTCCAAGTTTAGACATAAAAATTTAGAATACTCTACAAATTATTTCGCCACCGATATTTTTTGTTTTCGCATCATTGTCGGACATAATTCCCATAGATGTTGATATTATGGCTAATCCCAATCCATTTTGAATTTTTGCGATACTATCAGCTTTTGCATAAATTCTTCTTCCTGGCTTTGATACTCTTTTTATTTCTTTTATAACGGGCAATCCATTACTGTACTTTAGATCTACCAACAAAGATTCTTTTTTATTTTTATTATTTGATAAAATTCTATAATTTGCTATGTAGCCTTCCTGTTTTAGTACATCCAAAATTCTTGTTCTAAACTTAGAACTTGGAATTGTAACATTATTCAATGCTCTTAGTTGAGCATTTCGAATTCTAGTAATCATATCACCTACAGGATCTACAAAACTCATTTTACCTCCATTAATTTACCAACTTGATTTAGTCATACCTGGTATTTTACCCTTTGAAGCCAAATCTCTAAGAGCAATCCTAGAAATTTTAAGTTTTCTATAAACTCCATGTGGTCTACCTGTTATTTCACATCTATTTCTAATTCTTACTTTTGATGAATTTCTTGGTATCTTTGCAAGCTTCAATTGCGCAGCAAATCTTTCTTCTAAAGGTAATTTTTTATTTTTAATTATCTTTTTAAGACTTTCTCTTTTCTTTAAAAATTTTTTTACAAGTTTAATTCTCTTTAAATTTCTTTGTATCATACTAGTTTTTGCCATATTTCCTCAATTTATTCCCTTTTTTTTAATTTTTTTACTGAATGGAAAATTCATTGCTTCTAATAATGCAAATGTAGTTTTTCTATCTTTTCCAGTAGTAACAAGAGTGATATCCATCCCTCTAATTCGATCTACTTTATCAAAGTTTATTTCTGGAAATATTATATGTTCTTTGATTCCAAAACTGTAATTGCCGAAATTATCAAATCCATACATACTTAAACCTTGAAAGTCCTTAACTCTGGGTAAAGCAATATTTACTAATCTATCTATAAATTCATACATCTTATTACTTCGTAAAGTAACTTTTATACCAGCTGTGGTTCCTTTTCTTGTTTTGAAGTTTGATATAGATTTTTTAAATTTTGTTATAATTGGCTTTTGACCACTAATTAATGAAATATCTTCAATAGAGTTTTGAACTATTTTTTTATCATTTGCATCAGCCCCAAGACCCATATTTAAAACTACTTTTGTGATTCTGGGGACCATAAGTTTGTTTTTCATTGAAAATTTTTTTTGTAAATCAATTATAATTCTCTTATCATACTGCTCTTTTAATCTCGGTATCATTATTTTTTATGTATAAGTTTAGTTTTTTTATCTAGTGAATCTAAAATTTTTATATTAGAAATATCAATAAAATTTTCCTTAGTAATAATTCCTCCTTTTTTTTCTTTTGTTGTTTTCTCGTGTTTTTTAATAAAATTTATTCCTTTAACTTTAACTTTGTTACTTTTTCTTAAAATTTCTATTACTTCACCTTTTTTTCCTTTATCTTTTCCACAAATTATTTCCACTTGTGTTCCTTTATTTAGCATAATTATAAAACCTCCGGTGCTAATGATATTATTTTTGTTTGTCCTTTTAATCTTAGCTCTCTAGTAACAGGACCAAAAATTCTAGTTCCAATAGGTTCACCCTTTTCATCAGTAAGCACTACTGCGTTATCGTCAAATTTGACAGTGCTTCCGTCATTTCTAAAAATTGAATATTTAGTTCTTACTACAACGGCTTTATGTACTGAACCTTTTTTAACTTTTCCATTAGGAATTGCATCCTTAACACTAACTACAATACTATCACCGATGGAAGCGTATCTTCGCTTAGACCCTCCTAGAACTTTAATACACTCAACTCTTCGTGCTCCAGTATTATCAGCAACATTTAATTCTGTTTGTACTTGTATCATTTACTTATTTATTACCTCCCATCTTTTTTTTTTTGAAAAAGGTCTAGATTCAATAATTTTTACATTATCCCCTATTTTAAATTTATTCTTTTCATCGTGTACATGGTATTTTTTTGAAGAAGTTATTACTTTTATAAAAAAAGGATGTGAATATTTTCTTTTCACCAAAACAACTACTGTTTTATTATTTTTGTCTCTTATAACTTTACCCTTTAATGTTTTTTTACTCATATTAATTTTTTTTGTGTAATTTGGTTAATAATTTTGCCATATCATTTTTTAATTTTGAAACTTTTGATGTATCTTCTAATTGTCCATTAACCTTTCTAAATCTAAAATTAAACAAATCTTTTTTTAATGAATTAATTTTGCTTTTTAATTCATCAACACTCAATTTTTCAATCTGTTTATTTTTCATGTTCTAATGTCTTTTTATAAACTTAGTTTTTATTGGTAATTTAGTCGAAGCCTTGTACAATGCTATTTTAGCAACAGACTCACTGACACCATCAACTTCAAATATTATCCTTCCTGGTTTAACTCGACATACCCAATATTCTGGTGAACCCTTCCCTTTACCCATTCTTACTTCGGTAGGTTTTTTAGAAACAGGTATGTTAGGAAAAATTCTTAGCCAAACTTTTCCTGTTCTTTTCATATACCTTGTTAAAGATACTCTGGCAGCTTCAATTTGCTTTGAAATAATTCTTTCTGGCTCAAGTGCTTTTAGCCCGTAAGCTCCATAATTTAGAAACTCTCCTCTACTGGCGCGCCCGTGAATTCTGCCTTTATGTGCTTTTCTATACTTTGTTCTTGCCGGTTGTAACATTTTTTGTTTCCTTATTATTTATTTTTACATTTTTTAAAAAAATTTCTCCTTTATATATCCAAACTTTAACTCCAATCATTCCATACGTGGTCAATGCTTCTGCTTCGGCGTAATCAACATCGGCTCTAAATGTATGAAGCGGAACACTTCCCTCTCTTAACCACTCTGTTCTTGCTATTTCATTTCCAGCTAATCTTCCGCTTAAACAAACCCTAATTCCTTTAGCCCCCAATCGTAATGCTGATTGTATAGCTCTTTTCATTGTTTTTCTAAAACCTATTCTTTTCACTAATTGTTGAGCTATGTTTTCAGCAACAAGATAGGCATTTAGTTCGGGTTTTTTAATTTCCTTTATATTTAAACTTACTTCGGTGCTTGATATTTTAGATAAATTTTTTTTTATCTTTTCAATATCCGAACCTTTCTTTCCAATAACAAATCCAGGTCTTGATGTATAAATGGAAATAATGCATTTCTTAGATGTTCTTTCAATTATAATTTGTGAAACTCCAGAATTAACAACATTTTCCTTGATGTATTTTCTTATTTTGAAGTCTTCTATTAAAAATTTACCGTATTCTCGTTTTTTAGCAAACCAAATAGAATCCCAACCTCTATTAATTCCTAATCTTAAACTTATAGGATTAACTTTTTGTCCCATGTAATTCCCTTTTTTGGTTGATATTTTCAGATAAAATAATTGTAAGATTGCTATATGGTTTTTTTATAGCGCTTGCCCTACCTTTAGCTCTAGCTCTAAATCTCTTTAATACTATTGACTTTCCAACGTAAGCTTCTTTGATGTATAAATTATCAATATCGTACTGATTATTATTTTCAGCATTAGCTATTGCCGATTGAAGTGTTTTTTTTATTTCGAAAGCAATCCTTTGTCTTGCAAAGGATAAATCTCTAATAGCAATATCAGCTTTTTTTCCTCTAATATTTTTTAGTAAAATATTTATTTTTCTTGGACTCGATCTGACGTTTTTATTAACAGCCCTTACTATATTTTTATTTTTTGGCATCATTGAGTATCCCTTTAGGTTTTGTTGCAGTTGGTGGTGACGATTTGGAATCTTTTGCAATTTGAGCCGCTTTTTTATCAGCTGATGTATGACTAGAAAATTGTCTAGTAGGAGAAAACTCTCCCAACTTATGGCCAACCATCTCTTCTGATATTTTAATTGGAATAAATTTTTTTCCATTATGAATTAAAAAACTAATCCCAATAAACTCTGGAATTATTGTTGATTTTCTTGACCAAGTTTTTATTGGTGTAGGGTTGATTTGAGTTTTTAGTTTTTCAACTTTTTTTATTAAACTTGGATCTACAAAAGGTCCTTTCCAAACTGATCTAGACATAAATTATTTACCTTTTTTTCTCCTTGAAATTATATATTTGTCTGTAGATTTATTTTTACGTGTTTTTAATCCCTTAGCAGATTGACTCCATGGCGATACTGGGTTTCTTCCTCCTGAAGTTTTACCTTCTCCTCCACCATGAGGATGATCTACAGGGTTCATGGCCACTCCTCTGACAGATGGTCTTCTTCCTTTCCATCTATTTCTTCCAGCTTTTCCAATTTTAATATTTTGATGATCAGTATTTGATACGGATCCAATTGTTGCTCTAGCAGTGTTAATAACTTTTCTTATCTCACCTGAACTTAATTTAATAATACAGTAATTTTCGTCGGTTCCCGAAATTTGTGCCGATGAACCTGCGGATCGAACTAACTTACCTCCTCCATTTGGAGACAATTCAATGTTATGTATATCTGTGCCTATGGGAATATCGGATAGTTGCATACAATTACCCACTTTAATTTCTTTATTTCTTCCAGAAACAATTTCATCACCGATATTGATTTTATTTGGTGCAAGTATATAACTCATTACTCCATCTTCGTATTTAAGCAACGCAACATGAGCAGATCTGTTTGGGTCATATTCAATTCTTTCCACAATAGCTTTAAGATTGTCTTTTTTTCTACGAAAATCTATTTCTCTATATTTGTGTTTTTGTCCTGCCCCTCTACTTCTTGAAGTAATCCTTCCTAAATTATTTCTTCCGCCAGTTGAATGTTGTCCAATTGTTAAAGATTTTAATGATTTACCTTTCCATAAATTTTTTCTATCAACTAGAATGGTTCCTCTTGTAGATTTTGTATAAGATTTAAAAATTTTTAGTGACATAAAATTATATTCCAGTTGCTAAATCAATACTTTGGCCCTTTTTAAGAGTTACTATTGCTTTCTTATAACCCGATTTATATGTTTTTTTGTTTTTAATTATCTTAGTTTTCCCTTTTAAATTTATCGTATTAATTTTAATTACGTTAACCTTAAATATCTTTTCTATACTTTTTTTAATTGAATTTTTACTAGCGCCTTTGTGTACTTTAAAAACAACTTTATTAAACTCTGATAAGGCAGTAGATTTTTCGGTAACATTTGGCGAAATTATTGTATCTAAGTAATGAAATTTACTCATTTTGAAAGCCTATCTTGAAACGACTTAATTGATGAAGTCGTAAATACTACATTTTTATATTTTAAGAGATCATATACATTGGTTCCTTCTTGATCAATAATTTTTAGATCAGGAATATTTCTAGCTGATTTAATTATTTTAGATTTAGAATTTTTATCTGAAATTATAAGAGAGTTACTTAATTTATTTTTTTCTAAAAATTTATTGAACAATTTGGTTTTTTTTATTTCATATTTAAAATCTTCCACAACAAAAAGTGAATTAACTTTATTTTTTTGAGATAAAAGGTAAAATAATCCAAACTTTCTCACTTTTTTATTTATCTTTTTTATCTTATAAACTGCACCTTTGGGTCCATGCGCAATACCTCCTCCAACAAATATAGGAGCCTTTCTACTACTATGTCTAGCTCCGCCAGTACCTTTTTGGGCATATATTTTTGCAGTTGAACCTTTAATTTCGTTTCGCTGCTTTGTCTTCGCTGTTCTTGATTTAAAATGACTTAATTGCCAATCTACTAAAGATTGGATTACATACTTATTTGGTGTTAATGAAAAAATCTTATCAGATAGTTCAATATCGTTAGGTTTTTTTCCATCCATATTAATTACTTTTAGTATCATAGTTATTTCTTTACCTCTTTTTTTTCTACTTTTGTTGTAGAAGATACTTTTTTATCATAAGTTTTTGTTGTAGCAGCGGAGGTTATGGTTTCAGTTTGTAATTTTGCAATCTTTTCTGCAGTTGTCTTTTTATTAGTTTTTTTTGATTTCTTTTGTATTAAAACTAATGAATTTTTTGATCCTGGAACAGAACCTTTTATAAAAATAAGATTATTTTCAAGATCTGATTTTATTATTTCAAGATTTTGAATAGTTCTAAATTTATCACCCATGTGGCCAGCCATTTTTTTTCCTTTGAAAACTTTCCCGGGATCTTGATTTTGTCCTGTAGATCCCATAGCTCTGTGCGACACTGAAACTCCGTGAGAAGCTTTAAGACCAGAAAAGTTATGTCTTTTAATAACTCCGGCAAAACCTTTTCCTATGGTTTTTGATGTAACATCTACAAATTTTTGATCTTTAAAAAGTTCTAAGCCTATTTCGTTACCTTCTTTAAATTCAGAAATGTTATCTACTCTAAATTCTTTTAGAATTTTTTTTGGTTCTGTGGATTTTTTTGCAAAAAAGCCTTTCATTTGTTTAGTCAATTTTGAGCTTTTAAGTCTACCAAAACCTACTTTGATAGCATCATAACCTCTTTTTTCTTTGGTAATAATGTCTATGATTCTTCCTTTTTCAATAGACAAGACTGTGACTGGCACAGATATACCTGAATCAAAAAATTCCCTAGTCATTCCAATTTTTTTTCCGATTAGTCCAATGCTCATATAGTTCTTTATAATTTTATTTCTATGTCCACTCCTGAAGCTAGATCTAATTTCATAAGCGCCTCTACAGTTTGTGGTGTTGGTTCTAAAATATCAATCAGTCTCTTATGTGTTCTTGTTTCAAATTGTTCTCTGCTTTTTTTATCAATATGTGGTGATCTTAATACCGTAAAAACTTCTTTTTTTGTCGGTAAAGGAATTGGCCCCCTAACTTGGGCTCCGGTTCTTTTGGCAGTATTAACTATCTCGATAGTCGATAAGTCTAGAATCTTATTATCGTACGCTCTCAAATGTATTCTTATGTTTTGTTTATCCATAAATTTATGCCAGTTTTTTCGTTACTTCGTCTTGAACGTTCTGAGGAACTTTTTCATAGTGACCAAAAAACATTGAATAAGATGCTCTTCCTTGAGACATTGATCTAAGATTATTAATGTAACCGAACATGTTAGCTAAAGGTACCATTGCACTAATCACTGTAGCATTACCTCTTTTATCTGATGTTGAAACTTGACCACGTCTACTATTTAAATCACCAATAACATCTCCCATGTAATTTTCTGGCGTAACCACCTCTATTCTCATTATTGGTTCAAGGAGTTTAAGAACTGCTTTAGTGCATGCTTCTTTAAAACAATATCTTGATGCAATTTCAAATGCTAAAACACTTGAGTCTACATCATGATGTAAACCATCTAGAATAGTAACTTTGTAATCTATTAAAGGAAATCCAGCTAATATTCCACTGTCTGCTACACTTTCAATTCCTTTTTCAACTCCTGGAATAAATTCTTTTGGAATAGATCCACCTTTGACTTTATTTTCAACTTCTCTTCCTTTTCCTGGCGGTAAAGGTTCAACACTCAATTCAACTTTTGCAAACTGTCCTGCTCCACCACTTTGTTTTTTGTGTATATATGTATTTTCTACTGATTTTAAAATTGTTTCTCTGTAAGCAACTTGCGGAGCACCAATATTTGCTTCAACTTTGAATTCTCTTTTCATTCTATCAACAATAATATCTAAGTGTAGTTCACCCATACCTTTTATTATTGTTTGACCAGATTCCTCATCAGACGTTACTCTGAAAGACGGATCTTCCCTTGCCAATCTTCCTAAAGCTTCTCCCATTTTTTCTTGGTCACCTTTGGTTTTAGGTTCAACTGCAATTTCAAGAACTGGATCGGGAAATTCCATGGGTTCTAAAACAATAGGATTATTTTCATCAGATAAAGTGTGTCCTGTTATTGTATATTTAAGACCAGCTAAAGCTACTATATCTCCAGTATTAGCTTCTTTTACATCTTCTCTACTATTCGCGTGCATTAATAACATTCTGCCAACTCTCTCCTCTTTATCTTTGGTAGTATTATAAATTCCCGTGCCTGATTTTAATGTGCCTGAATATATTCTTATAAAAGTTAAAGTTCCAACAAAAGGATCGGTTGCAACTTTAAAAGCTAATGCTGAAAAAGATTCATTATCATTAAATTTTCTTTCAATCTCATCTTTGGAATCTGGTTTAGTTCCTTTAATTAATCCAATATCAATTGGGCTTGGCAAAAAATCCACAACTGCATCTAATAATGGTTGAACCCCTTTATTTTTAAATGCTGCTCCAGTGAATATCGGCACAAAATCAAATTTTAAACATCCTTTTCTAACACAAGATATTAAATCAGTTTCTGATATTTCTTTTCCATTTAAATAATCATCCATCAGTTTTTCATCTTGTTCTACAGCCGTTTCCATTAATTCTTTTCTATATTTTTTAGCTTGTTCTTGTAGCTCATTTGGTATCTCTACATATTCATATTCAGCACCTAGCTTTTCTTCTTTCCATAAAACTGCCTTCATTTTAATTAAATCAACTATGCCCTTAAAAGAAGCTTCTATACCAACTGGTAACTGCATTACCAAAGGTTTTGCTCCAAGTCGGTCTTTAATCATGTCAACACACATAAAAAAATCTGCACCAGTTCTATCCAATTTATTTACAAAACAAATTCGTGGAACTTTATATTTATCTGCTTGTCTCCAAACTGTTTCTGACTGAGGTTCTACTCCAGCAACACTATCAAATACAGCAACAGCACCATCTAAAACCTTTAAAGATCTTTCTACTTCAATAGTAAAATCAACATGACCCGGTGTATCAATAATATTAATTCTATGTTCCCGCCAAAAACATGTAGTTGCAGCTGACGTAATTGTAATACCTCGTTCTTGTTCCTGTTCCATCCAATCCATTATTGCTGCTCCATCATGGACCTCACCTATCTTATGACTCTTTCCTGTATAATATAATATTCTTTCAGTAGTCGTTGTTTTTCCTGCATCAATGTGTGCCATGATCCCAATATTTCTATATTTTTCTAAATTGTGTGTTCTAGGCATCGTTACCACCTGTAATGTGCAAAAGCTTTATTTGACTCCGCCATTCTGTGTGTATTTTCTCGTTTTTTCATAGCTGCTCCTTTTTTTTGTGAAGCATCCATAAGTTCACTAAATAATTTATCAGACATCGATTTATTTTTTCTTTTTCTCGTAGCTTCTAAAAGCCAACGCAAGGCTAAAGTTTGAGATCTTTTTGCCTTCACCTCCTGTGGAACTTGATATGTTGCTCCACCAACTCTTCTAGATCTTACTTCAAGATTTGGACGAATATTGGCTATTGCTTCATTAAAAATTTTTATTGGATCATCTTTGGTTTTATTTCTTATTTTTTCCAGAGCATCATAAATTATCTTTTCAGATGTTGTCTTTTTTCCGTCATACATGACAAAATTGATAAACTTCGCTAAAACTAATGAACTGTATTTAGTGTCAGGATAAAAAATTCGTTTTGGTGCTTGTTTTTTTCTAGACATAAAATTATTTTGGTTTTTTAGCGCCGTATTTAGATCTTTGTTGTTTTCTCGATGTAACTCCTTGAGTATCTAAATTACCTCTCAGTATATGATAGCGCACTCCTGGTAAATCTTTCACCCGTCCACCTCTTATTAAAACAACGGAGTGCTCCTGCAAATTGTGTCCTTCTCCAGGTATATAACAGGTAACTTCCTGACCGTTTGATAATCTGACTCTAGCCACCTTTCTAAGAGCAGAATTTGGTTTTTTTGGTGTGGTCGTATATACCTTTGTACAAACACCTCTTTTTTGCGGTGATCTATCTAGGGCAGGAACCTTACTTCTATACTTAGGTTTTATCCTGGGTCTTTTAATCAACTGATTAATAGTCGGCATAATTTAACTCTTATATTTATGTTTGGAAAAGATACTACTATCTGAATTATTTCAGACAAATTTAGTTAGCGTTTAAGGCAAATAAAACCCCACTTCCAACCATCAAAATTGCGCTAAACTACTAACTGACATATTAAAAGTCAACACTCAATTATTTAACTTTGTCTTATAATTAAAAGGTTTTAAGTGATTGGAATTTGTTTTTCCTTAGATTCCTCGGAAGATTGTTTAGTTAATAAGGAATCTCTCTCGTCAGCTACTTTTTGCCACTTCATTTTTGTAGCTCCTGTGCCCGCTGGTATTAGACGACCAACAATAACATTTTCTTTTAATCCTAAGAGTTTATCAACTTTTCCTTTTATTGCTGCATCGGTAAGAACTCTTGTAGTTTCCTGAAATGAAGCAGCGGATATAAATGAATTTGTTTGTAGTGAAGCTTTTGTAATTCCTAATAGTATTCTTTCTGCTAAGGCAGGTTTTTTTCCTTCTTTCTTTAAGATTTCATTTTCACGATCAAATTCATTCTTATCAATTATTTCACTCGATAAGTATTTGGAATCTCCTGATGATTTAATTTCCACCTTTTTTAACATTTGTCTCAATATAGTTTCGATATGTTTATCATTTATTACAACCCCTTGAAGACGATATACTTCTTGAACTTCATTAACGAAGTACTCTGTTAAATATTTTATACCTAAAATTCTTAAAATATCATGTGGCGCCGGACTACCATCTAAAAGATACTCTCCTTTTTTTATTTTTTCACCCTGATTAAAATTTATATGTTTTCCTTTGGGAATTAAATAAGATGATGATGTACCATCTACTTTTACAATAGAAATTTTTTGTTTTCCTCTAAGTTCTTTTCCAAATTCAATTGAACCATCGTTTTCAGCAATAATTGCACTATCTTTAGGTCTTCTTGCCTCAAATAATTCAGCGACTCTAGGCAAACCGCCTGTAATATCTCTAGTTTTAGAAGTTTCTTTTGGCAACCTTGCTAAAACATCACCAGCATAAACTTTTTGACCATCATTTACTGAAAGAATTGAGTCGGGAACTAAATAATATCTTGCTTCATTATCATCGGCTTTTTTAACGACATTTCCTTTTTCATCTCTTAGTGTAATTCTTGGTTTCAATTCAGTATTTTTAGATTGAGATCTCCAATCTAAAACTGATTTAGAAGATATTCCTGTCGCGTCATCCATTATTTCAGCTAACGAAACTCCATCTACTAAATCCATATAACTTGCTACTCCGCTTTTTTCCGCAATAACTGGTAGTGTATAAGGATCCCACTCACATATTTTCTTACCTTTTTTAACATCTTCGTCATTATCACAATAAAGTTTAGCTCCGTAAGGTATCTTATAAATAGCAAGTTGACGTCCATTTTGATCCTCTATGGACACTTGAGTATTCCTACCCATAATAATTTTATTTTTTTTAGAATCTTCAATAATGTTTCTGTTTGTAATCTTAATTTTACCCGATGAATGAGCAACTACTTGTGACTCCTCTTTAACTTGTGCGGTACCCCCCACGTGAAAAGTTCTCATAGTTAATTGCGTTCCTGGTTCACCAATAGATTGTGCTGCGATCATTCCAATCGCTTCTCCTTCAGCAACTATTTTTCCACGTGACAAATCTCTTCCATATGATTCAGCACAAACACCTTTTTTCGAACCACATGTTATCACAGAGTAAACATTTACTGATTTTACACCAGCAGCTTCAATTTTTTCACACGCTTCTTCATCCATGATTTCCTTCTTTTTTAAAACTATCTCTCCTGTGATTGGGTTTTTAACATTATCAAATGCTGTTCTTCCAAGTATCCTATCAGATAAACTTACAATTATATTTCCACCTTCAATAATTTCAGACATTGTTAAACTATCTTTTGTTTTACAATCGCATTGAGTTTTGGTAATCGATATATCCTGGGCAACATCACAAAGTCTTCTTGTTAAATATCCAGAATTTGCCGTTTTCAGAGCGGTATCAGCTAAACCTTTTCGAGCACCATGAGTAGAATTGAAATATTCTAAAGCTGTTAGCCCTTCTTTAAAATTCGCCGTTATTGGTGTCTCGATAATTTCACCTGATGGCTTGGCAATTAATCCTCTCATGCCTGCTAATTGTTTCATTTGTGCAGCAGAACCTCTTGCGCCAGAGTTTGCCATCATAAAAACTGAATTTGTTTCAATTCTATCATTTGGCATTATTTTTGTTGCTGATGAAATCTCCTTCATCATCTCATTAGCTACTAAATCAGTACATTTGGACCAAACATCAACAACTTTATTATATTTTTCTCCCCTTGTTATCAATCCTTCTGAGTATTGGCTTTCGTAATTCTCGATTTGCTTTTTAGCATCGTTAACAACTTTTTCTTTAGTTTTTGGAATAATTAAATCATCTTTTCCGAAAGAAATTGCAGCCTTAAATGCATGTTTAAAACCTAAGGTTTTTATTTTGTCACAAAAAATTACGGTTTCCTTTTGTCCACAATAACGATAAACGAGATCAATTATTTCTGAGACATGTTTTTTAGACAAAATTTTATCAACTAAAGCAAATTTAATCTTATGATGTTTTGGTAGAATGCTGGATAAAATAAATCTACCTGCTGTGCTTCTGTATTTTTCTAAGATTCTATTCCCTTTTTCATCGACTGTCTCGTATCTACAAATTATATTTGAATGTAAGCTAATGCTTTTTGCCTCTATAGCCTGTTCTATCTCTGTAATATTTGTAAAATATCCTTTTGACTTATTATCTTTAGTATTTTTTTCTACAGATTGAGATAAGTAGTAGATTCCCAATACCATGTCTTGACTTGGAACAATAATAGGTTTTCCATTAGATGGACTTAATATGTTATTTGTTGACATCATCAACACCCTAGCTTCTAATTGTGCTTCTATACTTAAAGGAATATGAACAGCCATTTGATCTCCATCAAAATCAGCATTAAAAGCTGCACATACTAAAGGGTGTAATTCTATTGCTTTTCCTTCGATTAATTTAGCTTCAAAAGCTTGGATGCCCAGTCTATGTAAAGTGGGTGCCCTATTAAGTAGAACCGGATGTTCTCTTATAATAGTTTCTAGTGCATCCCAAACTTCTGGTTTTTCTTTTTCAACCAGTTTCTTTGCTTGTTTTATTGTTGTTGCTAAACCAAGTTTATCTAATCTTGCGTATAAAAAAGGTTTAAATAATTCAACAGCCATTTTTTTAGGAAGTCCACACTGATGAAGTTTTAATTCAGGACCAGCTACAATTACCGATCTACCGGAATAATCCACTCTTTTACCTAATAAATTTTGTCTAAATCTTCCTTGTTTTCCTTTTAACATTTCAGCTAATGATTTTAGAGGACGTTTACCTGTGCCAGTTATGACCCTACCTCTTCTTCCATTATCAAATAATGCATCAACGGATTCTTGCAACATTCTTTTTTCATTCCTTACAATTATATCTGGCGCTTTTAAATCAATTAATCTTTTCAATCTATTATTTCTATTAATTACCCTTCTATATAAATCATTTAAATCAGAAGTAGCAAACCTTCCACCATCTAGAGGTACTAATGGTCTAAGTTCTGGAGGAATAACAGGAATACATGTTAAAATCATCCATTCAGGTTTATTTCCTGATTGAATAAATGATTCCATTAATTTTAATCTTTTAATAGTTTTTTCTTCTGTAACTTTTGATTTAATTTCTTTTAATAATAATTTTAATTTATCTCTCTCAGCTTTTAGATCTAAATTTATTAATATTTTTCTTATAGCTTCAGCTCCAATACTTACTTCAAATGAGCCCTCTTCGTATTGTTCTTGAATCTTGATATATTCTTCTTCGGAAAGAAGCTGATTTTTTTTAAGTTTAGTAAGACCGGGTTCTATAACCAAAAAACTCTCAAAATATAAAACTTTCTCAACATCCTTAAGTTTCATATCAACAGCAGCCGCGATTCTACTTGGAAGAGATTTCAAAAACCAAATGTGAGCAACTGGAGATGCTAGTTCTATGTGGCCCATTCTATCTCTTCTTACATTGGATTTAGTAATTTCAACTCCACATTTTTCACATATAATGCCTCTAAATTTCATTCTTTTATATTTTCCACACAAGCATTCATAATCCTTTATAGGACCAAAAATCCTTGCACAAAAAAGTCCATCTTTTTCTGGCTTGAAAGTTCTATAATTTATTGTTTCTGGTTTTTTAATTTCACCAAATGACCAGGATTTAATTTTATCTGAACTGGCCAATGTAATTCTTATTTTACTAAAACTTGGTGCAATAGTAGTTTCTGACTTAAATAATTTAGTTATATCTTTTTCCATAAATACCTATACTAATTCAATATTTAAGCCTAGAGATTTAACTTCACTAATTAAAACATTAAAAGATTCTGGAACTCCTGACTCAAATTTATCATCACCTTTGACAATAGTCTCATAAACTTTTGTTCGACCCGCTACATCATCAGATTTTACAGTTAAAATCTCTTGTAAAGTATACGATGCTCCATAAGCTTCTAATGCCCAAACTTCCATCTCTCCAAATCTTTGGCCACCAAGTTGAGCCTTTCCTCCTAGGGGTTGTTGTGTCACTAAGCTGTAAGGTCCTGTAGATCTAGCGTGAATTTTATCCTCTACTAAATGGTGAAGTTTGAGCATATAGATGATTCCAACAGTTACCTTTCTGTCAAATTGCTCACCTGTACGGCCATCCCATAAAGTAGTTTGTCCAGACGAGGGCAATTCAGCCAATTTCAATAATTCAGTTACATCTTCAACGGATGCACCATCAAAAACAGGTGTAGATACAGGTATCCCTGGTAATAAATTTACAATTAAATCATCAAATTCTTTATCCTTTAAAGGTTTAATCTTTTTTTCGTAAATATTGTCACCATAAACTTTCTTAAGAATATTATGAATTAGTTCATCTCTCTTTCTTATATCATTATGTTGTTTTATTATTTGGTTAATTTTTTCACCCAATTCAGCACAAGCCCAGCCTAAGTGTGTTTCTAAAATTTGACCGACATTCATTCTACTAGGTACGCCTAATGGATTCAGAACTACATCTACTGGTTTTCCATTTTTCATATAAGGCATATCTTCAACTGGTACAATTTTGCTTATAACACCCTTGTTGCCATGTCTTCCTGCCATCTTATCTCCTGGTTTTAAACTTCTTTTAACAGCCACAAAAACTTTTACCATTTTTAAAACATTGGGCAAAAGATCATCTCCTTGTTGAATTTTTTCAACTTTATCTTCAAATCTATCTTTTATATCTTTTTTAACATTTGTATATTGTTCTTTAAGAATTTTAAGATCATCATTTGTTTTTTGATCAACAAACTGTAATTTCCAAAAGTCATTCAAATTTGCATCATCTAAATTTTTTGGAGTTAATTTAGTTAGATCTTTAAGTTTTTTAATATCATCGCTTAATTTTTTACTCTTAATCATTTCTTGAACTCTAATTTTAATATTCCTTTCAAGAATTTCTTCCTCTGCTAACTTATCTTCTTGAACAGATTCTATTTCAGATCTTTCTATAGCTGTTGATCTTTCGTCTTTTTCAATCCCATGTCTGTTAAAAACTCTTACATCAATAACTGTTCCGTTACTACCTGGTGGCATTTTTAGTGAAGAATCTCTTACATCGGTGGCTTTTTCACCAAAAATTGATCTAAGTAATTTTTCCTCTGGATTAGATATGCTGTCTCCTTTAGGAGTAACCTTACCAACTAATATATCTGCCGATTTAACTTCTGCTCCTATATATACTATGCCTGATTCATCTAAATTTCTTAAAGATTCCTCGCTAATGTTAGGTATATCTCTTGTTATTTCTTCAGTTCCTAATTTTGTATCTCTGGTCATTAATTCATATTCTTCTATATGAATTGAAGTAAAAACATCATCTGTCACACATCTCTCGGAAATTAAAATTGAATCTTCAAAGTTATAACCAAGCCAAGGCATAAATGCTACTGTAATATTCCTACCTAAAGCCAACTCACCTAATTTTGTTGCAGGACCATCAGCAATAATATCTCCTTTTTTAATTACGTCTCCAACTTTTACTAAAGGTTTTTGATTTATGGTAGTATTCTGATTTGATTTTTGAAATTTTAATAAATTATAAATATTTACCCCTGATTTAGAAAGATCTTTTTCAAATGCTTTAACAACTATTCTCTTACCATCAATTTTATCAACAACACCATCCTTTCTAGCTATAATTGTCACTCCAGAATCAAGTGCAACGTCCCTTTCAATTCCAGTTCCAACCAATGGTGATTCGGGTTTTATTAATGGAACGGCCTGTCTCATCATATTTGATCCCATTAAAGCTCTATTAGCATCATCATTTTCTAAAAATGGTATCAATGAAGATGCAACTGACACTAATTGTTTTGGCGAAACGTCTACATAATCAACTGAATCTGGTTTTGATAAAATAAAATTAAGTGATTTTCTACATGCTACTAATTCATCTGTGATACGGCCATCTTTATCAATCTGTATATTAGCTTGTGCTATCGTAAATTTTTCTTCTTCTATTGCGGATAAATATTCTATTTTATCAGTAACTATACCTTTTATAAATTTTCTATATGGACTTTCTAGAAATCCATATTTGTTCACTCGAGAAAATGTTGCTAAGCTACTGATTAATCCAATATTTGGACCTTCTGGTGTTTCTATTGGACATATTCGTCCATAGTGTGTTGGATGTACATCTCGCACTTCGAAACCGGCCCTTTCTCTGGTAAGACCACCGGGGCCTAAAGCAGAAACTCTTCTTTTATGTGTTATCTCTGCTAATGGATTGGTCTGATCCATAAATTGTGATAACTGGGACGTTGCAAAAAAATCTTTGAGAGCTGCAGTAATTGGTCTGGGATTTATTAAATCCTGGGGCATAGCTGATTCTATTTCTACAAGTATTGACATTTTTTCTTTTATAGCTCTTTCCATTCTTAAAACACCAATTCTAAATTGATTTTCAACGAGTTCACCCACCGATCTAACTCTACGATTTCCCAAATGATCTATATCATCAACTTCTCCCTTGCCGTCTTTTAGATCAAGCATATGCTTAATTATTGCAATAATATCATCATTACGTAAAATCGTTATATCGTCATTACATTTTAACTGTAGTTTATTATTTAATTTAACCCTACCAACGTCGGAAAGATCATAACGCTCAGACGTGAAAAATAATTTATTAAAAATTTCATTTGCAACTTCAAAAGATGGAGGCTCCCCTGGTCTTAAAACTCTATAAATATCATTTATTGCTTCCGTTTTTGAATCATTCTTATCTATATTTAATGTATCTATCAAATATGAACCTTTTGTAATTGGGTCAACATCAGCAATCTCAAGTGTAGAAATATTATATTCTGAAATATTATTTAAATTCTCTTGATCTATTGCTGAGCCTGATTTTAGAAAGATTTCATTATTTATTGGATTTGTTATATTATTCTTAATATATTTTCCTAAAAAATAATCAGATGTAAATAAAACATTTTTTAATCCTTCATCAAATAATTTTTTTGCAATAGCAAAATTTATCTTTGATCCCTTTTTTAATATTCTTTTATCATTATTCGTATCAACTAAATCGGTTCTTAGTTTAACTGGACGTTTATATTCATTAGGATTGAATTTTGTTTTCCACTTTTTTTTTTCTTTGTCGAAAATAAAAATTTTAAAATCATAAAATAAATCTAGTATTTCACTTCTCTTATACCCCAAAGCATATAGCAAAGTTGTAATGGGTAGTTTTCTTTTTCTATCGATTCTAAAATATAAAAGATCTTTAGCATCATATTCAAAATCTAGCCAAGAACCTCTATTTGGTATTATTCTACAATTAAAAAGAAACTTACCACTTGCGTGCGTTTTACCTTTATCATGATCGAAAAAAACTCCTGGGCTTCTATGCATTTGATTAACCACAACTCTTTCAACACCATTAATCACAAAAGTACCACTTGGAGTCATTAAAGGAATGTCTCCCATATAAACTTCTTGTTCCTTTGCTGACAAAACTTGTTTTGTATTACTTTCAGTATCTATATCATAGACAACTAAACGCAATGTAGGTTTTAAAGATGCTGAATAAGTTAGATCTCTTTGGCGGCATTCGTCAACATTGAATTTTGGCTTCTCTAAACGAAAAGAAAGAAACTCCAAAGTAGCTTTTTCTGATATTTCTTCTATAGGAAAAGTATTTCTAAAAACTCTATGAAGACCCTTTTGTAAATTTATTTCACTTACATTTCCGATATTTAAAAATTGTTGATAGGATTTCTTTTGGACATCAATTAGATTCGGAATAGACAAAATTTCTTTTAACTTTCCAAAATTCTTTCTTATACTTTTTTTCTCAGTAAAAGATAAATCCATGAACACCTTTACATCCTAGGATGTAAATAAAAATTTAATATTAAAAAAATACTACTTTAATTCTACTTTAGCTCCAGCAGCTTCAAGCTTTTTCTTGACTTCCTCAGCTTCTTTTTTCGGAACACCTTTTTTAACTTCTTTTGGTGCTGCTTCAACTAAATCTTTTGCTTCCTTTAAACCTAAACCTGTAATTGCTCTAACTTCCTTTATAACATTAATTTTTTTATCACCGACTGCAGCAAGAAAAATAACAAAATCTGTCTTTTCTTCTTTCGGTGCTTCTACCACGCCAGCTACAGCTGCTGCTACAGGAACTGCTGCTGAAACACCCCATTTTTCTTCTAATTTTTTTGAAAGATCAGCTGCTTCGACAACTGTAAGTTTTGACAACACATCTATAATTTTATTTAAATCTGACATTGAAAATCTCTCTTAAATATTTTACGCTTTTTTACTCTTGGCGTGCGCCAAAATAGCAATTTTTGAGCCTGGCGCAAGTAAAATACTCATAATTTTCTGGGCTGGAGTAGCTAAAATACCAACAATTTTAGCCCTAGCCTCGTTTAATGTAGGAAGTGTCGCAATTTTTTCCACATCTTTCACAGAAAGTGGTTCTTCTTCCATAATTCCACCAATAATTTTTAAGTTGGAATTACTTTTTGCAAACTTTGTCAATATTTTTGCTGAGGTTATAGCATCCTCAGAAAAAGCAACTGCGGTAGGCCCGGAAAATAAATTCTCCAATTTTTTAAATTTACTTCCTTGTAAAGCGAGCTTTGTAACTCTGTTCTTTGTTATTTTAAAAAGTATTCCATGTTTTCTCATTTCAGATCTCAATCGGTCAATCTCTTTTACTGTTAAACCTTGATAATGAGTGACAAAAACTGAGCTAGTTTTATTAAAAAAAGCTTTCATTTCCTCTATATAATTCTTTTTTTTATTTTTGTTCATCATAATATTACTCTTATAATTTCAATTGATAAGAAACACCCATTGTTGATGTTAAATAAGCAGATAAAATAAAATTACCTTTTATTCCAGTAGGTTTTTCTTTTAATAAAGTGTTCATAAAAGCATCATAATTTTCTTTAAGCTTTGCATCAGAAAAACTTTTTTTTCCTATAGAGACAGCAATATTTCCGTCCTTATCATTTTTGATTTCAATCTGACCATTTTTTATTGCTTTTACTGAAGTTTTAATATCATTTGTTACAGTTCCAAATTTTGGATTAGGCATTAAACCTTTTGGTCCTAAAATTTTACCAAGTTTTCCCATTTTTGACATAGTCGCTGGTGTGGCTATAAGTTTATCAAAATTTATTTTTCCGTTTGTTATATCGTTAACTAAGTTATCAAATCCTGCTATTTCAGCACCAGAATCTCTTGCTTCTTTAATTTTATTTTCTTCACAAAGAACGGCCACCTTTACTTTTTTCCCGTTCCCATTTGGTAAATTTACCAAAGTTCTTAAACTAATTTCCTCTTTTTTCTGTTTTAAATTTAATAAACAAGAAACATCAATTGACTCGTTAAATTTAGCTGTGCAATTTCTTTTAACTTTTTTAATTACATCATCTATAATTTCTGGCTTATTTTCATTAGATGCTTCAAGTAACTTTTTATATCTTTTTGATAGATTCGACCTCATTAATCTTTTACCTCAATACCCATAGATCTAGCTGATCCACTAATTATCTTGACTGCTTCTTTAATAGAATGTGCGTTTAAATCTTTCATTTTTTCCTGAGCTATTTTTTCTGCTTGTTTTTTTGTAATTGTCCCTACTATAACTCTTCCTGGTTCTTGTGAGCCTCCTTTTAATTTGGCTGCCTCTTTTATAAAATAAGAAGCTGGCGGAGATTTAATTACAAAATCAAATTTTTTATCTTTATATACAGTAATTACCACAGGGATAGGTTTACCCATAAAACTTTTAGTTTTTTCATTAAAGGTCTTACAAAATTCCATAATATTAATTCCGCGTTGACCCAAAGCTGGTCCTACAGGAGGAGCCGGATTTGCCTGACCACCTTTTATTTGTAGTTTAACGTATCCACTAATTTCTTTTGCCATATCTAAGATTTTTCTACTTGATTATAATCTAACTCTATTGGAGTTGGTCTACCAAAAATTGCGACTGATACTTTAAGTCTCGATTTTTCTTCATCAACTTCTTCGACTAAACCAGTAAAAGAAGAAAAAGGACCTTCACAAACCTTTACTTGTTCACCGATATCAAAACTAACAACGGGTGGTGGTATTAATGAACCTTCTTTAATATTTCCTAAGATTTTCTCAATTTCTTTATCCGAAACAGGAACAGGTTTTCCCGTTGTCCCTAAAAAACCTGTCACTTTTTGAATATTCCTAATCATATGATAAAGTTCTTTGTTCATTTCCATTTTTACCAAAACATAACTTGGAAAATATTTTTTTTTTCTTTGAACCCTTTTTCCTCTTTTTACTTCCGTAACTTCATGTATTGGTACTAAAACCTCATTAATTTTCTCATTTAATTCCTTAGCTTTTATAGTCTCTTTTAATGTTTCGGCTACTTTATGTTCAAAACCAGAAAAAGTTTGAACTATATACCAATTTTTCATATTAAAAATTAATAGTTAAAATTATATCTAATAAAAATCTATAAATTTGATCTAGTAACAAGAAAAATATTGCTGCAATAGTTGCTAATACAAAAACCATGGACGCTCCAATCAAAACCTCTTTTGTTGTTGGCCACGTCACTTTATATGCTTCCTGTTTTACACCTTGAACAAATTTAAATGGATTAATCATTTTTTTTATTCATCTCTGGCAGGAGCGGAGGGAATCGAACCCCCAACCTCCGGTTTTGGAGACCGGCGCTCTACCAATTGAGCTACACTCCAAGTGGTTCCATCGTGATTGAAAACAAAAAAGCTTCCACAACTGCCTATAAGCTATGCTTATATAAAGGATAATATAATAATTTCAACTTATAATAAAGAGTGAAAACTGTAGGTTTTAGAGTCTGTTTTAAAGGTAAGTATTTATTTTAGGTAGGATATTTTGAACGTCTATTGAACTCTTTTTGTTTGAGTTGGGCAAGAAAATCATCAGCAAGTTTTGTCATACGAGGAGCTGAGACTAACCTCTTTTCTTTTTCTTCATACACCTCACACTAAAAATCATGTTATTATGAGTTGTATGAAGAAAAAGAAAGAACTAACCAAAACGCAACACATGGAAAATAATGCGACAGTATTAAATCTCGTTGCTCGGCTTATAGTCTTCGCCTTCTTGCTTGCAATAATTATTTATTCTTTACCAATAGGCATCAATCCGTAATGCGTAATCTGGATATATTCATTGGATTTAGGCTTACTGGTTGGATAATTGTCATTTTAATAATTTATACAATAATAATAAATCACAAATCAATTTATAGATTTATTAGAGACACTATAAAAATAGTGGTAAAGAAATAAAAAATGGATGAAGCGGAGTTCGGTATTGACGATATTAGTGAGGAAGAGTACAAAAGACTAAAGGAGAAAACTATGGCTAAAAAGAAAAAGCAAACTAAAAAGAAAAAGAAAACTAAAAAGAAAAGATAGACTTTAAGCTTTTTCGACCTATACCTCGCACCAAAAAACGTATATTATTATAGATATGAGATATGATAAAAATGGAC
>JYMV01012148.1_pt1 | contig 34517 bp, 31 predicted proteins | sample 338911 | NCBI WGS metagenome assembly JYMV01 (sample SAMN03354496, study PRJNA234377) | hydrothermal vent metagenome | biome: Deep sea; feature: Hydrothermal plumes at the Eastern Lau Spreading Center, Western Pacific Ocean; material: Seawater | place: Tonga | collected 2009 | depth 2000 m m
ATCAACTTCAACCGGACACCCGCAGCGGACGCAACCGGATAAAGAGGCGCCTCGGTTCCAATGGCACTGTAGGGGTGCCAAAGTACTTGGCGGTCTTGATTTATTATTGTATCCAAAAAAACACCTGATTATTATTTTGCATCACCCACGGGTGCCGCAAAACCATCTGAAACCAATGATTCCACAGTAGACCCCGTTAATGCGGTCAAAAAACTCACTAATGCCTTTTTCTCCTGTTCGGTTAAATGCAAAGGCAGAATAAGCGGATCTAGATCCGGGTTTTCAATCCCTCCCTGATCATAAAAATTCACCACTTGTTGCAAGGTGGAAAACTGACCATTATGCATATAAGGCGCAGTCAACGAAATATTTCGTAACGACGGTGTTCGATAACGCCATTTATCTTGCGGATCTTGCGTGACTTCATAACGCCCTAAATCGCTTATCTTTGGCTCGCTTACCGTAGCGATCAAAGCACTGTCTACCGTGACAAACTGTCCTGGCGCTAACTGAACCCGTTGGTGTAATGGTTTAAGCCTGTGAGCCTCTTGATAACCAATACCAGTATTATGCCACTGCTCATCCATAAATAATGCGGCTTGATCTGTTAGGCTATGACAACTCGCACAACGCGCTTTTCCTACAAATAACCGATATCCTTGTTGCGCTAAAGGGGCTAAGGCATCCTTTTTATCGTTAAAAAACCAACGATCGAAACGAGAATCAGCTGCGTTCAGCGTGCGCTCATAACTGGCAATCGCCCTACTGACCGTTTCCATGCTAACACCTCGCTTAAAAGCACGCTGAAATAAACCCGCATAATCAGCACTTGCCTTTATTTTTTCAATCACATAACCAATGGAAGGATTCGCCATTTCATTAGCCGCTAACAACGGTCCCCAAACCTGATTTTCCAAACTGGTTTCCCGGCCGTCATGAAATAAGGTCGCATTAAAGGCAACATTAAAAAGAGTAGGTGCATTACGCCTGACGGTACGGCCTTCAAAACCAACCGCTGTTTTCAGCTGATTATTAGTGAAACCCTGCTCAGGAATATGACACATGGCACATGAAAAAGTATTATTTAACGATAGGCGTCGATCATAAAACAACTTCCGTCCTAACTGTACTTTATCCTCTGTTAGCGGGTTATTAGCGGGTACCGGAATAGCCGGTAACCCTAGCGGGGGCTGTTTGACTGTACTGAGTAAGTCAAACGGTTGACGGTCACTCAAAGCATTAGATTCTTGTTGAGAAGGTATTTTTTCATTACCATCAGACTCATGAAGTCTTGTCTGACGCCATAAAGCCTCACGCTTTAGAGGACTAACAAAACGGTCACTCCCCTTCGCAACTGCGCTAAGCACCGTTTTAACATCATTGATTACTGTTTGTGGGTGTAAGAAGGCAACACTATAGATATTTCTGATCTGTTTGGTTCGATCAATTAAAAAAACGCGTAATTGATGGGAAAATGTCCCGGTGAATTGTCCCTGTTGATCATAATTCTTTTTTACCGGCTGTCCATAGCCATCCAGTATGGGGGCTAAATGATCATCAGATCTTGTCGTTAAAAACTGCCAATCAATCCCCTGCCCCTGAAACCCCTGACTATACTGCTGCATTTTCTCCGGCGTATCGTACTGCGGATTAAAACTCAATGTTAATAACCGTAGATGTTTGCTAATTTCCGGCGTTTTAGCCAATTGGCGTTTTATTTTATGAAAAACAGCCGTTGCCAAGGGGCAACCATTAACATCACCACAGGTTGAATAAATAAAACTTAGTAAAACAATTTTATCCCCCATGAGTTGATGCAATGACAACTCATCCCCTTGACTATTAAGGATGGAACCGTCAGTAGCACGGCCCAAGGCAGGTAAACGATAGCTCCCAGGTGCCGGCGCTGGATAATGCAAGGCCCGATAACCCGGGGCCAGTACTTCAGAGCGGCCCGAATCACCTTGTACCGGGGCACTCAACACACAAGCTGTGAGTACCAGCCCCCAAACCTGAACTTTTGTCATTTTTTCTTATACACACTCATTGTTAACTTAAGCGCCGTAGTTCTGAGGGTACGATGCAACCACACGGACTCTAACGATACAATGAAAAGGCCCCAAACCGCATCTGGTGTGGACGACCTAATTTTTCTTGCATAAAGTCAATAGCAAACTGTTGTTTTAATGCGCTGCCATCCCAATGATAAAGCTTTAGAAACTGTTCATTATCTTGCCCTTTTTTATCCCAGTTTGCGAGCAATGAGGAGGTATAATAAAGACGTTTTCCATCCCAACTTGATGACACCATATTTACTTGTGAACCAATCTTCTTTTCATAAATTTGCTTGGGATTAAAGGGGTCCGAAATATCAAAACCTCGAGTCTTGCCATCCATAAAGGTATTAACCCATAACAGTTGATCATCACTCTGAATTGAAATATCAACCGGCAACGGTATTTTGGAAGGATCACCGATATCAGCAACTTCTTTGCTTTGCCACTGGCCCTTAGCATCTTCATAAATTAACCATATTTTTGATGTTAACGCTGTCGAGGTAAAACAATAATTATGCTCCGGCTTTAAAGCACAACGAATTTCCAAGGGAGCCCCTGGAACATCAAAAATTTTAACCGGCTTACGCGTCTTCAAGTTCCATTGCACCATAGTGGCACCGAACTGTTTCATCGCCGTTTGATCCGTTAACATCTTGCCAAAATCCATCATATAATTTGACCAACCGGTAAACGATGAGGTCAGCATTAGATTACGCCGAGGTAGTACCCGCACGTCGTAATTATAACCATCCGCATACTGACCGGTTTTCACAGCACCATTCAATTGACTATCCGTCGGCACCCAATGCGTTGCAATATAGTCACCATTGTTTGTATATTCAACTAACGCACTACGTCCGGCATGATCCTTATTATTAGATAACGCCGTCATCATCATGCGGCCCGGTAACGCATAAGTGGTATGCGGCCCAACGACTCCACCACTTTTAGCCACAAAATCAGTAATCACTTTGTGCAGCTTAGGCTTAGCTGGATTAGAGTACACATCAAATATGAAAATCTTACTGGTATCTAAGCCTGCCGCCCAAAGATAACGACGGTCATCGGTAAAACCCGAGTGATGGGCTTCATTGCGCCCCCCGACCGAACGAGTATGAATCACTTTGCCATAGTTATCTGAACTCGGTCTCACATCAACCGTCACTAATTTATCCTGTTCATCACCAACCCCTTTAATCCCTAAGGTCCATACATAAACAAAATCTTCTTGTCCTGAAATCTTTGCCATATACGGTGACTGACAGGTTTCATCCGCCTGCGTCACGCTTGGTAACACCCCTAATAACAAAAAAATGCTAATACTGGCTGAAAATACACCAAACCTTCTCATACTATTTTTCTTAGAAAAGACTTTCATCGCTTACCTCGCACCTAATTAACTAAAAAACAACGCTTCATTATTCAACATTAATCATTTCAGATCACACCTTAATGGGCTGCCCTGTGCTATCGCTCCCATACCGTCTTAAAAATCACGCAAACCCAATTTCTCTCAACAACAATATTGCCAGAATAGAACAAAACAAGTAAGGTCTAAATAAACCAATTTAGTGCTATTTACGCCAAACAGCTGAGTTTATTATGACATCGCTATCAATCTCCATTCTCGCTCTGGAAGAGACCATGGTCTATACCTTAGCTGGACCCCATGATATTTTTTCTTCCATCCACTTTTTTAATAAATCATCCCAAGTCAATAAGCATCACTTTACCAGTTCAACCCATATTGTTGGTCCTCAAAAAGGATTAATTACTTGTTATAACGGCTTAGCGATAAACTGCCAAAAAAATCTTGAGGAGGTTGTTCATACCGATTTAATTATTATTCCTTCCTTAGAATTACCCGATGAACCGATACTCCACAAATACCCCGAACTCAAAAATTGGCTTATAAATCATTACCGTCAGGGCACAACCATTGCCTGCATTTGCCTGGGCTCATTTCTATTAGCTGAAACCGGATTGCTCGACCATAAAATCAGTACGACTCATTGGGCTTTTACACAAAGAATGCAAACCACATTTCCCACCCTTGAAATACATAGCGATAAAATCATTACTGAACAAAACAATTTAATTTGTTCAGGAGGAGCAACATCCTGGCAAGACCTTACTTCTTACTTAATAAAAAAATTCACTAACGCAGAAAGAGCCCGTGAAATTAATAACTTTTTCTTATTAAACTCACATGAAGACGGCCAAGCCCCCTTTACAGACCTATTAAATATTTCTGTTGCTAATGATTTAGTTATTCAAAAAACATGCGATTGGATCAATAACAATCTAAATAGCCCTGACTTGCTCCGTACTTCAGTTCAATTATCCGCTTTAACAGAACGAACCTATAAACGCCGTTTCAAAAAGGCGACGGGGTTATCGCCCCTTGAATATATACAAAATATCCGAATTGAACACGCCAAAAAACAGCTAGAAAACACAAAAAAGAATATCCAAACCATTTCTGAGGAAATCAACTATACCGATGGAAGCTATTTTCGCCGCCTGTTCAAACGTAAGACAGGAATGACGGCACAAAATTACCGAAAACGATTTTCAACACTAAACCCAGCTAAAAATTATTTAAAAAAATGAACCGTGTTAATTATTTTTTGACTATAAAAAACATTAATTCTATAATGTCACTGTTATTGAAAAATCGGCAAACTAAATTTATTGATTTTCAAATAATTAAAATGCATTTTATTAAGCACTTTTCAGAAAATAATTACCTTCATTTTTTAAATTGCCCCCGATAATTTGCAACCATTTTTGATTTTTTTATAGAGGTAATTTAAATGGCAACAGGCACAGTAAAGTGGTTTAACGCTTCCAAAGGCTTTGGTTTTATTTCTCCTGATGATGGCGGTGAAGATGTCTTTGTTCACTTCTCAGCAATTAAGGATGATGGTTTTCGTACCCTCAATGAGGGCCAGAAAGTCAGCTTTGAAGTAGAAAATGGTCCTAAAGGGCTACAAGCTACGGAAGTTAACTCGCAGTAAAATAAAATTGATATCCAACGGCCCTGAGTCTCGTCAGGGTCATCTCAATCGTCGTAAAAGAAGATAACAGGAGGCTCTGCCACCTCCTGTGGCAGAGCAATGATGTCGCTTTGATAATATTACGTTGAGGGTTCATTCCTTTGGCAAGTCCCTTTGCTATCTAAAAAAAGAAATCCATGCCTTTTTCCAGCGACAATTACATTATCACTTACAAAAAACAATCTACACAAGTGGTAAAAAACCATCAATTTATGTAAGTAATTGCTTACCACTCGCATCAAGTTATACAACGCCCCCCTTGGTTAACGGTTTTCGCCTTTTTTGCTATTAAAAACGCAAGCGACACAAAAAAACTGATCTTTTCTTTGGTTAAAAGAAACTTTTAAAAAACTAAAATGTCAATGGAGTCAGAAGGTAGAGGACATAAGAAGCCTAAGTCCTTCCAATCATCATCCCTCTTGCTTTTCGCAAGAGAAAAGTATGGGTATTTTCGGAGATGGTTATACTTATACACTCTTTGCTCCTTTGGTCATGGCGACCAAAGGAGCAAAACTTAAAATGCTAATCTACTCTTACCTCACATAATGAATTTCCTGTAAATAAAACCATGACTAAAATGTGATAATATAAAAAATTCAGCATTCTTAATTCAGATTTTTAAGATGAATCAGCACAACAGCGAACAATTAGATCTTTTATATGACAAGCGTTTACGTGCTTTTGGGTGGCTGATTCCTCTCGGGTTATTGTTGCTTTCAAGAATGTTTTATGCACAGACTAAAGTCACAGCTATTGTTTGGACAATAGCATTCGCTTGGATGGCATTGACTTGTCTTGTTAATGCTACGCGATGTCAACGTAGACATTGTTTTTATACCGCACCATGGTTCTTGCTGTTGTCCGTGATTACTCTAGGAATTGCACGGAATTGGCCGATTGTCAATCAACTGTCTCTTGATTTATTAGGCTTAGTAGCGGTTATAGTAGTCGTTTTACTGTGGATTCTCTCTGAAAAGCACTCAGGTCGTTACCGAAATGATTCTCTATAATATATAAATAACTCGGTTAAACGTTATTCTCTTGCTCATTATTTTTAAAATAAAAAAAGGTGAACACGATTGTGATCACCTTTGAGCTGTGTAATCCCAGCGGGTTATTTGATAGTAGTGCCGTTTAAGACCCTTTTTTCGTTATTATTAACTGGCTTGTCCGGCCTCAGTCGCGGCGGGAACTTCTATTAATCTTCCTGACTTACAGTCATAAATATAGCCATAAACCGGAATATCTGAAGGCACCATAGCACTCGCTTTAATACGGGCAACATCTTCTAAAACACTTTCCGTTTGCTCTTTGATAGTGAGCCAGTTTATGTATTTTCCTTCCGTTGAACCCGGCCCTTCGCAGCAATCATGCCAGCCATCTGCATCAACGGAAGCAGTTTTTAGACTACTACTTAATAAGTCACTCATGATTTCGTTATTAAAGTATTCCATTCCACAATCGGTATGGTGGATTACAAACCATTCACGGGTGCCTAGTAACTTGTAGGAGATAACGAGTGAGCGTATAGCGTCATCACTGGCGCGCCCACCGGCATTGCGAATAACGTGTGCATCACCTTCCGCTAATCCGGCATATTTAGCAGGATCTAAGCGTGCATCCATACAAGTAAGAATTGCAAAATTACGCCCTGGAGGCATGGGTAATTCGCCTTTATCACCAAAATCTTCTACATAGTCTCTATTAGCACTTAAAACATCATTTAAAATATCACTCATAACTAAGTCCCCTACTATTAATGCATTGTTGTTATCGATATGTCTCTGACCATTCCAATTATACGACACGTTAATGTATGTAAAATTATGTTTTGGTTTAAAGATAACCAACTAAAAGTTTACTATTTGGGCTAATTAGCCAGGTAATTTGAGCCCGTATTATTTAGCGACGACGTGCTATTTAGGATCAAATTCTTTAACGTGGATGAGAAGATAGGTTTTAGGGTTGTATTTATTTTTTATTTTAAGTTATTTACTCTAACTGTATAGAGGTGTTGTGCTTTTATCCCGCGCATCCATTGGACACATTTTCACTTCGTCTTGTTAACGATAGACTCATTACAGCTTTTGATTGTTCCTCCTAAATGTAATCGAATGAGTGTTTAAGTCATGGTAGCCAGTCGCTCTCGCGTATCTTCACGCCTCCCAAACCACTGGCTGCCTCATTTTTTTCGCATAAATGCTCTAATAGTCTTTACGTTGTATAACTTTTTAAAAAAGTTTTAACTGACGAAAGTAAACTATTTCGATTGACTATTTTTCACAGAGGTCTTTTTTATGGGTATTGAGCCCGAAATTATTGGCTATATGGCTGCTTTCTGTACCACTATTTCCTTCTTACCGCAGGCGTATTTAACGCTTAAAACGCGTGATACTGAGTCTTTATCCTTAGGAATGTACAGTACTTTTACCGTGGGTGTTTTGTTATGGCTACTGTATGGTTTATTTATTGCTGATAAGGCGATTGTTTTTTCAAATGCGATTACCTTTGTTTTATCGGTTACTATTCTGGCTTTTAAGATTCACCATACCTTGACTCGTGCCAAGTAAACAAGCGGCACTGTTTTCCAGGTCAATAAAGAAATACAACTCGGGGTTATAGATTTCACCCGAATACCCTATAATGCAACATTTACAAAAGGCAAGCCTCCTTGCAAGACCGCATTTAAACCCTTAATTAGGTACAGTCAGAAATGATTAAAGATAAACAAGATATCATCGAAAAAATACGTGGTAAGAAAGGAATTATTTCTGATATGGATGGGGTTATCTACCACGGTAATAAGTTATTACCAGGCGCCAAAAAATTTGTGGAATGGTTAAAAAATGAAAACAAATCATTTGTTTTTTTAACTAATGCCAGTGAACGTACACCGAGGGAGTTACAGGAAAAATTATCTCGCCTAGGGATTGAGGTCGGACACGAGCACTTTTATACCAGCGCACTTGCGACGGCAACTTTTTTAGCCTCTCAAAAAGAAAACGGCAGTGCTTATATTATTGGTGAGGCTGGTATTATTAATGCGCTCTATGATGTTGGTTATTCGATGAACAATATAAACCCCGATTATGTTGTTATTGGTGATACCCATTCATACAATTATGAAAAAGTAGTGACGGCTTCGCGTTTAGTCCGTGATGGTGCCAAACTAATTGGTACTAATCCTGATATTACCAGTCCTTCTGAGCAAGGTATTATCCCTGCCACAAAGGCGTTGGTGGCGCCGATTGAGCTAGCAACTGGAAAACCAGCGTATTATATCGGGAAGCCTAATCCACTGATGATGAGAATCGCGTTAAAGAAATTAGGGCAACAAAGAGAAGATACATTGATTATAGGCGATAGAATGGATACCGATATCATTGCCGGTATTGAGTCTGAAATTGAGACTTGTCTGGTTCTTTCGGGTTGCGAGACCGAAGCATCAATCAATAATTATCCCTATTCGCCTAATTTTGTTCTTAATGGTGTGCTTGACATCACCTCATAAATCATAACTGTGACCACACAAGAGAATTGATACGATTATTGGATACTGCCCCATACTCGCTTCTGATAAAACCCATGTCACATTAAACCCGTGGGGTTTTTTAGTTTGAATTGGTACAACGGTAAAAAAAGACGTCATGTTCGAAAGGTCTCGTTTAAGGACGAATGATTTATTATGGTCATTTTTTTAAGATGATTATTAATCGTGTCTGGATTAACGCGTAAAATAGGAAATGAATTTTTTAGGATCAGGTTATGGACGATGAGAAAGGCCTTATAGAAGAGCTACTTGGAAATACGGTACAGCTAATTTTTGCGATCATAGGTGTTGTAGTGGCTATAGGTGCAATGATAGGCGTTCTTTTTTTGTGCTGGTATCTTTATGACCGGTATATTGAACCACTCTGGTTTACTTATATTGGTATGTCATAAAATTTGACTATTCATCAACGTCTACAGGATTAGCGGTGTTTTTGTTTGGGACAAATTGTCGCGCGACAATACACCACATTTTTTCAGCAGTCAGTTACGTTTATAATTGATTCCAGTTTAAGATCTCTTCTTAAATTAGAATTTATTTTATGATACATTATTGTGCGGTCATTTAAATCATTAAGTGACCGCATTTTTTTTGGCCGTTTTTACTGTAATTCCTATAAAAAGACCAAGCAGATTGTTTAAATCAATTGTTAATGAATTCCACTTAGCGTCTAAAACGGATTAATATAAGGGTAATTTCTTACTAAAAGAGGCTGAGAAAATGCGGGCATACCAGTTGTTTGTTTTTCTATTATTGTTTTCATTAACGTCGTTTGCAGATGAGATAGGTGAAGTCAGCACGAAGTTTAGGTTAACATCTCCAAACGATAAAATAGTCATAGAGGCTTTTGATGACCCAGGTATTCCAGGGGCTACATGTTATTTGAGCCGTGCTAAGAAAGGGGGATTGTCCGGTGCTATCGGATTCGCAGAAGATAGTTCAGATGCTTCCATTGCTTGTCGTCAAACCGGCCCTATTCAGTTACCTGAGAAGATTAAAAATGGCGAAGAAGTCTTTAGGAAAAGAACGTCAGTACTCTTTAAATCATTACAGGTTATTCGCTTTTACGATGCAAAGCGTCAGGTATTAGTCTATTTGACCTTTAGTGATAAATTAATTGACGGATCACCGAAAAACTCAATTTCAGTTGTGCCTATTCGAGATTATTAGCCTTAGTCTTTGCTGCGTTATCGTTAACGAATCATTTCTTACGCGCAACAATGACTCCATCACGGGTAGGGTTTATAAAGGTATCAAATGCAGGGTCTTCATAAATCATTTGATTATGTTCTAAAATAGCCTCAGTCCACCCGGGCATAATATCAACAGGATTTTCTAAAACCACGCGCCCATGCCAGAGCACATTGTCGGCAATATAGAATCCACCAGGATTAATCCGCTTACGCGCAATAGTCCAGATTTCAGGGTAATCACCTTTATCAGCATCGTTGTAACAAATATCAAACGTTCCCTCGGTATTGTGAAAGATATCTTGTGCTAAACCGGTTTGAAAATGAATTTTTCTCCAGTGCTCGGTTTCTTGTAGAAAATACTTGGCCTGATTCAGGTTATCAGTATCACCATCGGTACAAAATAATTGGCCATTTGCACTCAGCCCGCGTGCGAACCAAAATGCAGAATAACCATAGCCACTACCAAATTCGAAAATACGTTGTGCGCTGATTGTTTTACTTAGGAATTCCAGAAAAATACCAACCAAGCGATCAACAATGGGAAAATTATTTTCATGGGCAAATTTTTCCATAGCTGATAATACCGGAAGATCCGTTGCTTTTGTTAAAGAGAGCATGTATTTTTCAATTCGTGGGTCAACAGGCGAAAGTAATTGAGGGTTAAGTATGTTAGGAGTGGTTAGTTTACTCATGAGATTTAGCCAACAAATTTTTAATTTTGTTGATACAGGAGCAGCCACTTTAGGAAGAACATTTTACCCAACTATTGCTGCTCAGCAGGCAGTCCCCCTATGGGCGTAGGGGGGATTGCGTTATCTTTGTCAGCAGTGACGCCCTGAGTACGATCTTCAGGTAGCGTCGTATCATCACCCCAGCCCTGTGGTTCGCGCACCGGTGTTTTACGCTCCAATAAATCATCCAGTTGATATTTATCGATGGTTTCATAGGTCATTAAAGCATCTGCCATCGCATGCAAAATATCTTCATTCTCTTTCAGAAGATAGTTACGATCAATAACGACCCGAACTTCCTCATCAATAGCCCGTGATGTGCTCTCTGAAACCGATTTGGTTTGCGTTATCGAACGACCTAAAAAGATCTCACCTTCCTCTTCACTGTAAGCCAAAGGCCCCAGTTTCTCAGACAAGCCCCATTTAGTTACCATACTGCGTGCTAATTTCGTGGCTCGTTCAATATCGTTTGAAGCCCCTGTTGTGACACTCTCGACTCCAAAAATCAACTCCTCAGCAATACGACCGCCATATAAACTCGAGACCTGACTGTCTAACTTGCGCTTACTGGCACTGTAGGCATCTTTCTCCGGTAAAAACATCGTGACACCCAAAGCTCGACCACGCGGCATAATACTGACTTTATAAACCGGGTCATGCTCAGGACACAAACGACCGACAATGGCATGACCGGCTTCATGGTAGGCGGTCATCCGCTTGTCCTCTTCACTCATGATCATGGAGCGCCTCTCTACCCCCATAATCAGCTTATCCTTCGCCTTCTCAAGCTCCACCATGCTGACCACGCGTTTATCGGTACGCGCCGCAGTCAATGCCGCCTCATTCACCAGATTAGCCAATTCAGCACCTGAAAAACCGGGGGTCCCTTGCGCGATGTATTTAACAATAACATCATCTGATTTCGGGACTTTGCGTAAGTGAACTTCTAAAATCTGCTCACGGCCCTTGATGTCTGGCAAGCCCACGTTGACTTCACGATCAAAACGACCCGGCCGTAATAAGGCTTTATCTAATACATCCGGACGGTTGGTTGCGGCAATAACAATAATGCCTTCGTGCCCGTCAAAACCATCCATTTCAACCAATAACTGGTTTAAGGTTTGTTCGCGTTCATCGTTGCCGCCGCCTAAGCCAGCACCCCGTTGACGACCGACCGCATCAATCTCATCAATGAAAATAATACACGGGGCATTTTTCTTCGCTTGCTCAAACATATCCCGAACACGGGAAGCACCCACACCGACAAACATTTCCACAAAGTCTGAACCGGAAATAAGGAAAAAAGGAACCTTCGCTTCACCCGCAATCGCACGGGCTAACAAGGTCTTACCGGTTCCCGGCGGCCCCACCATTAAAGCGCCCTGAGGAATCCTACCCCCTAATTTCTGATATTTCGGTGGGTCGCGCAGAAAATCAATTATTTCAGCCACTTCTTCTTTTGCTTCCTCAACACCGGCCACATCATCAAAGGTAATTTTAATTTGATCCGGCTCTAATATTCTAGCTTTGCTTTTACCAAGTCCCATGGTGCCACCTCGCCCCCCTCCCATTCCACCTTGGCGTAGAAAAAAGATCCATACGGCAATTAACAGTAACATTGGAAACCAGGAAATAAAGATTTGCATCAGCATTGATTGCTCTTCTGGCGCATGCGCCTCAATCTCAACACCGTGCTCTAAAAGATCATCAATCAAATGGGCATCATCCGGTGAAAACGTACGGAACTTTTCCCCCGAACGCATTTTACCCTTGATCTTATTGTCATCAATAGTAACGGTTTCAACCTGACCATAAGAAACTGCCTCAAGAAACCGAGAATAGGACAGTGTAGAATTGTTTCGATCCTTAGGAGCAAAACCATTGAATACCGACATTAATACAAACCCGATAAATGCCCACAGTAAAATATTTTTTAACATGACTATAACCTCTGATGATTTGGACTGTTTTAGTCCTCACGAAGTTTCGTTGAAAAATACTGTGAAGCAGTAGTATCTTTTTTTCTTGATGAGCAATGAGAGTATTTATTTGTTAGGAAACCTGAAAGCACGACCAAAAGGGACGATTTATTCAGGAATAGTTGCTTTACATACAACTATAAAAACAATTACGATTTTTAAGATTACCGAATCCTATTGAAGCCAGCATTTAAGCTGGTTTTTTTTAGGTGTAATAGATAACGATGTGTTAACTAAAGTGACCAAATGATGAATGGTGTTAAACAAAAAATGAAACAAACAGAAGAAATACTATGGAATTTAATATGAGTGTACCGTCCAGTTCACCGAGTTCAGAAGATGTTAAAATCATTTTATGGGTTAATGCCGGGGTAACTGTCTTGGCGATGTTAAGTATTGGCTTGGTAATGACTTGTGCTTTTTAAAACGCTCTAGTTCTGTTTAACGGTGCTTGTTTTTGATCGGGTTTAGCAAAAATTAGTAGAAAAAATATTTTAATTTGTTTTTTGTATCCCTATCACCTTAATGTTGCCCATTCCAATATAGGCACCCACTGCAGTGATCAAGAAAATAAACTCACACAAAAAAACGGTTAACAATGGCAATATCGCCTCACCCTTCACGATTGCTCCATATCCTATTTAAATTATCAACATATTAAAATAAACCTAAACTAAAGCTATAGAGGGAAAGGTAACTCATTTCCTTTTCAATCCTTCATTTCCTATCGTTAAAAACATTCCCCTAAAAATACGACGGAACGACACGGTCCTCTCATAAAACTAACATTAAGAAGATATCCTTTCAAAAACCACAGCTTTTCAGCATCATTACCCTTAATTTTTCCACAGAAGCTGTGTATAACTTTGTGGACAAATTGATCATAGAAACCCCAATACCCTAATAAATATGACAAAGGATCAAACTGGCCATTTTTTATGAAAAACCAAGAACACATATAAATCAATAACTTACATAACGAAACATGCTAAAACAATAACTTATACCACTTGCCATAGAATCAGGTTTAAGTGTGCTAAGTATCTGTGACTAAATCTGTATTCTATGGCTTACAAAAAATGCCCCTTTATAACTAACAACCACTATAAAAAACTACTAAAGAAAAATTTAATTATTTTTTACCCGAGTATTGAGCAAATCTAACTTTAGGCGTAGGATCATAGTTGCCTTGTAACAAATTGCTAGTTCTAATTTTTAATTTTCTTTTAACGTTAGGAGAATGATTAATGTACTGTCAATACGAAACTAACCTCATCAATCGGAAAAAACTCAACGAGTTATTAAGTTGGTTCAAGTACAAAATAAATACTGACTACGAGGTTGTTCAGGAGAGCCATAATGATTTTTATGTGGTTTTCCGCGATCTAAACGAAAAAAACATTATACTGGTCAAAGATAAAATCAAAGGGTCCTGCCTACTAGCCACTTAAAAAAATTAAGCCATAAATTTCATTTAATAGCATCAATATTACAGACAATATTGATGCTTTTTTTCTACTGGCCAGCCCTTTGTTCGAGGAAGTTCTCAATATAAATGCCGCCAATAAATATTTTTCGAGAAAAAACTTTTATTTAAAGCAAAAAAAAATGCAGCCCCTCTATTAAAGGAGACCGCATTAAAAAATTCATTCATGTCGAATAAGACAAATTTAAGGAGAATCTAAAATTCTGAGTTCAGTTTATAGATTAATAACCCTTATAGGAATGTGACACAGTGTCGCGCGACAAATTGTCACAGGGTAAATACCCTATTTTTAAAATTCACCCCTAAATTCCAATCCTTTTTCTAAAAAGATCTATTGATGACAGCAAAATCATTGCAATTTGACCAAATCCATATAGAAGTTGCCCGAAATGCCTCCGATGACTTCAATCTCTTTCACGACAAACATAAATGGCTACAAATCACCCATAATCCCTTTAAAGGCCCCATTGTCCTAGGCTATCAACTCAATACTTTAATTGAATACCAAATACGTTTATACCGAAAAGCCCAGCATGAAAATAAAATTATTGCCGAAAACAACTTACGATTTAGTAACTATCAAATAACTTTTGTTAACGCTCTTCGAACGGCAACACCGTTTAATCTGGAAATCAAAAAGACACTCATAAAAACTATTCCTAATTTAACCTTAGGTAATCGTATTTCCATAAAATCAGGCGAGGAAACTATTTTGTTAGGGTTTAAAAAAGAAACCCAACAACCTCTATTTCTTGGAGAGGCAACTTTTAATGCATTACCTGACTTATCGGGTATTCCCGATAAAACACAAGTTCCAGGCACTGAGTATTTTCTTAAACGAAAAATTTTAAACAACGGTAACGTCAAGAACTTTCTTTCAGCTTCTTTGGTTGAACAATCAGATTATTTTGATGAGCTAACCCATCTGGCAAAATATCCCGAAATATTTCCTTGTAGCTTAGCATCAGGAGCACTCTTAGAAAAAGCGCATCTAGAAAACCATGACTTCAAACGAAATCCTATGGTTTATACCTCTCATGAAATATCAGTAGACCGTAATCATTTAAAAACACTTAAAAATGGCCATGTACTCGCTATTTTAGTTAAACAACACCCTGAATCTGAGGCCAACACACTCAACCAAACAAACATCAAATTACGAACCTATGATTGCTTCGGTTTACTCCAAACTAATAAGGTCTTATTTAGACTGACCATGAATCTTGTCCCACTAGAGGGCATTCTTAAAACGTTAAGAAAAAAAAGCTGAACCTAACCATCGCAAAAAGTTAATATCATACGACATGAGTCTAACAATTGGACAATTAGCTAAACAAGCGGGCGTGACTATTGAAACGATCCGCTTCTATCAAAGGAAATCACTGCTCGTTGAGCCGAAAAAGCCTAGTCATGGCTTTCGCCATTACCCTCAAGAGAGCATTGCTCAAATTCGTTTTATAAAACGAGCTCAAAAATATGGCTTTTCCTTAAAAGAGATTTCAGAGTTACTTTCAATACATACCCACCATTGTGAAGAAATAAGAAAAATAGCTGAACTAAAGTATCAACAGATTGATACTCAAATAAAAGACTTAACTATTCTCCGTCATGCACTTAACGACATGATTAAACGTTGCCAAAATGAACCTTCATCTGAACACTGCTCACTCATTGACACATTCTTTGAAGACGCATCATAGAAAAACAACCAACAATGACTTGCTTCCCTACTAGTCACCTTCACTGAAAACTTAGATAGTAATGAGCAAAAACTCACCCTAATATTTTAAAACGATACGCCTGCTTGAACCCATAACACCTGCTTATCGGTTTTATGGGTTTGAGCATCATAGTAAGCATATTTGGTGAGCAATTTGTAATGTTTTCCCCATTTCTTAATCGCCACAAAATCATACTCCTGCCCATAATCCACCTGCCCGGTATCATCATCAAAGTCATGATAAACAGCCATTAAGTTAACACCCATTACACGTGTACTGACAGAACCATAAATATCTCTTATACCTGCGCTGGGTGTGGATAAAAATTTATCAGCCCAACCCTGATGCGCATGTAAGGTTGCCAGCGGAGTTGAAAAACCATAACCATCTCGACCATCTAATTGTTCCCAACCCACTTTGGCCGTTACATTTAATGCCGAACCCCCGAGGACTAAATGGAAATAATTCAAACCCCTAATGGCGTTAGGGTTATTCGCATGATCACTCTGGTTAGCATATTCAACGGTATAAAGCGCTCTAAAAAAATCAGAAAATTGATAACCTCCATCAAAACGAACGCCGTGTGTTTGTGTTGACTTTACGTTATCTGCAGCATTATCGTTATAGTGCAACCAATACGAATACCCCACCAATGTACCGAACCTTGGAACGGTGTAACCAACATGAATAAACTGCGAATCCATTTCCGTACTGAGTGATTTAACATCCTGGATTTTCGTAATATAACCCGCAGTTATATCCATATCAGGAAAAAATGAACTGGTTAACACCACTGCATCATAGGTCTGCTCCATTTGACGCCAACCGACATTACCGATAAACCGATCATTATCTAATTTTAGCCTTTGCCGACCCATCTTGAGGTTACTCTCAAAAAAATGATAATTAACCCAAGCTCTATTTAACTCATGTTGTTGTGGGTCTGCTACCGTTTCATAATGAGTCTTGCCATTTCTAAGACTGTTATAGGTATTGGCGCCAAAATCTTGATTGCCTTCATACTCGGCATATAACTTCAAGCCTTGAAATGTTGGTGTTAAGTAACCTATTCTTGACCGAACGGTAGACGCATTTCCTACCGATTTTCCGGCGCTATCCGTATCAACATGTTCAAACCGATAATTTAAATCCACCTTAATTTGACCATACTTTCCTTTATCACCCACCTTTAAAATATTTTCAACAGACTCATTAAAATCAGTCACTTCAAAGCAATAAAGCAATGGCGAAAATAATGGTAACGCTATTAAAATAAAGAGCCTAGCTAAGCTAACTGTGAAAATATTTATTTGTGCCACCCGTTCTAATGCAATCAATTTTGTTCCGTTATTAATTACGTGACCTACCGACATTATCGAAAAAACTTTAGCCTAAATATCAATCACTTTTTTAAAGCGACTGACTACTCCAAGATTTAAGCACTTGAACCCACTCAGGGCGATCGTTTAAACAAGGAATTAAAGTCAGCGAGTCACCGCCTGCGTCCTTAAAGACATCTTGACCTCGTATAGCAATTTCTTCCAGCGTTTCTAAACAATCCGTCACAAAAGCCGGGCAAATCACCAATACCTTTTTACAACCCTCAGTGGCTAAATCTCGCAAACGATCTTCAGTATTCGGCCCTAACCATTTTGCCCGCCCAAGACGCGACTGGAAAGCGACTGAATATTGCTCAGGCAATAAACCTGCAGCCGCCGCAAAACATTCTGTGGTCCTAAGCACCTGATGGCGATAACAACTTTTATGAAAACTACTTTCGGTGTTACAACAATCAGCCTGTTGTAAACAATGTTGCCCTGAAACATCGAGCTTGGTTATATGTGACTCCGGAAGCCCATGATAACTGAAAACAATATGATCGTAAGGATTCTCCAAATAAGGTCTCGCACTATTAACTAGGGCGGTAATGTAAGCAGGGTTTTCATAAAAAGGTTCAACCACCGATAACTTAATAGTCAACTTATGCTTGTTAATAACCCGTTGAGCTTCTCGAATAGAGGTTGTCACTGTACTTTGTGCAAAATGTGGATATAAAGGGATAAAGAGTATCTCCTCAATTGCTACAGATTCCGCAATCGTTAATATTTTTTCCTCTATGCTTGGCTGACCGTAACGCATAGCAATCTCAATGGGTATGCTCAACTGTGCCTGTACTTTTTCCCGCAATTGATTAGAAAGAACAACCAATGGCGACCCCGTTGGTAACCAAATACTTTGATAGGCTTTTGCTGAAGACTCGGGTCGCGTTGGCAGCACCAACAAACTAACCACCAGACGTCGTAACCACCACGGTAGTTGAATCACATAAGAGTCCATTAAAAACTGGTTGAGATAGCTTCTCACTTCTTTCACGTCAGGTTTTTCAGGCGAACCTAAATTCACCAACAGAACTGCTCTTTTTGCCATAATTTTGATTTCTCAACTGAACGCATAGCGCTTAAATTAATATCTTTACCATTATAATTATTTACTTAAAACAGTACCAACTAATCCAACCTCTATCACTATTAAAGCGCCTTAAAAAAGCCCCTTGCAACAGACAAAGCATCAACTAGCTTTGTGGTGTTATCTGAACTTTTTAATAACGATAGATATTTTAACCGATGAACAATAGGTGCTAGGTTGAGAAATAGCCCGCATATTGACAAACATATTACGCCTTCGGCCCAGTCTTTCTGGATGCCTTTTAAACAAAATTTACATAATTTTTTACTACTGGGTGTACTCTTTGGACTCTTTTTTCCCATGGGTGCAATTTTTATATTATTAAGCCAAAGCAATGAATGGACCTTACAACAGTTCCTGATCATTCACCATGAAATGCCTCTACTTTGGATTATTGAAACAGCGCCTTTATTCTTAGGATTAGTAGGCGCATTAGGCGGCTATCAATTAGACCTGAAAAAATCTAGTCACTCAGAAACAGACACCCTGACCCGACTTAATCAAAAATTATCTAAACAGCTCAGCATTATTTTCTCTTCTTCTCTTAATGCCATCATCATCGCGGATAAAGCGGGTAATATTATAATTTTCAATTCGTCTGCACACGATATATTTGGGTTCGAGCCAGACGAAGTTATTGGAAAAAATCTAACTAATACCATTATTCCTGAGCAATTTAGAGACATGCACGTAAGAGGTCTTAAAAAATATCTAGAAACCGGTCAACACAATGTCTTAAAAAAACGTATTGAAATTGAAGGATTACATAAACAAGGCCATTGTTTCCCTGTTGAAATGGAAATAATTCCTATAATAGATCAAGAAAATACAGTCTTTTGTGCTTTCATCAGGGATATCACTGAACGCAACCATCAACAAGCAGCACTTAAAGAAGCAGCGGATGATTTAAAAAAAGCAAATGAGCGATTAATTAAGGGAAAAAAATCAATTGAACAAAAAATAGAACAACGAACGCAAGAACTTAAAATAGCTAAAGTTTCCGCTGAAACATCTGAAAAAATCAAATCAGCCTTCTTAGCCAATATGTCTCACGAAATCCGCACACCCATGAATGCCATTATTGGGATGACATATTTAGCCTTGCAAACGGATTTATCAGAAAAACAATTCAACTATATAGACAAAGTTCATAGTTCGGCCAATAATTTACTGTACCTTATTAACGATATTCTAGATTTTACCAAAATTGAAGAAGGTAAATTAGAGCTTGAAAATTGTGCGTTTACTATACAATCGGTCATAGAACATCTTACCAATACAACAAACTTTCTAGCCAAAAATAAGGGTATAAAAATATCAATCACTATTGATCAGAATATACCCGTCACGCTGCACGGCGACCCATTACGGATCGGACAAATACTCATTAATTTAGTATCAAATGCGATAAAATTTTCACCTGATCATTCCAATATCTCCGTTTCCCTGACACTGATTACTTTAGACGACTCTCGTGTACAAATTCAAGGCTCCGTCACTGACTCGGGAATCGGCATGACACAAGATCAAATCAATTCACTATTCCAATCATTCGTACAGGTTGACTATTCTAGCAGTCGTAAATTTGAAGGTACGGGGTTAGGATTGGCTATTTGTAAGAAACTAACAAAGCTAATGAATGGCGAAATTTGGGTTGAAAGTAAACCTAACCAAGGATCTACTTTCAGTTTTAACCTCTGGTTAAAACCCGGACAACGCCTAGAACGACGCGCTGATTCAAATCGAAAAAACAGGGATTCTCTGGAAATTTATACTCCAGATAACACAAGCATCCTCAATCAGCTCAAGGGACGTAAAATACTGTTGGTTGAAGACAATGACATTAACCAAGAAATTGTCATTGAATTATTACATAAAGCTGAAATTAAAGTCACTCTTGCTAATAACGGACAAGCAGCTATTGACTGCTTTAATACTCAATCATTTGACCTGGTTTTAATGGATATTCAAATGCCCATCATGAACGGTTATCAAGCCTGTGAAGTCATTAGAGATATGCCAAGCGGTAGAGCTATTCCTATTATTGCTATGACCGCTAATGTCATGTCAGAACAACGCATGTTAGCTAGGAAAGCAGGAATGAACGACTACATATACAAACCCATAATACCCAACAAGATGTTCCATATACTTCAAAAATGGATCAACACTGCCGATAAAGAACACTCTAAGAAAGTGACTGAAAATAAATCAACGACACCCTTCTATTTATATGGTATTGATACTTCCTTCGGGTTAGAACTGATTCAAGGCAATACCACCCTTTATCACCGTCTACTAATAAAACTCCGTGATCGTCTTGAAACATTTACATCAGAATTTTATGCCCTTGAGAATGACACTAAAGCACAAGAAAGACATGCGCACACGCTTAAAGGCGTTGCCGGAATTTTGGGTGCTAAATCAATTAGTGAACTAGCAGGTGCATTGGAGTTGACCTGTAAAAACAACACGAGCCAAAAAGACATTGCCGATCAATTAACTAAAATGGAAGCTTTAATACCCCCTGTTCTCCAAGGACTCAATCAACTTCGTGATGCCATCAAACGAACAAAAGATAATGATTAACTGACGTTAAGAAATAACACCCCAACCTAATTTACCGCATCTGCTAGCCCAATTGTTGAAAATTAAAATAACTTTTTTTTAAAAAAAACTAATTATTTCTTAATAAAGTGACGATAGACTAAATGAGGGGTTTTTTTCTTCTAACCCCACCCTTGACTTTTTTTAGTCTGACTCGGTTTACTGTCGTAATATGAAAATATACTAGAAAACCACTTAATCGCAAAAAGGATCATGGGAAAAACAACTGACCAATACATTAAATTACCCAATTTAATTTTCATTGTATTATTCATCAGTAGTCAGCCAATATTAGCCGTTGATTTACCTTCTGGCGTTTTAACCGAATGGTATAGCGAGAGCGTTAAAAAATCAGAGGGGTATCACGAAGCGGGGGTTAAAGAAGGCCTCTGGACCCAATGGCACGCCAATGGCGTAAAAAAAATAGAAGGACACTATGAGGTGGGTAAAAAAGATGGACATTGGACCCAATGGTATGACAATGGTTCAAGAGAGTCAGAGGGTTATTATACCAACGATTACAAAGATGATCTCTGGACAAGTTGGTATGAAACTGAGGCGGTCGCCGATATTGAAATAGACAAGACTAATTATCAAGTCACCACGACACTTACAAATACAACCGGAACCGCTGCAGTTAGTATTTCTGGCCCCTCAATCGTTGAAGAAGGTGAAACAACAATGAATTACACCGTTGCAATAACTGACACACAAACAACTGATGTTATTGTCAATTTAACTTATACGGGCACAGCAACTGCAGGGGGTACTGATTATACCAGTATAGCCAATATCACTATCCCAGCCGGATACACAGGAGCTACATTTAATTTAGTTACCGTTAAAGATAACTTATTAGAAAACATGTCCGATGGTTCAATAGGGTCTGAAGATATTATTATTACCATTGATAGCACTAGTTCGGCTAGCGTTGGCATTGATGGCGACCAAAACAGTGTAACCACCTTGATCACAGATGAAGCGTTGACCACAACCACCATCGGCCAAAAATCTTGGGTTAGTATTTCAGGACCCCTGACGGTTAATGAGGGCGAAACCACAAGTGATTATACAATCGAAATTACTGAGCCACCAACAGAAGATTTGACTGTTGAATTTACCTATTCAGGTACGGCGACCCAAGATACCGACTACACCGGCAAGAACAGCATTGTTATCAAAAAAGGCTATAACTCAGCCACTTTTCAATTAGTGACTCTTGATGATAATGCACCTGAAAGCATGGTCGCTACAGATGGATCTGGCGTATATTTCGGATCTGAGGATATTATTTTAACAATTACTGGCATCACTAGCAGAGCCTTAGAAACTATCGCTATAGACAATGACCGAAATAATATTTCCACCATAATTTCAGATCAAGGCACTGTCTTTGAAGCCAGAACGCCTTTGCTAACCGCAGCCACAACGGTGAGTCTTACAGGGCCAACAACTGTTAATGAGGGGGACGTCACAACCGATTACACCGTCACGTTAACTCAAAAAACAACCCAAGATACTACTATCAGTTTAAGCTATTCAGGATCGGCGATAGAGGGAGCAGACTACACGGGCGACAGTAGTGTGGTTATTTTAACAGGAGAAACCACTGCGACTTTCACGTTATCGGCACTTGATGATGCACTGGTTGAAACAGATGAGTCGATTATTGTCTCCCTTACCCCTCTCAGCGGTGGTGGAGAAGAGCGTAAAAAATCAGAATTTAACTATGTAGAAGGCAAAAAAGAAGGTGCTTGGCGTGAATGGTATAATGATGAATTCAGCATGCTAAGATCAACCGGTTACTTTCAAGCCGATAAAGCGGACGACATTTTTACCCGTTGGCATCAAAATGGCAATAAAAAAGAAGAAGGCTATTTTCGTTTAGGCCAAAAAGATGATCTTTGGACGACATGGTATGAAAATGGCAATAAAAAAGAAGCAGGGTATTACAGTGCTGATAAGAAGGATGATCAATGGATCACTTGGTATCAAAATGGTCAGAAACAACAGCAAGGCTTTTATCACAAAGGCCGTAAAGAAGACCATTGGACTTTTTGGTATGACAACGGCGATAAAAAAGCAGAACGGGACTATTAATTAAAAAAAGCAATCCATCAGGCCGTTCTCATAACGCCTTGCGTTTTGAGCGCTATTCGTTAATCGTTTTCCGTTGAAAAATAAATTGGTAGCCTATCATGCCAACAATCATCGCACTAACAACAATCAGCGGATCATAGAAACGAACCCCTAAACTAGCAATAGCAGGACCCGGACAATAACCAATTAATCCCCAGCCGATACCAAACAATAGTGCTCCTAAAATTAAAGCGCGATCAATAACCGTCGTTTCAGGCAGATAAAACCGAGTCTCTAAAAGCGGTGTTTTAATTAAAAAGATCCTCCGATAAAGCAATGTTGTCGTCACAACCGCACCGCCCAGTACCAAGAGCAAACTCGGATCCCATTGTCCAGTCACATCGAGAAAATTCAGAACTTTGTCAGGATTGGCCATTTGTGACACCATCAATCCGATACCAAAAATAAAACCAGACACTAAGGCCGCTAAAATTTGTTTCATCATTAAGACCTAAATTAAATGCCGCAACACATAGACCGTCGCCATGCCGGTAGAAAGAAATATAACCGTCGCGATCAGTGACCGTAAAGAAAACCGCGACAACCCACACACACCATGGCCACTCGTGCAACCACTGCCCATAGCGGTGCCAAAACCAACCAATAGACCGCCCAAAACTAAGATAATCGGCGAGGTATTTTCAGCCGGTAAACTTTGCGTAGGCACTAGGGTCTGGTAAGCCAAACCTGCCAAGGCTAAACCGATAACAAAAGCCACTCGCCAACTGTTATCTAATACCGTTGAGGGGGTTAATAAACCTTTAAGCATACCGCTAATTCCAGCAATACGTCCGTTTAAAAGCATGAATAGACTCGCTCCTAAACCAATGAGAATACCACCGAAAAGAGCGGAATAAGGGGTAAAGTTTTCCATTGTTAAATTAAGCGTTATACGTTGTGAATTAAAATTTCCAAGAATACCCAATCTCAAAGGCATTTTGATACATGGATAAAGATCCGGGCACACCAAAAGCGGTTTGTTCACTACTGACATGTTCTTTGAAGGCATGTTGATAAGAAAGATTCCACTCGCCAAATTCACTGGGGCTATAACTTAAACCAAAAGTCATGTGTTTATTGGTAACCGCAGGGGCAATGACATTAAACAACAACTGGTCGCCACCAAACGGACGGTCGTTCCAACTGTAACCAGCACGTAAGGTGAGATCCTGATTAACTTCATATTGCAGACCGATCCGAAAAACATCAATGTCATCCCAACCAAAACCAATGCCGTTATCAGCCCCTAAAACAGACTGACCTACAGGAATAGCGGGACCCAGAATAGGTCCTTTATTGGCAATCGACTTGACATCACCATAGAAAATTCGTTCATAGTCAAAACTTAAGGTCAGGTCAGAACGTGGATGCAGAGCAATCCCCGTTGTAAAATTAGCCGGAATATCAAAACCGCCATTTTCGGCAAACAAATCGCTGTATTGGTGAAATTCGGTCATATAAATCTTACTTGAAGCCGATGCCCCCAGCGTTACCATCGGGTGAACTTGTCCAATCCAGCCGGCACGAACACCTACCCCGTAAGCAAAATCATAGGCTCTATTCGTTAAATCAGTGCCGGTCTGGTTTTTCGTAAATCCTTGGAAATTACCCAGCCCCTTCGCTTTAAAATATTGCACACCAATTAAAGGCGCTACTCCAAAACTATGCTCCGGCGTTATCTGATAACTCAATGTGGGTGCGATAATCCCTTGGCCCATATCAATCTGCAATGTGCCAGTATTAGCCATGCCTGTTTTAGTTCCTGTTGGAACTGCCGCTGCAGCAGCCCCTCCTCCTTGTTGTGCGGCACCTAGGACGGCATACGTTTCATCAAAAATATTACGCGTGTAGGTCGTGTTCATACCGCCATTGGCATAAAAAGAGATGCCCCAACTGAGTTGGTCGTTCAGTTGGTACTTAAAACCGCCATTCGGAATTACAAAAAAATCACGCTTACTTTTTTTACGGACTTCAAAGCTACCGCCAACCACACGCGGGTCTAATGAAGCCTCCCGAATCGGGCTGAATAGCATTAATGAGAAATCTGCCCGTTCTTCTATTAATGACATGCCTGCTGGGTTAACGGCAGAAGTGGTGGCATCTTGTGGCGCGGCCACAACGGCACCGGCCATACCATTTGATTTAGGCCCATAACCCAAGGCAAAATAGCCGGTAGTCGCTGAGGCTTGTGATGCTATTCCCAATAAAATTAAACTTAAAAAAACAACTAAATTATTTTTTACAGTCATGATCCTCATCTTTGGTCAATCGTTTTTAGAACCCGTCAGGAGAATGAAAAGGTTATTTTCTGCCAAAGCATTAATAACTTCCAAAGGTTATTACCCAACACCATTCATAATGGTTCAGATTGTACCTATGCCAGTCGCTTTAACAAAGGGTTTTTACAATTTCTCACCCACTCATTACTGACAACCTTCATGTTAAGAGGTACTTACCTATTAGTTTAGTAGCCAACAATAGGCTTATAGCACTCTTGAAATCAGCTTTGCCTTGCTATATTCTGCTACTCACTTATTAACAAAAATGGTACCTTTCATGAAATATCTGAGCCTTGTTCTCATCATGCTATCAAGTACGGTCATGGCTGAAGAAATTTATTTTTGCTCTGATAGTAGCGCTAATGGTTTTAAGCAAAAACAAGGACGCTATAAACCAACAACCTTTGATCCAAAAAAGTTTGGCATGAAATTGCTCGATGATGGCCATATAGTCATCAACTCCCCCTCTATGGACAACGCCGGACTTTATAGCTGTATTAAACCGATACGGTTTACGCCCCAAACGTTAAGTTATGATATTTCTACACGTTGGAAATCGTGCGCATCGTCGAATGGCTATCTATTCAACTTCAATTCAAACAATGGCCGCTATGTTTTTGCTAAAGGTTATGGTTATGTATTTTCTGATAACGACGGGGATTCCGTCGCAATACGGATAGGCATTTGCACTAAAAATTAATGCCTTTACTAAATCTTATTTTTTACAACAAATTAAGGTTATTCACCCTACTTCTTTTTAATGGTTAGCTTACTATCAAAAGTACCATCTCCCGTTGTATCCTCGGCTATCGTATCTAAACGACCATCATGATTGGAATCAATAATAATAGTATCTATTTCACCATCCCCAGTCATATCAACGCCAACGGTATCAAGCCTACCATCATCATTAGTATCAATACTCACGGTATTACTTAAATCACCGTCAATTCTTCCTTTATCAAAAGTCTCTTTAACTTTTTGAATTCGATCAGCGCTAATTAAAGAATCATTTTCAGTACCTTGCTTATCTTTCCCCATGACACAGACCTGATAATTTTTAAAACTAAAAAGGTAAGTGTCACACTTAAAGATAAAACAAGTCAACAAAAAAGTTAGCGGCCATGGCCATCGGGCTAAACGAGCAAAAAATTAGTAATCACTGCCCGGTCACACAAAAAAACAGACTATAAGACGATGCCTCCCACCCAACACTTGCTAAAGTGCATCCCCTATAAACCAAAATACTTAACTACAGATTAAAATCTAATCAACTATCGCCTTAATACAGGCATGACCGGTCGTCGTTCTCCCCAAGAAGTTGGTGATTTTCTTACTAAATCAGCCGCTCTAAAATCAACCTTGAGAAACAACCTTGCCATCTCGTGAGATAACTCAGCCAACCCTATTTCCCACGCAATCGTTTTTTTAAAATATATACCTTCCGCAGTTTTTTTGTGAACATCACGCTTAGCGCTCAAATCACTCATTTTATGCGTATATTTACCAAAAATATGAAGGGTTTTTTCAAACCTCCTCATTAACTGAAATTCCTTATCACGTTCTTTAAGCGCGTCAGTTGCCCTTTTTTCGTCTTCTATTTCCAACGCTAACGCAATACTTTCACGTTTAAGTTCAGCCAGTCTGTTTTTATCCTGAACATCAATTTGATCGCCGGTAAATCGGTAACCACGATCATTCATCTCAATGACAAATCCCATATTAAAATGGGTCTCATTAGGCCTACTAATTTCTCTTACAAAGACTCTTTCGCTAGCGTCTTTTTTCTCATAACTATAAGGTTGGGTTGCTTTCGATAATTCTTGATACACACCCTTCTGCCGCAGGACCTTACCTTTAGCGACCGGCATATGGGAAAACACTGACCCAAACTCTTGAGGACTCACGTTTTAACCTCTCTACTATCGATGCTAACTAACAAAAACCACTTCACTTACCAATAAGTCGACAGCGATAGCACAATCTTTATTCACCCTGTTACAAAAAAACCCCTTCTCAATAAAAATTTAACGTTACTACCCTACCCCCTTTATTATCACCCTGTGTTATTGATCTGTTTATTAATCATTAACTTATGTTCCATAACGCTCACACTAAAACACCGAAACCAACACGTTATTTTCATTAACCGTAGTGTATTGCGCTTTTAACTGATATTCATTTAGTATGGTCTTTCCATGTTTTAATTCCACTAACGTGCTCATTGCATCTAAAAAACAACCTTAACCCCAACAACAACCAAACACCGCCAATAAAACCTTAACCCTTAACTCTTTTTTATAACTAACATCTAGCAAATGAACGTAGATAGAATTTTAACCCGCGCAAAGGCTCATACAAAAAAGGGTGAATGGAATAAAGCGCGAGCGCTTTACACGTCACTTTTACAAACATTTCCCAAAAATCAACAGGCAAAAATAGAACTCAAAAAGTTACCCAGCAATATTATTCCAAATACCACACCTGATTTAACACAAATACAAATTGACTCAGTCGTTGCGCTTTATCACGCCGGAAAAACAGATCAAGCCTTGGAAACCTTAGCAACACTAACAATCAACTTCCCTACTGTCGCTATTCTCTTTAATATTCAGGGGGTTTGTTACGCAGATCGGCAACAATTCGACGCTGCCGTTCAAAGTTATCAACAAGCACTTCAAATACAACCCGATTATACTGAGGCTCACTATAATCTTAGTGTTGCTTTCAACAATCTCGGCCAACTAGATAAAGCCATTGTTAGCTATAAGAAAACACTAAAAATAAAGCCCGATTATCCCGAAGCCCATTACAATCTGGGCGTTATCTTTAACAACCAAGGAAAATTATCAGCTGCCATTTCCTGCTACCAACATGCTATCAAATTCAAACCAAATTATACTAAAGCACACAGTAACCTAGGCATAGCCCTGAAAGATATGGGCCAATTGCAAGCGTCAGTTAAAAGTTATCAGCAGGTACTCAAACTGCAGCCACACGATCCAGAGGCACTTTACAACCTTGGTAATGTTCTCCATGATCTAGATCATGGAGCCGCCGCCATTACCCACTATGAACGCGCCCTAAAAATCAATCCTAACTATATTGAGGCCTGTAACAATCTGGGCATTGCCCTAAAAGAAGCCGGTCACCTGAGTCAAGCCATTAAACACTACGAGGACGCATTAAAAATTAAGCCTGACTATGCGGAAGCGCACTATAACCTCGGAGTTATTCTTCAAGAGACCGGTCAATTGAAAGAAGCGGTTAACCACTATGAACAGGCCGTAAAAATCAAACCACGCTACGCTGAGGCCTATAACAACCTTGGAATGACTCTCCAAGATAGTGGCCAGCCCGATACCGCAATTAACAACTATAAAAACGCGATTAGAATAAACCCCAACTATGCTGAAGCACATAATAACCTTGGGGTTACCTTAAACGAAACGCATCAATCAGTAATTGCCATTAATAGCTACCACAAAGCAATCCAACTTAAGCCTGATTATGCCGAAGCCCATTACAATCTAGGGATAGCTCTCAAAGAGCGTGGTCAACTGAATGACGCTATTAACAGTTATCAACAGGCGTTAAAGATCAAACCTACTTATGCAGAAGCACTGATACATTTAAGCATCTATTCCTGGCTTGATGATGACCTGAGTCGTCTATCAGCTTATCTAGGTACGACTATGCATAGCGATCACAACAAAAATCAGAAAAATAAATTTATTGAACCCTACAAACTGTTATTAAACAATTTATTACACTATAGAAAAACCCATCAAGAATACTATTTTTCAGAAAAAAAATTACCTCTTCTTTATGTCATCGGTGAAAGCCACTGCCTACCAGCGGCAAACACGGTTGTATCGTTAAAAGGGAAGACCTACCGTATACAATCAAAAATCATCATTGGCTGTAAAATGTGGCATCTTGCAAATAACCAGATAAATGGATACAAAAAACAAATTGAGACCATACTCAACACTATTCCAAATAACGCAAAAATAGTGCTAACTTTTGGTGAAATTGATTGTCGCCTGAACGAAGGCATAATAAAATTCCACCAACAGACTAACAACAACTTAACGCAATCAATTCAATCCCTCTCCCATGACTATATTAAGTATGTCACTGAAACGTTAAGACCTCTTTCAAGATCAATTATTATTTCAGGCATCCCCTTACCTTCACCTTGCCGACAAAAACTTTTATCAATCACCGATGTGCAGCTATTAGCCACGATCATCAAAGAACTTAATAGCAGTTTAAGAACCAATACTGTAAATGAAGGTTTCCAATTCCTTGATTTACAACAAATCACGCAAAACGATTCAACCCACTTTTCAAACAGCTCTTTTATAGACGACTTACACGTAACGCCATCAACTTTTATTGCTGCATTAGCAACAAAAACAAATTAAAAACAGCCTGATTTTATCAACGCAATAAATCATTGCACAATGCTAAAGACAGACCCTGTTTCAATACGTCTTTAAATTGCTCTGGCTCAACCCTATCACACCATGCGACTTCCCTCTTACGGTAAAAATGATGCGTTCAAGGCAGTACGAAACCCACCCTAGGTAGCATTGCATCTGACAATACCAAAAGACCAATTAATCCAAAAAATTCAGTCGCTAACGAACAAAGATAACGGTCAGTTAGGTAAGCTGTGTGGTTAAACAACTTTGCTGTTAAATATCGACGTGATGGGAATTGATACGGTTCAACGGTTCGTAACGTTATTATCCGTGAGCGAAATTAATAGACTAAACGCACTCAAAGCCGCTCAGTTTAACCCGCTAGAAGTACTCTCGCTACCAGCCATGGAGAGCGAACGCGAGGACTGGAGCCCCGATAGGTATAGATAATTCCAAATACCTGCCGTGCGTAGTACCAGAGGCGATCTGGAATTACCTCCGAAACGCCTTCAAATCATTTGTGGTTGTGTTACGGAGTCTGCCTCTAGTTTATAATGATGTGGCGCAGTGCACGAACGCGGGGCGAACCGAGGTGCCGTAGGCATTCATTGCCACGTCATTTTTGCTGCTTGCTTGGGCTCGGATGCCCAAAACAAACTTTCGCAAAAATAGTGGCGCGCTTGGGAAACACCCTGTTATTTAACCAAAAGATATCTGCGTTATTTCTTACGCGTCTCTAATTTAGTATCAAAAGAACCGTCTCCAGTGGTATCTTCAACTATCACGTCTAAATGACCGTCATGGGTTGTATCAGCAACAATAGTATCAATTTCACCATCGCCAGTAATATCAACGCCTATGGTATCTATGTTACCGTCGTTATTAGTATCAAGACTCACTGTTCCATCAGATTCACCCTCTAATAGCTCAAAAACCTCTTTAACTTTTTGAATTCGCTCACTAGCAATTGGAAGCTCATTTTCTTTGTCATTATTATCTTCGACCATAATTCTTACCACACTATATTTTTAATGATTACCAGAATTTTATACACCTTTTCCAAGGAATATTAAAGGTCTAGACAACAGAAACTAAATTTCATCCCAAGATTGAACTTCTACCAAGGCGTGTATGGTATTTTCACGATGAATCAGGACTGCTTTACCACAAAAAGGGAGAATCTATCCCCAATATTTTCAACTTAAATTCCTTTTAATTCCCCTATGAATACTGCGTAGTGCTCCGCTTCAACGCCTCAGAACACTTTGGAAGTAGCTTTATTGGGTGGTAAAAACAGCCCTAGGACTATTTTAATCGATTACTTAATTAAAAAAGCGGAGCATTAATTGGGTAGGAATAACTTTCAATAATAAAACTAGCATTTACTACATTATTCATTATGCAACCCGACCCGAGATACATCACAAAAAAACAATGTATCCAATAAGCCGTTACAGTCAGTTAAATTAGATTCTTCTGCTAAATCAACTTCTTTACAAATATCATGTTGCTTACTGGTATTAAGGGCAGTCAAAATAAGCCAAGATGAGCGATAGCAATTGGGGGTTCACCCTAATTCGAGCAGACCTAAAGGCACTAAAGCCCGGCTCATCCAAATACGTGAACAGTTGCAATAGATCATCCCAGATTCAACCTAATTACGGAGTAGTTGTCTCTTGTTCAAGATCAAGGTATGCCAATTAATGTCAAAGCTTCTGACCTGCCAGACTATCGAAACCATAGTATTGATAGCGCCCTAACCCATTGTAAAGTGTCAACCTGTACACTGATAATAGCGCTCAAGTTTATCGAACTAAAAATGATGCGTTCCATAGTAATTGGATGATTACATGCCTCTCTGTAGCTGAATATCGAATTTATCGTTGCCCCTGCCTGCATAGTTTTTTTGAACGGATGGTTTCCATACCCTCTCGTCCTAGGCTCCCTTGACTATTGAGTAAAAGTTGTGAGGGTCAAGTATTAACTGTCAATGCATGAATGGCTGTTTTAATTTTCCATCTTTATAACAGAAACCTTTCCTTGATCATTTCTGCCGCTCTATCGGCACTTAATTTTGTATTATTAATCTTTAAATGATTTTTACTTATAAATTTTTTTGTTTCAAAATTTAGAATATGTTGATTGTCTGTTGTTAACAATTCATTTTCTGAAGCCTCAAAATCATTTTTTGATGGTTTACACTTTAATCTATCAGGAGATTTATTGCGCTTAAGTCTTTCTTCTACACTCGCGTCAAGCTCTACATAATAAACTGTAGCATTTTCTTGTTCGAATATTCTTACAATGGTATTAATAAAGTCACAATCATCTTTTGAACCTATTTTCCAAACATATGTAAAGATCAATCCAGACAACTTACTTTTAGCGACCTCTTCAAACAATTTAATTCGAAATAAATTAACCAGTTTTTTTAAAGCTTGATGATTTCATATCAAAGTAAGGTAACACCATATCTATGGTGATATGATTATGAAATAACTTCAAGTCTGTTTTTTTTCTAATTCTTGACCAACGGTCATTTTACCAACCGCCAACGGGCCGAATATGATGATAAATTTCATAATTAACTTTCAACCATAAAACGCCGTTTTTATATTTTTAAAGAGGCGGTTATACTTTTAACCCCCTCGATGAGCTCCTCCCTGTTAAGAGCTGATTTCAGGAGCTAGCATTACACTTTGGTGTAATTATTTTATACAATTTACTCAGTCTATATTGTAAGTATTAGAGCAACCATCCAACGTATGCTATTTTTAGTCGCTACGTTCATTCTTCGACTATAGTTAAGTCATGCCTGATACCAGATAACACTAGACGTTTTAACCACCTCGATGATTAGATCAAATTTTGTAGAAAACACCCAATATTGAAACTGCATGTGCCCTTTTTAATATGCCTTGATTATTTTATCTGTAGCAATTGTAGAGTGTTTCTTGACTGAGTGGAGTCCTGTTATCTGTACCTTTCTTTTTCCGTTTTCCGGTCTAAGGCAAGATATTTAAGCCGATGTATTTCCTTCGATAACACTATTTAAAATCCCGCAGAGGTTATTCCATTAACTCTTATTTTACTTGTAATTTTTAAATCATTTTCAGCACTTTAAGTAAAAGTTAACGCTTGTGATCAATCAAATATTGATCCAGATAATGTCGTTTATCACAGTCTTTGATATCTCGTTTTTCAAGCCTCATCTCATACCTCTTTGTGAATGAACAGCATTACGGCTGCCATGACTAATTGATGGCTCGGTTTATTTAGTTTTGTGTCTGCTCTGAGTGATTATAAATAATATGATAGGACTGCTTCGCCCCGATAACAGCGAAGTTAAAAAAAGGAAAATAAACCAACAAAGACCACCGCTATAAAATCTTCTACTTTTTTAGAATGTTATTAAAATTCAAAGCTCCCTATTTATACTTACTATAGAGGCATAGACTTTACCTTACTAGGTAATAGATTCACACGCGCCACTGTGTAATATTCTCCTTCACCTTTTGCCACGCAGACATGGTGGAGCACTCTGAAGCAATGTTAATTCGAACGTTTAGGTCGATGCAATTTACCAAGCAAGACCGCCTCACCCATTTTAGTTGATGCTGTCGCGATCGAAAAGACGTATTGAGAATCGGAGTGGTGAACAAACATCTCCAATACGCCTTTTCTTGTGCGTGGCTGAAATGGTTAGAAGAACTCTTTATAGACTTAAATCTCTTCTGATCCAAGAGCGCATAACATTAGCGACACGGCGGGAATCTTCATTAACTAACATTCTCACTAATGCAACTTTATCGTCATATGAATTTGCGGTCTCCAACATATCCACAGAAATGACAAATTTCTTGGGTTTAAGATCCCGCCTACCAATCTGGGAAAGGACGGTTTCTGTTTTCTCACGCACATCCAAATAGAGACCTAATTTTAATAACAGTTCATTTACTTACTTACCCAGAACCTGGACTCTATTCCCTGACCCCAGTGGGAATTCGTAAAAATGTAAGGGTGTTAAAATCTAGTTAATGAACAAGCCATACCCCTGAGATTGCAGGCAATGACAGACATCCCTCATCTCGTTTTGTTGCTAAGCAATACAATCTCAATGCCATGCTGGTAATATCCACCATGTCAGTAACATCGCTCACTCAGAGCTTTACCACCGTCATCATTAGCCGCTTAATAAACATCAATGTAAAAGCCATGATCACCATTACATATACTCATTTATAGATTCAGCATCTAATATATTAATGTCTTTTAATTGTTCTTCAGAACAATTAATTTTGATGAAGTACTTTCTTTAAAAGTAATTTCTCAATAAGGAACTAAATGGTCGTATGCTTTTATATCTAGAGAGTTCTATGATAATCAATAAGCCAATGCTGATCAGTTAAAGGAGACACATCAAAAACAATCTGACTATCGTCTTCTGAATTGACGTTATTATGATCGAAAGGACGTTCTGAAAATTAGAGTGGTGTGACGACTCAGCATCTCAAATACGCCCTTTCTTGTGCGTTCCTATGAAAGAGCCCCTCACCTTTACACCTGATGGAGGGAAAGAATAAATACGGCGAGGTTCTCACGCGCATGAAGCTTAGAGGTGTAATTTCAAAAACAGTTCACAAGCGCGCCACTATTTTTGCGAAAGCTTGTTTTGGGCATCTGAGCCCAAGCAAGCGGCAAAAACTACGTGACAATTAATACCTACGGCGCTTCGATTCGTCCTTGTATCTCTCAATCTGATCTATTTGATTAGCTGCCAGTATATCAAGGAGTATGAGAACTTGTGTTCGTCCTTAGGT
>JYMV01033481.1_pt1 | contig 34461 bp, 39 predicted proteins | sample 338911 | NCBI WGS metagenome assembly JYMV01 (sample SAMN03354496, study PRJNA234377) | hydrothermal vent metagenome | biome: Deep sea; feature: Hydrothermal plumes at the Eastern Lau Spreading Center, Western Pacific Ocean; material: Seawater | place: Tonga | collected 2009 | depth 2000 m m
GGATTTTTCTTTTAATAATTGTGGATGTACCGTTGCCATATCAGACCATTCCCATACTTGTCATAATAATTGTTCGTGAACCATATGCAATAAGAGTAATCATTGCCGCTAAGCAACCATATGTTACTGCATTTTCATATACACGTCCCTGTTTTAACTCGAGTAGAATTACTCGCAAGCCATTGAATCCATGCACTGAAATGAGTACTAAGACAGCTTCTAACAGTATTGCATAAGGAATGAATTGGTAGTTTGCAACTACATTATCAAACAACAGTGAATCTGAGAATCCCTGTACAATTCTAACCATAATATGAACAATCACTAACGCAACAGCTAGTATAGCAGTCAAATAATGAATTTTCATTATGTGACTTTCACGCATCACATTAGACATCGTACATCACTCCAATACCATACATCATAGCTAGTGCAGCAAGACCAATCGAAGCATAAATGCATAGTTTATTCTTCATGTTTAGTGAACTTGGGGTATAGGGATAATCAGGTCTACTAGGCTTACCAAAACCAAATCCCGCCTGACCAATCATCAATCTTATTCCATTACCGGTATGAAATACACACATACCAATAACCAAAGCCAAGAATATGTGACCCTCAGTTGTTTGTGTCAATTCTAGCATTGAATTCCAAGCCGCTTTTCCATCTAGTATACTACTCGTCTCATAAATGTGACCAATAAAATAAACTAACAGTCCAAGTCCAGTAATTCTCATCAACCAATACGCTACACGTTCTATTCCATACCTACCAGGGTTTGCCATTCCTTTGATGCCTTCTTTTCGATCTTTTTCCATCTAGTATTTTCTCTCCACGGGTTTGTAATTAGTTATTGTTACTGGATGGGTTTTCATGATAGGTTCATCAGGATTATAATATGCTAGTGTATGATGCAAGAATTTTTTGTCATCTCGTGTTGGAAAATCAGTTCTTGCATGTGAACCACGTATTGATTGCACCAATTAGAACAGTCTCAGATATTCTAAACATCGAATCTAATTCCATTACATTTGAAAAATTTGTATTGTATTCTTTTGCCTGATCATCAACATGTTTCCAGGTCATTGCCCTAAGCTCACGGACCTTTCTTAATCCTTCTAGCAAATCAGTTTCATTTCTAAAAACATATGCCTTGTCATTTAGTGTATCAGTAAGTTTCTGTTTTATTTCATATGGATTAACTTCTCCCCTGCCTCGAAAAATTCCATCATAGATTCTTTTTTCTTCTGCATCTACTAGATCACTAGGTATCGATTCTACAGACGGTTCCCTTTCCATGTAATTTACTGCCTCATTGGCTGTTATTTTTCCCCAAACGATGCATTCGGAAGTGGAGTTTGCTCCTAATCTGTTTGAACCATGAATGCTGACACATGCAGCCTCACCAGCTGCCCACACGCCCTGTAGTTCTGAAGCGCCATTAATGTCAGTATGGATTCCACCCATCATATAATGACAAACAGGTCTGATATCTAATAGATCTTTTGCAGGATCTACACCAGAAAATTTTAATGATATTTCACGAATTCCACCAAGTTTTTGTTTGATTACTTCATCACCAACATGTCGAAGATCAAGCTTCATACAATCTGCTCCTGTTTCATGCTTGAATCCACGTCCTTCTTTAATCTCGGTCATGATTGATCTGGATACAATATCTCTTGGTGCAAGTTCCATTAGTTTGGATGCATATTTTTTCATGAACCTTTCACCATCTTTGTTGATAAGATATGCACCTTCACCTCTAGCCCCTTCCGTTATTAAGATTCCAGAAGGCATAATTCCAGTTGGATGGAATTGGACAAACTCCATGTCCTTTAGAGCAATACCAGCTCTATACGCCATGTCAAGTCCATCAGGTGTAGATGAATGTCCATATGTAGAAAAACTGTAAATCCTACCTGCTCCACCAGTTGCAATTATCAATGCTTTACCTTTAATGACATGGAAATCACCATTAGACAGTTCAATAGCTGTAATCCCAACAAATTTCTGTCCATTTTGTAGAATAGAGGTTACAAACCATTCGTTGAGGAACTCAATATTGTCAAATTTTTGGCATGTATCATACAGTGTCTGCATCTCAAAAAAACCAACTTTATCTGATGCATATGATGCCCGAGGAAAACTATATCCTCCAAAAGCCCGTTGACCAATCTTACCATCTTCCCGTCTGGACCATGGCATTCCCCAATGTTCAAGTTGATATATCTCATTTGGCATTTCCTTACAAAGTCGTTCTACTGCGTCTTGATCTGCCAGAAAGTCGCTACCCTTGACTGTGTCATAAACATGTGATTCGATAGAATCACCGTCTTCCGGAAATAATACAGCCGCGGTTCCTCCTTCGGCAGAAACTGAATGGGATCTCATAACTTGGACTTTGGATATCACACCAATTCGTATTTTGTAATTTCTTTTGGCAGCTTGGATTGCTGCTCTTAAACCCGCAAGGCCAGAACCAACAATTATCAGATCGTAAGAAATTGTACTAGTCATCTTGACATCACATCTAAAATCCTGCTAAATATGTGTGTAAATTCTAATAATTAGTCGACAAAAGACTAATATATATCGCTAGTGATATCGCTAGTGATGTTTCCAGAATGGATTCAGCGTGTTGGAAGTTCAGTCCCTAGAGGATTTTCACGTTTTTTCATACTTGACTTGCTTAAAAAGAAGCAGTATACGGGAAAGGAGCTTATCGATTTTGCTGTAAAGCAAAGCGATGGGAAATGGAAACCTTCTCCAGGCTTGATTTATCCATTGTTAGGAAGGCTATTGGATGAAAAATTGATTCAGGAAACTACACGCGGTAGGTACAAAATAACAAAAAAGGGCAGTGCAACTACGGACGATCTTGAAACAATCAATAATATTGTAAAAAACCAACTGGATGTTTTATTTAGAATTGGTAATGTGGGTCGGTTTGTTGCGTTAGATATGATAGAACGAGTTTCTGCCATAGGATCAACGTTGAGTGAGAATGTTGCACAAATGACAAAAGAGGAAGTTCAAAAATATAAGAAATTCTTGAAATCTGAGCTAGAAAAAATGGAAAAACCACCCCAAAAAAAGGGTAAGAAAATCAAGATAGACTAAATCATAAATAATTTAAAAAAAAACAATGATCTGTGAAAAGCATAAGAAAACTTCTCGATGATAAAACAAAACCATTAGTTATACCTGGGGTTTATGATGCAATAGGTGCAAAAATAGTAGAAAAAGTTGGTTTTGAAGCTATGTTCCAGACTGGATATGGAACATCTGCTACTCTGTTAGGTATGCCTGATTATGGGTTTATCGGTTCAACTGAAACTGTTGATAATGCACGTAGAATTTGCCATGCAGTATCTGTACCTGTCATAGTAGATGCAGATACAGGTTATGGTAATGCATTAAGTGTTGATAAATTAGTTCGTGAGTTAGAAGCAGCTGGTGCATCAGGAATATTTTTGGAGGATCAAAAATGGCCAAAAAGATGTGGGCATATGAAAGGAAAGGAAGTGATTCATAAAGATGAGTACGCAGAAAAATTACAGGCTGCATTAGATGCTAGAAGCAATAAGGATTTCATAATTGTGGCTAGAACTGATGCAAGGGCAACCGAAGGATTGGATAAAGCCATTGAAAGAGGGTTATTTTACAAAAAAATTGGTGCTGATGTAATCTTTATTGAAGCACCAAAAACAATTCAAGAGATGGAAAAAATTGGAAACTCTATTAATGCTCCGCTTGTGGCAAACATGATTGAAGGTGGAGTAACACCAATCAGCTCTCAATCTAAATTACATAGTATGGGATTTAAGATAATTCTATATCCCCTTTCAGTTCTATTTTCTAATACCTTTGCAACGTTTCAAACGTTAAGAGAATTGAAAAGATTGGGCGCTACTAAAAAATCAAAAAAGAGAATGGTAAACTTTGATCAGTTCAATGAAATTGTTGAATTATCAAAGTATACAAAATTAGAAAAACGTTACAAAAAATAAAGAAAAGAAACAGGTAAAGAGTTCTATTAGTTTCTCTTTACTTCGATTTCTATAGTGGAAACATTCCTAGGTCTTCCGTCTTTTGACTCTAATGTCTCAGAGCCAATCAGGATCTTTCCAACAGTGTATCCTGCGTTTTCTGTCTTACGGGATACGATTTGTGCTACGTCAACAGCACGACCAATACTCATTCCACGAGCCTTGATACTTACGGAAGGTAGGTTAGCCAACTGAATTATTGTAGTTGTAACATATGCCATCAATGGTTTTTTACCAATGAAGACTGTATCTCTGGGACCAGACGATTGAGTCTGTGCCGTATTGGATGTTTCAGTCTGTGCCGTATTGGATGTTTCAGTCTGTGCCGTATTGGATGTTTCAGTCTGTGCCGTATTGGATGCTTCAGTCTGTGCCGTATTGGATGCTTCAGTCTGTGCCGTATTGGATGATGCTTCAGTCTGTGCCGTATTGGATGTTTCAGTATTTTCTGTAATGTCGGTTGTCATGAACCCCATAGTTTTTGCTATAATTTAAACCTAAGAAAAAAAATTCACTAGAAAATCCTTTTCATTGAAATTCTTACATATCAATCTTGTATACAGTGTTTATGAATGAATTTGCAAAAAAATTTCAAATTTTAGATTCTGGTTCTAAAGAAGATAAAATCAGGGTTTTAGAATCATTAAGCCAATCAAATAATCCAGAAATCATTAGAAAAATGATTTCAATGCTAAATGACCCAGAGATCAGAGTAAGGGGAGAGGCATTTAGTTCTCTTTTTCTTAACAAAAATGACATCTCTGAATTTCTTATACGTGGTCTAAACTCGGAAAGTTATAACGATAAAGGATTTTTAGCTCTTGTTTTGGCAAACAGAAGCGACTCTAATGCAATACCTGCTTTAGAATTGTTAACAAAAGACCATAGTAGTATGGTTAGATCTTGTGCTTTAGGCGCATTAGGACATCTTCATTCAAGCCAATCATCTACGAAAATAAGAAATTGTTTTACGGATGAAGTATTAGAGGTTAGAAAAAGTGCACTCGAGGCATTTTTCAAGATTAATGGCGAGATTTTTTCTAGTGAGGTTAAGGAATTAACTAAAGATGCAGATGATGAATTAATATACTTGATCAGAAAATTTTCAAAAAATATTAATGGACCGGGAGGGATTTGAACCCTCGATCTCACCCATGCCAAGGGCGTATCCTACCAGTCTAGACGACCGGCCCAATGAATAACCAAAATATGCTTAGCTCTTTTAGGATTTCTGATTATGCTTTAACTAGTGGTTCTGAGCCAAGTTGATTCATAGTTGCCACTATAATCGGAAGTTCTTCTTTTATCATTTCTTCTGCAGCAGAAATTGCACTTTTTCTAGCTTTAGTACTAGATTCTATCATCTCAGCAATTTGTGCTGGATTCACTAATTTTATTCCAGGAATAGTTGCAACTTTTTCGTCAACTGTTCTAGGTTCTGATAAATCCATCATCAGAGTACCTTTCTTTTTCTTTTTCATGACTTTGTTTATTTTGTCAAAAGTAATTAGGAAAGCATCTGCAGTAGTTGCAACAAAAATTATGTCAAATTTATCCAACCCCGGTAAAACACCTCCAAATTCTATTGGATTTCCACCCAATATTTTAGAAAAACCTGTGGCCCGTTCGATGGTCTTGCTTGTGACATCAAACGCATAGCCTTTTTTATTAAGGGACTTTGCAACTAAACCAGCTATTTCGCCCGTGCCTATAAGCAGGACATGTTTTGATCCGACATTACCCATGCTTTCTTCAGCAAGTTTGACGGTCTTGTCACCAACTGATTCTATTCCTTTATCAATTCCGCTAGAATCTCTAACACTAGTGGCAATTCGTATACAAGTATCAAACAGTTTATCCAATACCTTACCGAATGTTTTGGCTTCTTTTGCACTTGAAATTGCCTTTTTTAGCTCCTCAAGGATTTCTTCCTTTCCCACAACTAATGATTCCAAGCCGGTTGCTAGTTTTATCAGGCGATCATAAGCATCAGCGTTCTTGTAAATCTCAAGAGTTTGATCCCAGTGGTCAAGATCAAATTGGTCTAGTTCCACAAGTGATGACCAAGTTTTTAGGATTTTACTTACATCAAGTTTTTTTCCTTCAGCTCTTCTCGCATCAGGTATTTCTCCCGTATACACATTACCAACAGTAAAAACTTCAATTCGACTAGAAGTTTGAACTATTATGCATTCCGAAGCGCCAGCATTTTCATTAAAAGATTTACATGCAGCAGGTATGTCTTTGAATGAAAAATTTGCTAACTTATAAAGTGGCATATTTCTAAAAGTGACTCTTGCATTCATGATTTGAAAATTATTTTTACTCACTCTGTCCACCATTCATTCTCGAAGTTTTTCCCTGCCACCTTTTGCAGTTCTGAACACATTCATTCCTAAGTTATAATTTTCAAATAAATAATCTAATTTCTTAAGTGCAAGTTTTTCAAGTTCAATTTCTTGCGGATTAGCTTCAGGATCATTTAAAAGTTGATCCAGTTTCTGTTTAATCTCATCTATCAAATCTTGTATTCCAGATTCGTAATTTGTACCTCCACTGAATTCAGGACTAAGGATATGCTCCGGATTGTATTTTGGGGTTTGATCCTTCGGGATCTGCACTTGCCTTGAAAGCTCTTCTATCTCATCCCCAGTAAGTATAGGTTTTACTGGACCACCGTACATTAAGAAAAATTCTGGTTCTCCCATTTCTCGTCTGAATATTCGCTCTTGTTTGCGTTTGTTAGTAAACAATCGGCCTGCTTGATCTATTTCTCCTACTTGTGCTTTGGCTGCTTCATAACCTGCTTTCCACGCTGCCTCTGACGCTGCTCTTGTGGCATTTAATTTTTCCTTTGCCGCTTGATATGACGCTTCCGCTTTGACTACTGCCTCTGATACCGCTACTGCATCTGAAATTGTTGTCTGTCCTAATGTACCACCCTCAGGTTTAGCGTCTTCTGCTTCTGCTTTAGCTGCTTCAAATTCCGCTTGTGCTACAGCTGCTTCCGCTTGAGCTTCTGAAAGTGTTGTTTGGTTTGCTTTTTCATCTTCAGACATGAAATTTATCTAAAATGCTTAAATTTTAAGATTTAGCAGAGGAAATTTTTTCATAACCGAGTTTTTGTATGAATCAAACGAATTCTGTTCCTGCTCACATTTTTTGCAGATGCATAGTTGTGAAACAGCCTGCAGATCACATTCTTTAATAAATTCGCAGCTAATACATCCTGCTGAACCACCACACATGATACATCTCAGCTCTTCGTTTTTTTCAGCGCATTTTTCGTGTTTAACACCAATACCCTTAGACCACAATCCAATGTCCTTCGCTTTGACTTTTTGATTACATACAAGACATGTACCATCAAATTTCATGGTGATTTTTATCCAGCTCATTTTATCAAATCAATCTCCTTTTGAACAATTTCCTCTAATGATTCATCCAGCTCTAAATCTATTTTTTTATTTTTTATGCACAATAACAGAAATCGAAAATAAATAGAGGAGAAAGTGCTTTTTGAAACATGCATATCTTTTGCCAATAAACCAACCAAAGATTTGATTTTTGCACCGTCCCATCTTATTCTATTCAGGATTGGCCACGAAAGATTATATTTTGAATAGCGAATTGGAAGATTTTTTTTGTACAATCCTAAAAGTATCGCATCAAGATAACGTAAGAGTCGCCATTGCTGTGTTTTCATAATTTTTCCATATAGCATGTCAGCAGTAGAAATTATCTGCAAAAATTTTTGCATGTCATCAGCAGAGATGTTGCTTGTTATGACACTTGAATAAAACGCATTGATCTTCTCCCTAGGATCTATTCTAAGCGAATACAAGATGGATCTTGCTTCATCAACTGAGTTTGATTTGTAAAACGCATTAACACCTTCTTCAACGTCCAAAATCTCGAAGGATTTTTCAGTTGGAGGGTTAAATCCAGTAACTAAAGCTTGAGCAAAATTAATCATAGAACGTATATCACCTCCTGATTCCTTGATTAGTTTCATCAAAGAATCTGGACTAATTTTTGCATCCTCTGATTGTAATATTTTATTCAGGTAAAACTGCAGTAGCCTTGGAGGTAATGGTCTAAATCTAATTGTTTGCACATTTTTTTTAATACTCTTCATCTTGTTTGACAAATCAGAATTTGCGGCAAGAACTATTGGCACTGTAGCTTCCTTCAAAATCTTGATTATAGCTTCAGTACCACCATAATCTGCTCTTCCATGTACGCCGTCTACCTCATCTATGAAAATCATTGGAGTTCCAAAAACAGTTTGATTTCCCAAAACCGGGCTTAAAATTTCTTGAATGTTTTGTCTGTTTCTTACATCACTTGCATTAAGACTAATCAGGTCATAGTTAAACTGCTTTGCAGCAAGATTAGCTAACGTTGTTTTTCCAATACCAGGAGGACCAATTAAGAGAATTGGCTTTGTACCCTTTTTCCATTTTGTAAACCATTCCACTAATGATTTTCGAGCCTCTTCATTGCCAACTAAATCAAGAATATTTTTTGGACGGTATTTTTCTGACCACATCATTTAAAATCACTTTGGCAGATTAGCCGCAAGCTCTGACCAGATATTTGCCTTCTGTAGTTTCTTGAACCAAAACTCGTTGTAATGTTCCACTGTTAAGAATAAAAATTCTAAAAAGTTTCTATGAGAGAAGTTTTCAGGAAGACTGTCAAGAGTCTTTCTTGCACCGCTTAGATAAGCCTCACTTTTCTTCATGGTAAGATCAAAGCCCTTTCTAACATCATTTTCCAATAAACTGTAATACAGAGGCCATGATGGAATTTTTATAGCCTTGTCTCGAATGGAGTCTTCAATTTCATTTCCACATCCAACCGATTCTGATGCCTTACCCATTCCAATTTGAAATATTTCACCAAGTGGTTTCCTTGAAAGTGCCATATTACTACCTGCCGTGCCCATCACAGATCGATATTTTTTGTAGCTTTCATCAAGTTCTTTTTCTGTAATTGAAGTGGGATTTTGTTTTAACTTAGTATCAAGGTATTGCCCATCTCTAGCATCTTTGAATCCAACCTCAAATTGTTTTAAGACCTCCTCCCCGCCTTTTGCAATTTTGTCACGAGCTAATTTTAGGATGTATGGGTTCATCAGCTTGTAATCATCAAGATAGTCCAAGTCTTCATCCTTGTCAACAATTCTGTCCATTGGTTCACTTAGGTCAATTGCAATAATATGCCCATCAACAACATTTTCTCTTAGTTTTGGATCTTTTTTATCCTGAAAATACTCTGTTGACGCATCAAATAACGCATTGAACACAGGGAAAGTCATTTTAACAAAATTAGAGTTCAGAATCCTTAGAACTCTATCATTTAGCACATCAAAACTTTCCAGTTTTGATTTTATTGGATCAATTTGTGACGAGTCTAAAATGATTTCAGTCGAGCCAACTTCCTCCCCAAATTTCTGCTGTGTGGTGTTAGGTGAAGAATCATCTTTAATTTGCTGTAACATATCATTTGTGAATCGCTTAGCAAATTCTGGAAAGTTTGTTTCATACTCCTCTTTGTATTGGTTAAACTGCCTGTATCCTTTAGACTTGAATAAGGCTTGTTTTATAATTTTCTTTCCAGACTTTGTTCCCATTAGAGAATTTTTGCTAGTAACAGATTCGTCTTTCCCACTCATACAACGACATTTCTAAATTGATATTTATGCCTTCAAAAAATTTTCACTTAAATTACGTTTCATTTGAAAGCATTTATGGAGACAATTGAGATTCTTAGCACTGTCTCGAAACTTGTATATGAAAATGTCAAGGATCTGGCAGGAACCAAGGAGGCCATAGCCGGTGATTTTGGAAGGGGTGCAGGAGGAGATATTTCAAGAAATATTGACATGATTGCGGAAAAGACGGTTATTGATTATCTAAAGGAAATAAATTTTGACTGTGTAGTGCTTGGCGAAGAATGCGGCAGAGTCGAACTGTCAACAAACCCTAAGGGTTTTGTGATAATGGATGCAATTGATGGAACAACAAATGCTGTACGAGGATTACCATTTTTTTGCTGTTCGCTTGCATTTGCTACAGATGAAAAACTAAGCTCTGTTACGGATGCTGTAGTTACCAACCTTTCAAATGGAGATGTTTACTTGGCGTCAAAAGGAAAAGGGGCTTTTCTAAACGGCAAATCAATTTCTGTCCACAAGAAAAAGCCGGTATACAAGGTTATTGGAATTAATATTTCAGCCTCACCGCCTGAATTAATTCAGAAGCTTACTCCCATTTTTGAAAGGAACCATCATGTGAGGCATTTAGGGGCAAATGCCCTGGAGATGGCTTTCTTTGCTCAGGGACTGATTGATGTTTTCATTGATTTTAGAAAAAAGATTAGAATTCAGGATATCGCAGCAGGATATCTTTTGATAAAAGAGGCAGGAGGCTTGCTGTTAGATGAAAACTTGGAACCACTCGATTCAGACATTAGCTATGAAACGCGATTATCTTTCGTTGCAGCTGCAAGTAAAGAAATTCTGGATGAAGTTTTTTCCTTGATAAAATAATGGCGCCCTCGGCGGGATTTGAACACGCGTCTCAGCCGTGACAGGGCCGAATTCTAGACCGGGCTATACTACAAGGGCATCTGTCAATTTTAAAGTTTCCAGCTTTTAGCCAATCTGTAAAAGACTAAATTATACAATCCTGACATCTTGCACGGGGTCTATAGCGCAGCCAGGTAGCGCACTGGCCTTTTAAGCCAGCTGTCGTGGGTTCGAATCCCACTAGACCCGTTGAATTCCTAAATTCTTGTTTGCGTTAGTGAACACATTCACAAAGAACCATCTTGGAATTAAATGAACAATCATGAGGCCCATCTGATTTTACATCAATAGGGATCTTTTTCATACATTCAGAATGTCTTCCTTTTTTGCAAAACCAACAAATCTGTTGGCTTGAATCATTTGTAGAATTTGATTCCATAATTTATCATTATATTATTAAGTAAAAAACTCATCTAGATGTACTGTAACCAAGAGGTAAATCGCTGATCTTTACCCATTGCAGCATCCATAAACGATTTCTGTAATGTTTTCGTAATCTTTCCCATCTTACCGTTTCCGATCAATGTTTTATTGATCTTTGAAACAGATTTTACTTCTGCTGCAGTTCCAGTCATGAAAACCTCATCAGCCTTAAACAATTCTTTAACTGTTATGTTTTTTTCTACTAATTTAATTCCGTTTACTTTTATCAATCGAATTACACTATCTCTAGTAATTCCATTTAGGATGTCAGCATTTAACGGAGGTGTTTTAATTATTCCGCTTTTAATGATGAAAATATTTTCAGCGCTACCCTCCGCAACTTTTCCACTTGAATTGAGCATGATAGCTTCATCATACCCACTTTTTAGCGCTTCAACGCGCGCTAAAGCGGCATTCGAGTAGTTTGCGGCAGATTTTGCCTGCATTGGTTGTGATCTGGAATCTATTCTAACCCATTTTGAAATCTTACATTTTGCTCCTGAAAATTTACCAGCCTTTGATTCACCCATTTTCCATTCCCAGCATGAAATGGAAACGTCGACTTTGTTTAGTGTGGGTGTAAGTCCCATGGTACCATACCCATAGTAAGCTATTGGTCTAATGTAGCAATCTTTCAAGCCACTTGCTTTAACCGTCCTTATTATTGCATCTGTGATTTGCTTTTTTGTATAACGCATTTTCATGCCATACAGCTTGGCAGAATTAAAAAGTCTGTCAACATGTTCGGTTAATCGGAAGATTGCAGAGCCGTTGGGAGTATTATAGCATCTTATTCCCTCAAAAACAGCGGTTGAATAGTGTAATGCGTGAGTAAGAACATGCACGTTGGCATCCTTGAATGGGACAAACTTTCCATTCATCCAAATCTTTCCAACTTCTTTCATATGATGGAATTCAAATTTGGTAATTTAAAGAATTGTTCTTTATATGAATTTGATATTAGCGCGTTCTTCATGAATTGCACTAATTGCTTTTTCAATATTATTCCCAGAATCTTCCACAACAACTATTATTCTTGATGTCTCTTCTTGTGCATCTATATTGAGTATGTTTATACCGGATTCACCTATTCTGGCGCTAGTCTTTGAAACAATTTGTTGGACGCGCCACATCTCATCCCCAATTAGCGTTATGACACCCCTATTGTATGTGATAGTTGCAAGCGCATCAAATCCTAAAACATATTTTTCATTTCTTTTGATATAATCACCGTCAAGGAACAGTATTCTGGTAAATTTTATGCCATCCTTAGTAAACGGTGATAGTATCACAAACTCGCTGTATCTCTTTTTGTTTTCAAGAGACTCTAACAGTTTGTGCGCTGACTCGTCCTCTATTCTTAAAATTGCACAATTCTTTTTTCCAGTAATGATTTTTATCGGATGACCATTACTATTGGTTGATTTTCTTTCGATTGTTGTAGTCCTTTCGGGGTTTCTCATATCTGTGATAACTATCTGCATGGAAACTCCGTTTTCTAAAATCTCTTTAATGGCTACAGGATCGAGAATGTTCATTCCAAACATTCCAGCTAACCTTGCTTCGTTGTATGATAGATTCTCCACCTCAGTCAACCCATCACTAATTATTTTAGGATCTGCAGAAACAACAGAACTATCCTTTTCTAAATCAATTTTAATATCAAACTTCTTATGCAGCAAAATTCCCAAGTCAGCAGCTGTTCTGTCAGAACCACCTCTCTCGTATGTTGTTACAGTTCCATCCTTTGTACGACCTATAAAACCCCCAATTGTTATAACTTGGTTTTCATCAAGTAATCTTTCAAGAAATTCAACCTTTTCGTTGGATTCTGACGCAAGAAAGTTTGTAGATTCAATGTTACTGTCCGTTATTATTGGCCAATTGTCCAGACCTACAGCTTTTGATTTTATTCCTTGACCTTGTAGGATGTATTCCATTACATACGACATCAAAATTTCGCCAGAAAACGCGAGAGTTTTAGAACGAACTTCATCAGCAAATTCCTTTTTTTCCATAGCTTTTTGTAATTCAATTCTAACCTTATCCAAACAATCATCAATTACAGCTCTACACTTTTCTTGAAATTCTGAACTTACTAACTCCAAAATTTTTTCATATGTTTTTCTTAAAATAATTAAATCAGACACCTTTCCCTCCTCTGCTCTTCTTCCAAGCTCTAATGCAACATCTGTTAATGATCTGCGTTTTCCTTCTACAACAGTTAAGGGAGCTGAAAAAACAGCTACCACTTTGGCATTATTACTTAGTGAGTTAATCCTTTGAATTATTACTGGTATGGATATTCCATCAACCCCAATTACACTTCCGCCAAATTTTGCAATTACTACCGAATTCATTATGCTATGTGAAAGAATTTGCACTATTATTCGTTAGTTTATTTTGTTATTTTTTGTGATAGTATTTTCTTAGTTCTAATAAAAAAATGACTTGTCAAAGTTTAAATGGTTTTCAGCGAGGACATTTTTTGGGTCCATGGTCCAGGTCGGTTATGACGTCGCCCTTACACGGCGAAAATCCAGGGTTCAAATCCCTGTGGACCCATTTTTAAAAGGCTCTAAACCCTTCCGGTCTAACATTTTCAGGATGTTCTTTTAGCCAAGTGATTTTTTCAAGCATTGCCTTTTTTTCATCTGGAAAGGTTCCAGCAATGTTATACGCGTTTGAACCATGATTTGCTCTAAATACCATTTTTTCTTTAACGTCAATTTGCTGAACCAAGTCATGCAGTTCAATCAAGGCTTCATTGTCATTAATTGGATAAAACTCCTCTCCAAACTTGGTTAGAAATTCTTCCTTGACACCTGTTTCTAAAATTAAAGTTAATGTGCCAAGATAATGTGGAGATGCAGCGTTTACTACGCGTGCAGTTCCTTTGATATGTTCCTTAGTGTAAGTTTTCCCTCCCAATCCTAAAATGATAATGCATGAAAGTGTAAATCCAGTTTCTATTGCTTTTCTACAAGCTCTTATGATCGTTTCAGATGTGGCACCTTTTGTAATCTTCTTTAGAATGATATCAGAACCACTTTCTATTCCAAGATATAACATATCTAGACCCGCTTCATTCATTTTTTTCAATTCCTCTGGTTTCTTTTTGAGTAAATTCATAGGCATTGCATAACAAGACACTCTTTCCAGTTTTGGAAAACTTTTGTAAATATATTCAACAATCTGAACCATATAATTAGTTGATAAATTCAATGCGTCGCCGTCTGCAAGAAAAATTCTAGTTGTATCAGGAAGTTGTTTTGCCATCAAGTCAATTTCTGCTTTGATATCATCCCATGATTTTTCACTGTATTCTTTGTTTCTGTACATGTCACAAAATGAGCATTCGTTAAATGAGCAGCCTATAGTTACTTGAAAGATTAGCGATTTTGCCTCAGATGGAGGTCTGTAGACAGGTTCAGCATAGTTTAACATCATGATTTACAGTTATCAAAGTTCTAATTTATCGTTTCTCTATGCATAAAAAGAAAGTGATTCTGAATAAAATATGAAACAAAAATACAGAGAATATCTAAGACTTAACAAAAACATTCTTTTGGCCTTTGCTGCATCAATAATAATTTCTGCAATAGTGGCTGATTATCTTTCTGATCAGCAGGATTATCTTAACAGTACACTTACCCTAGTCGCTGATTATTGCGTATTCTTCTCGACTTTTGGCATATTATTCTATATTGATAACAGAAAAAAATACAGGACCGAAAATGGCGAACTGAAAAAATCATTATTAAAATCAGATTTAATTAAAATCATAACTTCTCTTGGAATTGGAGAAGTTGTTTATACAATTGTCAGGTGGAGTTTGCAATACTATTTACTCCAAATTGAGTATGATGCATACCTAGCATCAATTGTTTCACAAATGATTTCTACCATAGTTTACATGATAGTTTTAAACTTGAGTGTAAAGATGTCTAGGTTGTATAAAGATGACACTTAGCATTTACGTTGATGGTTCTGGAGGAACCAACTCTGGCTATGGCTTCTTTGTTAATGAGACAGGCGAGTCATTCTACGAAAACAAATCTGATATGACTAATAATCAAGCAGAATATATGGCAATAATTTCCGCATTAAAAAAATTTGAAAATTCAAATAACGAAATTATAATTTTCAGCGATTCAAAGAATACAGTAAACCAACTAAATCATGAATTTGCGATTAATAACGATGAACTTCGTTCTCTAGCAAGAGAGGCTTGGTCATTAATGGCAAAATTTTCCAATCTTACACTTACGTGGGTTCCAAGGAGCAAAAATCTTGCAGGAAAAATGTTAGGCAGTTAGATAATCATGAATAACTTTATTATAGAAAATTAGTTGATGAATTCAGCGCAATGTCCGAATCAGTTTTCCTTTCTCCAAAATCTATAGCCGTAATTGGCGCATCTGATAAACAGGGTAGCGTTGGTCGTGCAATCACATCTAACATTATGAACGGTTACAAAGGAACAGTCTATCCGATTAGTCCAACTAGAGAAACAGTCTTTGATCAAAAAGCATACAAAAGCGTTATGGACGTTTCCGATACCATTGATCTTGCAGTTATAATCACAAAGAACACGATAGTTCCAGTGGTTCTAGAGGAATGTGGAAAAAAGAAAATCAAAGGTGTTATTGTAATCACTGCAGGATTCAAGGAAGTAGATGAAGAAGGAAAAAAACTAGAACAAAAACTGAAAGATATTGCCACAAAATATGATGTAAAAATCATTGGTCCAAACTGTCTTGGCGTGATGAATCTGGATCCAAAAACTATGATGAACTCTACTTTTCTAAAGATAACACCCAAATCTGGTCAGATTGCTCTAGTGTCACAAAGCGGGGCAATTTGTGCTGCACTTGTAGAGGATGCAAGTGCCCAAGGGATTGGATTTTCTGCCGTTGTTAGCATGGGAAACAAGGCAGACATGACAGAGATTGACGTATTAAAAATGCTAGCCGACCACGAACAAACCAAGGTAATTGTGATGTATCTTGAAGATATGGGTAATGGTCAAGAGTTTCTTAAAGTCTGTAAACAAATTACCAAGTACAACAAAATTAAAAAACCAGTTCTGGTCTTGAAGTCAGGTAGAAGCCCTGAGGGTGCCAAGGCGGCGATGTCACATACAGGTGCCTTGATGGGTTCGGACGAAATCTATGATGCCGTACTCAAACAGTCAGGTGCCATTAGGGTTGACACTATGGAAGAGCTTTTCGATTATGCAACCGCATTTTCTAAACAGCCACTTCCTACAGAAGGTGATCTTGTAATTGTTTCAAATGCTGGCGGTCCGGCAATTATTTCAACTGATTCATGTTCTAAACTTGGAATCAAAATGGCAAAGATTGAAGATATTAGACCAAAAATAGATGCAGTTATTCCACCTTGGGGCAGTTCAAGAAACCCGGTTGACATAGTGGGTGATGCAGACTTTAACAGATTTGAAAACGTTCTGAACGAAGTTCTTGCGCACAAGAATGTCGGTTCTGTAATCTCAATGTGTACGCCTTCTGCAACATTAGATTATGACAAGCTTGCCGAAGTCATTGTAAAAATGTCAAAAAAATACAAGAAAACAATGCTTGCAAGTTTAATGGGCTTAGATGAAGGGATAACAAATAGAGAAATTCTTGCAAAAGGTGACGTTCCGTATTATACGTACGCAGAGGGTTCTATTCGTGCACTCAAGGCAATGCTTCGATTTGTTGAATGGGTAAAAACTCCGGAAGGTACCATAACAAAATTTGAAGCTGACATGGAAAAAGTCAAGAAAATCTTCGATAAAGTAAGAGAAGAAGGAAGAACCAACCTTCTTGAAGAGGAAGGTCTTGAAATTTTAAATGCATATGGATTTCCACTTCCAAAAAGTATTCTTGCAAAGACGGAAGATGAAGCTATTGAGGCTGCAAACAAGATTGGGTATTCTGTAGTCATGAAGATTGCTTCACCACAAATAGTTCACAAATCAGATGCTGGCGGTGTTAAAGTTAATCTTACAAATGATGAGGAAGTTCGTAGCGCCTTCAAAGAAATTGTTGAAAACGCCAAAAAATATGACAGTAATGCAGAGATCAAAGGCGTTTTGATTGTTGAGATGGTCAGGGGTGGCAAAGAGATGATCATAGGTTCCAAGCTTGAGCCTGGATTTGGTCCGGTTCTTATGCTTGGTATGGGCGGAATTTATGTTGAAATCTTGAAAGATGTCACATTTAGACTTGCACCTTTAACTGATCACGAAGCAAACGATATGATTTTGTCTATCAAGACAAAGAAGCTGTTAGAAGGAGTGAGGGGGGAAAAACCTTCTGATGTAGAGAAGCTTTCTGAATGCATTCAACGATTGTCACAACTTGTCACCGATTTCAGAGAAATTAAAGAACTTGACATGAATCCAGTGTTGGTCATGGAAAAAGATGAAGGCTGTAAAATATTAGATGTGAGAATTGGTATCTAAATTAGCTAAAGCTATGACCAAAAAACTTTTAGAATATTTATAAAAGAACATAGTAGTTAAGATATGCAAAAATCAGTGAAACCTATCAGAACTGGTGAAGAATATATTCAAAGTCTGAGAGGTCGTGATCTCAAAGTTTACTTGTTTGGTGAACTCGTCAAAGAACCTGTTGACCATCCAATTATTCGCCCTTCAATAAACGCAGTTGCAAAAACTTATGATCTTGCTGTTGAAGAAGAAGATCTTTCAGCAAAATCATCCGTTACAGGAAAACTAGTAAACCGCTTCTTACATATTGCAGAAAGTGCACAAGATGTAGTTTTACAAAACAAGATGCAAAGAAAGTTAGGTCAACTTACTGGCACATGCTTCCAAAGATGTGTTGGTATGGATGCACTAAACTCACTTCACTCAACTACATTTGAGATGGATGAAAAACATGGAACAAAATATCATAAAAGGTTGTTAGAATTTATCAAGATGGTTCAGTATGAAAATCTGGTAATTGGTGGAGCCATGACTGATGTCAAGGGTGACAGAAGCAAGGGACCAACTGAGCAAGAAGATCCTGATCTGTTTGTTCATATCGTAGATAGAGATGACAAGGGTGTTTACATTTCAGGCGCAAAGGCTCATCAGACTGGCTGTGTTAACTCTCATTGGATGATTGTAATGCCAGCTATGAGATTAACTGAAAAGGATAAAGATTATGCAATTGTTGGCTGTATTCCAGCAGACGCTCCTGGAATAACTTACATCTATGGTAGGCAGTCTTGCGATACGAGAAGCATGGAACCTGGTGATATGGATCAGGGTAACTCTCAATTTTCTGGTCAAGAAGCAATGGTAATCTTTGACAGAGCTTTCATTCCAAACGAATTGATCTTCATGGACGGTGAGTACGAATTTGCATCTATGTTAATTGAGAGGTTTACATGTTATCATAGACGAAGCTATGTTTGTAAAACTGGTGTAGGTGACGTTCTTATTGGTGCTGCGGCTTCTATAGCAGACTATAATGGTGTGCCTAATGTTTCTCACATCAAGGATAAACTAGTTGAAATGACTCATCTAAACGAGACAATCTATGGTACAGGAATTGCATCCTCGTATCAATCTCATAAAATGAAGTCTGGAGTTTGGCAAAATGACGATATGTTGGCAAACGTGTGTAAACACAACGTTACACGCTTCCCTTATCAAATAGGCCGGTTTGCCCAAGACATTGCTGGCGGACTAATGGTTACACTGCCATCTGAAGCTGAATTTAGAAGTCCAGAAACTGGACCACTACTCAAAAAATACCTAAAGGGAAGAAAGGGTGTTGACGTTGAAAACAAGATGAGAATTTTACGTTTGATTGAAAATATGACCATGGGTAGGAATGCTGTAGGTTATCTTACAGAATCAATGCATGGAGCAGGCTCACCGCAAGCTCAGAGAATTCAGATTGCACGTCAGATGCAACTTGGTTACAAAAAACAACTTGCAAAAGATCTTGCAAAAGTTCAAGAAGAGGGTGATGAAACTCTTGAAAATTCAGATTACTTTAAGCGAGTTTTCAAATTAGACAATTCGAACGAATAACCTTATTCTTTCTTTTCTTTAGATTCTTTTTCCTTATCGAGAAAAAATTCCGGTACATCTTTTGATTTGGTATTTTCTTCACCAATTTTCTCGGTTTTTTCCTCTTTCACAGAATTATTAACATCCTTTTTGAGCTGTTTAAACAGATCATCAACATTAAATTTTTTCTTCTCATTTGTCAAGTCTTGAGATTTAATATACTCTTCATCATTTGATAATTCAGCTATTTTGCTTGATTCGGTTAGAAATTCATCGACAGTACTAGTTTCAGATTCTTTTTTCTTTTTACCTTTCGAAATTTGTCTAATTATCATGATTCCAATAATTACAGCAATTATGATATAGTTTATTGGCGGCTGTAAAATTTTTGTAATAAATCCTACCTGTGGAATTACATAAGCAACAGTTCCCAGATAATTCTCTTTAGTTATGGGATAATCGGTTCCTGGTATAGAATCCTGATTATTATCACCTTTTGTTCTCAATACTTTTGGGTCATCACCAACTTTAGCAACTACTCTGTGCACAATTACTTTAGCCTCATCTTTTGGTCTATCAAACACAATAACATCTCCAATGGTAACATCATCAAACTGTGCGTGCCCAGTAACCACTATAATGTCGTACATAGCTAATTGTGGATACATACTTCCACTGGAAACAACATAGAATGGAGTCGATGTACCAAAATAAGCCTGAAGACCAATCCAAATTATAGCGATAGAGATAGCTACAATTACTGCATCCCTAACTACTCCCTTAATTGAAGCCAAGTCACGTTTTTTCCTTTGTGATGATTAGATAAATCTTACTTAATTTTATTAAATTTTAGTACCACAACTTTGACAGAATTTTGAATTCAGTTTATTATCAAAATTACAGCTTGGACATCTCAATCCTTTCTGTGTCGGTGTGTCACTTGTAGTAGCGGAAGAATCTCCAAGTAAAATAATTTCACCAACCTTTTTTATTTTCTGCCAATTAATACTGATATCGTTGCCTTCATTATCTGAGATTACTAAAATTACCTGATTGTTAGAATCTACACCTACCTGCTTGGCTATTCCTATTTGCTTAGCATTTTCATCGAACACAGACATGCCAGAAATCGCACTAAATGTTGAAGCAATAGGCTTAGTTTCTTCAGAATCATCAAACGCATGGTATTGGTCATCATATTTTCTTTCTGTGTCACTCATCGATTCCTCAATAATTTCTGATTTTGTTTCAAGTGGTTTTGCATTACCAACATCACTCAATTGATCTGTTTTCTGAAATTCTCTATATTCAGCAATCGTAGAACCACACGTTGTGCAAAGATACTGTCCCCTCTCAGCAAGAATTAAATTTTCAGCCACTTCTTCGTTAGGATTCTCATACTCAATTTTTGGACCTCCATCATATTCCTTGTCACATGTATTACACGAATATTTTTTAATTTTTTCTGCATCCAATCTTCCAATTGGGGCTAAAAATAGATCTGGACCGCCAAGGTTTCCTTTTCCCTGTTGTTCATCCGTTACTAGTGCTAGTACATATCCACCAGAACCCCTTAATTTTTTTATTTGGAAATTATCACTCATGTATGAAGATAATAAAAATATCACTTAAGTATATTTCATTTGTAATTAAGATTTAACGAAAGGTTACAATTTTTTATACTAACATATTTAGGGACGATTTTTTGTTTTATGCTTATGGCAATAACCAAAGTTTCAGACACAAAAACCTGGGAAACCGATGTAATTGGTTCCCCAATACCTGTTTTCGTTGATTTTTGGGCTGAGTGGTGTGGACCATGTAGAATGGTGGGACCTGTTGTCGAAGAGCTATCTGGTGATTTTGATGGTAAAGTTAAATTTGTTAAAGTTAATGTTGACGAGGCTAATGAGCTAGCATCAAAATACAATGTTTTCAGTATACCAACTTTGATGATATTCAACAAAGGCGAAGTAGTTGCTCAACAAGTAGGCGCAGCATCAAAGGACACATACAAAAACATGATTGATAGGGCACTGGGAAGCCTCTAGTCTCAAATTATTTTAATTATAGAACCTAAACTAATTATAATTGTAATGAATTATTAAATTTTATGTCCCTAGGAGAAGTTGATACACTAAACCTTTTGACAGAAAAGCTGGATAAACTATTCAACGATTCTCAAGAATATTATGAGACATTTCTTGACACCAACAACTTGTATAAGCAGGATAAATTAACTGACAAGGAATTTTTCCAAAAATTGGGCGATTACGTTGTTGCATATTCCGCATTAGAATTTCTATCAATCAAAGTAATTTTTGAAATGAAAAAAACAATTGATAAAATAGCAGGAGGTTCAGCTCCAGGCGGCACACAATCACCAGGTCTTATGCCAGGTATGGGCTCACCTGGAACGATGGCCGGTGGTATGGGTATGCCGCAAGGATCACGTGCTGGTACTGCGCAAAACCCAGTTGGTGCACCACCATCTATTGTTGGTGAAGGATTTAATCAACCAGGAACATTACCATCACCTGATTCATCACTAGTCTCAAAACCATCTAACACTACAAAATGTACATCATGCGGTTCTGATCTGCGACCAAACGCGAAGTTCTGTACCAATTGTGGATCTAAAACTTAATTTTTGGAATTATTGTTCAATTATTCTTGAACAGCACCACATTCGGTGCAAAATCTTGCGGAGACAGAAATTTTCTGACCACATTCTGAGCAAAATTTAGTTTCGTTTCCAGAATCTGTGTTTGCACTACCATAAAGTGAAGAGGCTAATAATGCACCTGATGGCTCATATTTTTCATCATCGATAACTTGGGCTGGTGCAAAATCTTTCTCCTCGATAAATGTCATTAGTCTTGGCACTGTTTCCTCTTTGTTTTTTGGATCAGGAACTAGGTCGCCTAACCAAAATGAGAATCGCTTAAGCGTTAGGTCAGGAGTTGAAAATGTCAAAGTGTGACTTGACATGTATTGTTCTGCAGCTTCTTTTCCATTGAAAACTTTCATGTAATATTATTTCTAGATTTATGTATAATGCTTTCTAGTAGATGGACTGGGAGGGAATTGAACCCTCGACATCCGCGTTGCGAACGCGGCATTATACCACTAAACCACCAGCCCTCCACATTCCATAATAAAATCACTTTTTATTCATTTGCTCAACTACAAATACTGGATTTTTACAGTAACATTAGATGACGTTTGACACCGTGATCATCGGATCACATGTAGTGCTGCCCACGGGAATTGTTGATAAAAATATTGTTTTAGACGATGGTAAAATTATCACTTTAACAAACGAAATTCCTTCATGTGATCTAAAAATTAATGCAGATGGACTTTTAGCCATTCCAGGTGTTATTGATCCACATGTACACTATGGAGTTTATTCTCCCATAGAGAAAGCAGCCGTATCTGAATCACATGCAGCTGCTATAGGGGGAGTTACAACCATGATGAGAATGCTCCGTCTGGGCGATTCGTATAAAAAATCATTACTGTCACAGTTAGACGCAAGTTCTAAATCTCATTATGTGGATTATGCCATTCACGCATCTATTTTTAACAACCAGCAAGTTGATGAGATGGAATACTGCGTAGAAAATGGAATCACTTCTTTCAAGTTATACATGAATTTGGGAGGAGATGTAGGTCATGTATACATGGATATGCAGCCTGGAAAAAATCTTTTACAGGAACAGCATGTTGAAGTAAACTCCGAAGTTGTTCAAAGAGTTGTTGAAAAAGCAGCTTCCCTTAGATGTCCTCTTGTAGTCCATGCGGAAGATTATGAAGAGTGTGCATGCGGAATAAAAAAAGCTAAGGAGAAAAACCTAGATGGACTTCCTGCGTGGTCTAAAAGCCGACCTACCGAGTCAGAATCAAAGTCGATCAAAACAATTTCAAAATTTGCTAGAGATTCTAACTGTGTTTTGTATTTTGCTCATATTGGTTCTCGGCGTGCATTGGAACAAATCAATGAAGAGAAAAAAAATGGAACAAAAATCCTTACTGAGACATGCCCTCATTATTTGACGCTATCCCATGAAAAGCAAGAGGGGTATCTTGCTAAAGTAATGCCACCTGTAAGAAGTAAAGAGGATGTTTCATTTGTATGGAATACAATTAACCAAAACCAAATCGATACAATTGCGACAGATCACGTAGCAAATCAATTAAAGCTTAAGCTAGGCGGAAATACTGTTTGGGATGCACTCGCGGGATTTCCTAGCATTGGAGTATCTTTATCATTGTTACTTAGTGAGGGTGTCAACAAAAACAGGATAACAATTTCTCAATTAACAAATCTCACTAGTCTAAACGCTGCTAAAATATTTGGGATGTATCCTGCAAAAGGCTCACTTGAGCCTAATTCAGATGCAGATGTTACTTTAGTTGATCTAAAGAAAGAACATAAAGCAACAAGCGAATTATTTGGCGGTTTTTCTGATTATACTGTTTACCAAGATTGGAAATTGAAGGGTTGGCCAGTTAAAACCATTGTTCGTGGCGAAATAGTGTCGGAAGATTTTCAAGTTGTAGGAAAACAGGGTTACGGCAAATTGGTACCTAGAAAAACAATGTCTACTTGATTACATCAAATTTTCCATTTGATTTAGCCTTGTAAATGATGTCTGGTTTTCTGGTAAAAATACCCACCTCTAAAACTCCAGAAATTTTCTTAACACTTTCCTGTAATAATTTTGGTTTTTTTATTATACCAAAATTACAATCAAGAATAATGTTTCCATTTTCTGTAACAAATGGGTATCCTCTATCAAATGTTCTAATGCTTGGCTTACCACCGATTTTTGAAATAGCTTTGGTAACCGTATTTCTAGCTAAAGGATGAACTTCAACCGGAACATCTCTTTTGAAATTTGTAACAAATTTTGAAGCATCTGCCATTATGACAACTTTTTTTGCAGTACTAATGAGAATATTTTCTCTTAATAATGCACCACCGCCACCCTTTATCAAATTTTTTGCCTTGTCAATCTGATCAGCTCCATCAAAGACAATATCAATTTTATCTAGAATAGTATCCATAAGATGTAATTTTCCTTTTTCCGCTTCTAATTTTATTTGCAAAGAAGTTGGGATGCATCTTATATTGAGTTTCTTTTTTTTCACAAACAATGACAGAGATTTTACAAACGCAGTTGCAGCTCTCCCACTACCTAATCCTATTATCTGATGATTTTTTACAAGTTTTATTGCATCTTCAGATAATGCCTTAATGGCATCATCATATGTCAATTATTCTACCTCTGCCTGACTTAGATTAGATAGTGCTTTTTCTATATCACCGACAACCTTTGACATATCATCATCATTTTCCACATTATTATTATCTAATATTACATCGTCTGTATTAGTTTCCTGTTCCAATTTTTTTTCTTCAAAACCTGAAACAGATGTATCTTTTTCTTCATCACTAGGTTTTTTTACATATGAATCAGTATGCACTGAGCAGTGCTTATTCGAAAACTTTGGATTTTCACAATTAGGATGTTCACAAATGTTTGGCTGGACAACTTTTACCTCATCAGCATTATCTAGCGTTTTAACTATTTTTTGGTTAGTTACAGGTTCTATCTCTTCTATTTTTGTTTCTGTGTGGTTTAGTTTACGTCTGAAAAATTCTGGAATTTTACTTGGTATCTGAGTTAGAGTAATAATCTCAAGAGTGTTGGATTTGCTTTGAAGGATAGAATTTTGTGGGTGTGTAGATTTTGTTCTGCTTTTTTTAGATAACATCTTGGCTAATTTTTGCCTTGGTTTTTCTGTCTCTTTATTAGATGGGTTGATTTGTGATGATATTTCTTGTAACTTTTCATCCATCCTAGATAGTTTTTGGTCCATAGCTGCAAATGTTCCTTCATCTAAAGGATTCATGTCTGTATGTTTCATGGAATTGCCTAATTTTTCTATCTGCGCAATAACTACACCAAGCTGGTGCTGATATCTTATTAGCAGTTTATCACGTTGGATTTTAGTTAGCTGAGAATCCTGTTGATATACCCTGAAAATTGTTTTTGTGAGTATATCTCGTTCCATAATTAACGAGTTTATCTCGGTTTTCGTCCCATAATCAATTTCTTGCATTTATGTATACCATTTGATCCAAGAATATTTTCTGATTTTGGAGTCTGGAAACCCACAACTAGCACAGGTATGGTGCCGTTTATGAAACGAGTTTTTACCACACCGTCTACATCTGATGTGTACTTTCTTTCTAGTAAAGCCACCCATCGATGTTGTGCCTTTTACCATGGTATTGTCACCTATGTTGGAGGTGGAGATATCATGACTACGTTATCTCCTCTCACCACAATGGATCCAAGACTCTTAGCATCGCCCTCAGAAGGGATCTCTTCTGATTGGTCGAGTAGCAGGTTCATGTGCTGGTCAAATCCCAAGAGGTTACCCCTAATGGTTTTGTTTCCTTTGAGCTTGATCAGTACTATTTTGTTAATACTTTCATCCAGTACTTTTACTGCCATATCAACGGACATTTTTTACACTTATTGTGACTGACTACGAAGCCGTATATTAAACATTCACTGGTAAAATTTTCAACTATACTAAGTAAGTCAAGATTGACACTCTTTTGCTAGATTCTTTACAATTTCAGCAAGAAACTTCTCTCCGTCCTTCTTTGTAGCACCAGTTGGGTCACCCCACACTCCGTTCTTTGCAACCTTAGGAAATCCGCCTTGTTCTGTAGAAAGTTTGTTAATTCGTTGTATTTCATTCTCGCTCAAGCCCTTTGTTGTAAAGCCCTTTTTCGCCTTTTTCATCTTGACCTTGTCTGAAATAGCCAGCATTAGTGATGTTTCCACAAAGCCTGCATGGTCAAATTCGTGTTTCATAAAATGCCAGTATGAGTAACATTTTGGCTTGGTGGTTATGTTAAAGGTTACGTCAATCTGTGCCACCAATTCATTCAAGGCTTCCACGTTTCCATGATGACCGTTTAAAATTATAATAGATCCGAGGCTGCCCATACTGTAATCTAGTGACCGAATAATCCCAAACAGGAAGTCTCTATAACTTTTATCTCGAATACTTATGTTGAAAAAAGGGTCATGTTCCTCTGAAATTCCATAGTTAACGGTTGGAAAAACTATGAAGCCACATTTTTTTGCCAAACGTGAAGCAATCTCTGTAACAATGTCAGAGTCAGTTGTTATTGGTAGATGAGCACCATGTTGTTCAATAGAGCCAACAGGAATTATGACTGTAGGTTTTTTTTCCTTGATTAATTTTCTAAATTCAGGATCATACAGCTCGTTAGCGTCCATTACTTTCACTTTGACTTGGTGTGAACTTTTCTCCAGCGGACTTCTAACTTGTTATCCAGATGCATCTTTACAGCCTTCAAAAGTGTAGTAGATTCCAATTTTTGGCCTCTCCTTTTTATTGATTCCAGAGTGTCCTCAGGAGTTACTTTGAAGGAATCTTGGAAGATTATAGGTCCCTGATCAAGGTTTTCGGTAACATAGTGTGATGTGACACCGATAATTTTTGTTCCACGCTCAAATGCCTGCGCATAAGCCAACGAACCAGGAAATGCTGGGAGCAATGATGGATGGATGTTTATTATTCTATTTGGATATCGCCAGACAAAGTTTGGCGTCAAAATTCTCATATATCTTGCCAGAACAATCAGATCCACTTCAAACTTTTTACAGATTTTAAGCAATTTCTCTTCAGCCTTCTCTTGGCTTCTTTCCTCAACAACAACAAATGGTATTTTTGCCTTTTTTGCAAGTGTCGCAAGCGCTCTTTCCGTGCCAACAACAACGGAAATCTTACCCCTAATAGCACCCCTGGCTGATAAGATTTCTTTGAGGCAATATTCCTCTTTGGTAACAAATACGGCAATACTTTTTTCCGTATTAGTTTCAGAGTGGGTGCTTACCTCCATCCTTAGTTTTTTACCTAATTTTTTAAGTCCGGAATCAAGTTGCTTAAAATTAATCTTAGAAGTAAAAGAAACTTCTAGATACATTCCAAATAAACCCTTGATTACATTCTGATTAACTTTCTCAACGTTACCTTTTTTTTGAAATACAAAGTTTGTAAACTGTGCTACAATACCTTCCCTATCTTTTCCAACAACAGTGATGCCAACTATAGTTTTCTTCATTGGCGTCGTTGGTAATTAATTCCATATAATGCTTGGTACACTGTAAATTCTCTATAATATGAAATGGTGCGGGAGGTGGGATTCGAACCCACGAACTCCTAAGAGACAGGGTCCTAAGCCCTGCGCCTTTGACCAGGCTGGGCGACTCCCGAATAGACAAATTTATCGGTATTGAATCAAGTTGACATGGGCAAACTATTTGGAACAAACGGTGTTAGGGGTATATTTTCTGAAGATTTCAATTTAGAATTTATTCACGATCTTGTATTATCAATTTCAGCCTATTTTGAACATGGAACTATACTTGTTGGGTACGATGGAAGACATTCAAGCCCGGTAATTTCAAAAATAGTTTGTTCCACATTAAACGCTGCAGGACTTGACTGTAATCTTGCGGGACTTGTCCCTACTCCTTGTTTGGAATTTGCAACTAAAAATTTGGGATATGATGGTGGTATTATGATTACTGCCTCACATAATCCACCAGAGTATAATGGAATTAAGCCGGTTGCTAGTGATGGTGTAGAGATTTCACGTGACGATGAGAAAAAAATTGAGGAGATTTTTTTTCAAAAAACATGGAAACATCATTATTCCAAATTAGGTTCCACAAAAAGTGATTCTAGCATAATTCAAAAATACATAGATGGAATAAAATCCCAGGTAGATGTCTCTAACATTAAATCTAGAAAATTCAAGGTTGTTTTGGACCTTGGAAATGGAGCACAGTCGGTTACCGCAATAAAACTATGTGAACAGTTAGGCTGTGAAACTATAACGGTTAACGAGAGAATTGATGGAAACTTTCCAGGTAGAGGCTCTGAACCCACACCAAATAATCTTCAAGAGTTATCAGAAGCTGTTAAAAAAAACAAGGCTGATTTAGGCATCGCATTTGATGGTGACGGTGATCGAAGTATATTTTGTGATAATGATGGTAAAATATTATCCGGCGATAAGTCGGCATTGCTATTAGCAAATTATCTGCTAAACAAAAATCCAAATTCAAAAGTAGTTACATGTATCAACTCTAGTAATTTGATTGATGAAATTGTTTCACAAACTAATTCCACGCTAATTAGAACTAAGGTTGGAAGTGTAGAGGTTTCAAGGAAGATGCTTGTTGAAAATGCGCTTTTAGGGTTTGAGGAAAATGGGGGATTTATGTATGGAAAACATAATCATGTTAGAGACGGTGGAATGGCATTAGCCTTAGCACTTGAACTTCTGTCTCATTCTAATAACACCTTATCTGAGGAACTTGGACTTCTTCCACCATCATTTACTACCAAAGAAAAAATTTCATGTTCAAAAGAGGATGCTGATAGAATAATTTCTAAACTTTTGGATGAATTTCCAGATTCTGACACCACAGATGGTATAAAAATTGTTTTTGATAGGAAAAATTGGATAATGATTAGACCCAGTGGTACTGAACCAATAATCAGAATCTATGGCGAGTCCGATTCACAAAAAAATCTTGAAACTCTAATGAAAAAATATACACAGAAAATACAAACAGTTCTTGTCAGCTAACACTTTTATGACCAATTGAGATGATGATTGGAATGGAGATGAACCCTTTGGGTGATGCATATGGCAAAATCATATTATGTTAAATTTGTAGTACCAGAAAATCTGGTAAGTCCTATTTATGAGTCTCTTAGAGTTGCTTCTCAGACTGGTAAAGTAAGAAAAGGTACGAACGAAGCTACGAAGGCAATTGAAAGAGGCATAAGTAAACTAATTGTTATCGCAGAAGATGTGGAACCGCCAGAGGTTGTGGCACATCTTCCAATCATATGTGAAGAACGTGGGGCAGCTTATGTATTCGTTCCAAGTAAACAAGATTTAGGTAAAGCATTGGGTATTGAAGTTACATCAGCCGCCGCTGCAATTTTAGATTCTGGTGATGCTCAGCATATAATTGATGAAGTCATTAGTACAATTCAAAAAATTAAAGATGGAAAATCAGAACCAGAAGCTAAATCAGAACCAGAAGCTAAATCAGAACCAGAAGCTAAATCAGAACCAGAAGCTAAATCAGAACCAGAAGCTCAGAAGCTAAATCAGAACCAGAAGCTAAATCAGAACCAGAAGCTAAATCAGAACAATGAGCACACAACAAAAAACTGACGGATTAACACCAGTTGAAGTTATTCAGATTGTTGGCAGAACTGGCATTGCTGGTGAGGTCATTCAAGTAAGAGTGAAAATATTGGATGGTAAAGACAAAGGAAGGGTACTTACAAGAAATGTTAAAGGCTCAATACGAATGTCTGAAATTCTGCTTTTAAGAGAAACAGAACGTGAAGCCAAAAAGATAAGGTAGAAAAATTTTGAGTTTGTTAGAAAAGCCATGCAGCTTTTGTAATCGTTCCGTGGTAAAGGGATCAGGAACTATGATTGCAAAAAACGATGGAACTGTACTGTGGTTTTGTTCTGCTAAATGTAAAAAAAATGCCCTTGTTCTAAAACGCGACCCAAGAAAACTAAAGTGGACAAAAAAATACGTTAAAGGCGGAATTAAAGTCAAAAAGTAAGTTGACTGAACAAACACTAATAATTGTAAAACCAGACGCTGTAAAACGAAATCTGGCAGAAGAAATTCTATCACGTTTTAAAAAGAAAGGATTTAGTGTTTCAAAGCAAAAAATGTTAAATTTTACAACAGAAATGGCTAAGCAATTTTATTCCGTACATAGCTCTAAACCATTTTTTAATGAATTGGTATCATTTATTACATCTGGGAAGGTTGTCGTTGCAATAATTGAAGGTGACAATGTCATCAATGTAACTAGGGAAATTATAGGTAAAACTAACCCTAAGGAAGCTGATGCTGGAACAATACGTGGTGATTTTGGTATCAGTATAACAGAAAACTCTATCCATGCATCTGATTCAAGCGAAAGTTTTGATAAGGAAGTGAATGTGGTATTCTAGTGATCAAAAATGCGCATTCGACAACCTATCGTGTCAGTTCTAGGACACGTTGATTCTGGAAAAACCTCATTACTTGACAAAGTACGTGGGACTGCTGTTCAAGGAAGAGAAGCTGGTGGTATAACTCAACATATAGGAGCAAGTTTTCTGCCGGTAGAAACAATACAGAAAATTTGTGGGCCACTTTACGAAAAATTGAGTAAGGTTGAACATAAAATTCCAGGCATTCTAATGATTGATACCCCCGGTCACGAAATTTTTACAAATTTGCGCTCACGGGGAGGTTCTGCTGCAGACATTGCAATTTTAGTAGTAGATGCAAATAGAGGATTTCAACCTCAAACTAACGAAAGTTTAAAAATTTTAGAAAGTCGAAAGGTGCCTTTTGTTGTAGCACTGAATAAAACTGATATGATTTCTGGTTGGAAGGATGTGCAAACACAATTTATTACAAAAACTATTGAGAAGCAAAATCCTGAAGTACAGGCCTTTCTGGATGAAAAAATTTACAATGTAGTTACTGCACTTTCTGTTTTGGGTTATCAATCAGAGGCATTTTACAGGGTTAGTGACTACAAGAAAGAGATTGCAATAGTACCCGTTAGTGCAAAAACAGGTATAGGTATACCTGAGCTATTTGCCGTTTTGGTTGGATTGACGCAACAATTTCTAAAAGAGAAATTAAATCAAGAAGAAAAATCCAACCGAGGAATTGTATTAGAAGTTAATGATGAAGTAGGTCTTGGCCCTACAGCAAATTTGATTTTAATCGACGGCCAGCTCAAAAAAGAAGATTTCATAATAGTGACAAAAAGAGATTCAGTGATTGTTACAAAACTCAAGGCATTGCTACTGCCTAAGCCTCTTGACGAAATGAGAGATCCACGTGATAAATTCAAACCAGTAGAACAGATACAGGCAGCTGCCGGTGTAAAAATAGCATCACCAGATTTAGAGGGTGTTTTGCCTGGCAGTACACTTTATGCAACAAATGACAATTCGGAGATAGAGAGTTTAAAAAATTCTATTGAAGATGAGATGCAATCTGTTTTTATTAATACGGAAACAAATGGAGTTATTATAAAATGTGATGCTATAGGATCACTTGAGGCTTTAATAGAAATGATGCGTCGTCAACAAATCCCTATTTCAAAAGCCGATATAGGACCAGTAACTCACAGAGATATTATCGATGCAATGGCAATAAAGGAAAATGATAGACACCTGGGTGTAATTTTAGCATTTAATGTAAAGGTTTTACAAGATGCTGAAACTGAATCAGATGATAATCATATCAAAGTTTTTACTGATAAAATAATCTATAGCTTAATTGATACATATACACAATGGGTAGACGATGACAAAGCGGACGAAGAAAATGCTATTTTTAAAGAACTAATCCCAATATCCAAATTCACTTTTCTGAAAGGTTTTATTTTTAGGAATAACAACCCAGCAGTGTTTGGTATTAGAGTGGATGTAGGAAAACTACGTCAAAAAATTCCTTTCATGAACAAAACTGGAAAAAAAATTGGTATTATACACCAGCTACAACATGATGGTAAAACCATAAACTCTGTTAAAACAGGACAGGAAGTTGCATGTTCTGTCCAAAATGTGACTGTGGGTAGACAAGTAGTTGAAGAGGATGTTTTCTATACGTTACCTTCTTCTTCAGATGCAAAGCAGTTACTAAAGCGGTTTATGCAGAAATTAAGCTCTGAAGAGAGAAACACACTAAATGAAATTGTAGAAATTCAACGAAAAATAAACCCAGTTTATGGGTATTAAATTATTTACAGGTCGAGTAGGTATCGCATAGTTATTTCATCATTTTCATTTATTTCCATCAAATGAAATGTAGGTGACTTGATTTCCACCTTGAAGTTATGTTTTTTTAGATCCAATTTTTCGCCTGAAATCTTTGAAACAATCTGGTATTCTTTATTTTTTTTAATATTAACAGAGAAATTCTTTATGGCAAAACCATCTGTTATTGTTATAGTCACAATCTCTTCCAACCAGTTATACAACAGATTTATAAGATTTCTTCCTTTCACATTGATGTTTTTTTCTTCAATTTCCTGAATATTATTCGAATCAATTATAGTCTCAACAACTGATTTTCCCGCCACCGAAAATGCATCTTCCAAGGTTTTTGCGTTAACTTCAATCAGTGCATCTGTAGCATGTTCAAGGTATTTGTAAGACAATTACATTTTTGATAAATTTGTAGCGTTAATAAAGAAGATATTTTATAATTCGAAATCTAAAGTAAAACGGATATAATTTTTCAACGAAATCAACCAATTCCATATTATAGTAATGTCTAAATGCATTAATCCATCATTTTTCATGAATTGGATCTTCCTAGGGGCATGAAAGACTTTGATAGGGATGAAATGGAGAAAATTGAATTTGTCCGTCAAAAATTTCTCGAAACCGCAAAAATTTTTGGTTTTAATTTAATGGAGCCCTCGCCAATTGAACTTTTATCTGTTCTAGAAGCAAAGAGCGGACCTTCTATTAAAGATGAGATATATTATTTCAAAGATAAGGGCGATAGGGAAGTAGCACTAAGATTCGATTTTACCGTTGGCCTGACAAGATATGTTGCATCACAAAAAACTTTGAAGTTACCAGCAAAATTTTCTTCATTTGGAGGTGTTTGGAGATACGATGAACCACAAAAGGGGCGATATAGATTTTTTCATCAATGGAACATTGAAACATTTGGCAACTTAAATGCGGAACATGATGCAGAGATTATAGAATTTACATCTAGATTTTTTGATAACCTCGGACTCCAAAACGTAGTTATCGATATCAATCATAGAAAATTAGTTGAATTATACATCAGCCAGGTTTTTGAATCAAATGAAACCACTTTACTTCATGATATTTTCAGGGCTGTAGACAAGATTCAAAAAAAATCAAAAAATGAAATACTGCAAGAATACAAACAGAAGGGATATTCTTCAGAAAAACTGTTAAGAATACTAGAATTTTCAAATCTTAAGGGAACACCGTCAGAAATTGAACGTAATTTTGATACTTCAGATTTAGATGGATGGGATGAATTGTTTACCTTGTATGATTCACTAAAAGACAGAGGGATTGATAATATTAGAATCAACTTTGGTATTGTACGTGGTCTTGATTATTATTCTGGTATAGTTTTTGAAGCATTCGATACCACTTCTGACTTGGGTGCGTTGGTAGGTGGTGGACGTTATGATAGTCTACCAAGTGCATTTGGTCGTAATGATTTAGGGGCTACGGGAGTGGCAGGAGGTGTAGAAAGAATTATTCTCCGTCTTGATGCTCAAGGCATTTCTTATACTATGTCTGGTGATACAATATCTGTTCTCTATGTAAATGAAGAGTTAAAACCACATGCAATTCAGTGTGCCTCAAAACTTCGAAAACTTGGAATATCAACAAATATTGATTTATCTAACAAACCCTTAAAGAAACAGATGGAAATCTCATCAGACTCAAAGTTTTGTATTATATTTGCACCCAAAGAATTTTCAGAAAAACAAATTGTATTAAGAAATATGATAGATAGAACAGAAAAACAAATTTCTTTAGATGACTTAATTACAAACCCAAAAGATGTTCTTAATTTGTAAATACTCTTGTCAGCATCATAATTTCTGGACCAGTTGTTAAGTTGCCAACCACAATGGCATTGTTGTTTGTTAACATTCCAGACGAAATAAATGGAGTACCACCATTTATTGTAGCAGGTTCAACATTAACCCCTAAAATATTTGAAATTTTTTTAATATCTTCCTCTTCCGTTTCAGGATGAATAATACCTCCACTATTGTTAGCTTCCATTACAGCACCAACTTGATAGTACCCAGCTACTTTCTTTTGCATGACTTCTATATCTAAAACATCCTCAATTTCTTTGACGTATTCTTTTTCAATAATAGGAGAAACAATTCCACCTTTATCATTAACACTGATTAAATTTCCTAAGGCGTTGTATTTGGTATCTAATATCTTTACATTCAAATCTGTACATTTTCGTAAATTCGTGATCTCTTCTGGAGAAGATGTTCTAGGCAAAAGTATTCCATGATTGTTTAGTACCATTAGAATTCCAAGTAATCTAGTATTAGCAACAGGCGTCATAAGATATTCGGTTTGAAGATAATGTGCTAAATTCTCAGCCTTAGTTTTAGCAAATCCATTTGGAACAAAAACAAATTTGTCATTT
>JYMV01028625.1_pt1 | contig 34396 bp, 29 predicted proteins | sample 338911 | NCBI WGS metagenome assembly JYMV01 (sample SAMN03354496, study PRJNA234377) | hydrothermal vent metagenome | biome: Deep sea; feature: Hydrothermal plumes at the Eastern Lau Spreading Center, Western Pacific Ocean; material: Seawater | place: Tonga | collected 2009 | depth 2000 m m
GACTAAAAATTGCTGCAAAAATAGGAAAACATATTTTTTGCCTTTTAGGCGATGACAAGGAGAGCGAAAAACTTTTTCGATTGTCTGAACTTCGGAATGAAGGCGTTGGAGCGACAGTTTCCCGTGTTGTAACCAGTGGTTTTAACTTAATACCTTCAAATCTGGATCGGTTAGATTTTGCTAGTGGCGATAATGATGTGGTAGTTGATGTAGAGAGAACTTCTTGCAACACTTTTAAAATAACCACCCGTGAGGGGTTGGTCTTTCACGATTGGGAGAGTTCTAAAAAACACACCGCTATGTACTGGTTAATGAGAGATAAATCAAAAAAACTATACACGCCCAATACTTTTTTTGCTGCGTCTGCCTTGAATAGAAGTTTTGTTCATGGCACTTGCCGTTTTCCGGGCGATAAGTTTCTACCGGGAAAGGGTGGAGTTGTTATTGAAGCCGGCGCGTATGTTGGCTATAAGGCCATTAGCTTTGCCCAGCGGGTTGGAGCATCAGGAAAGGTGATAGTAATTGAGGCAAGTCCCGACAACTTCCGGCTTCTATGTAGAAACATTGATGAAAATGGACTCGGGGAGGTTGCAAAACCAATTAATTGTGCGGTTTGGAACAAAGATGAAAAGCTCTTACTCATGAGCAAAACTCGTATGAAACACACTATCGTGGATACGGATGAACTCTCGTTTGAAGCAAACGATACAGTTAACGCAAAATCTCTAGATACTATCATTGATGATTTTGGGTTAGAAGCGGTGGATTTCCTTAATTTACAACTAAATGGCGCGGAAATTGAAGCAATCGAAGGACTTCAGAGAAATTTTCATCGAGTGCGCTACATTAACATTGTCTCTCGACATCACCGCGAAGGTAAGTTGGTTGTTGATCAGGCTCGAAAAATGCTTGAAGATAAAGGCTGCGAAATTGTAGTTGACTGTAGAACAACTAGACTGTACAACCTGACTGCAAGGGTAAATTGTCAACTGTAACTAATTATGTTCCATCAGATTCTTAAATGTTTTTCTCGCGGTGTATCTAGCGAAAAATTAGAGGTTCCGCCACAAGTTTTAGTTGACGGGATTATTGGCACGCTAAACCAAGAACACCTCGGTTATGGATGTGATGTCCATTCAGAAAGTGAACACAAACACTGGCCGCCTGCATACGCCCTTCTAGCAAGCGCGGAGTTATCAAGAAGCTCTCTCAACAAGATTAACCATAACAGCGCCTGCTTCGACCGTGCAGTAAATTGTGCTAAATGGCTTCTGGATAATGTTGGTTGTGCCAGCACGGGTGGGCCGCTTTGGACCTTGCCATATCCGAGAAAGATTTGGGAAGACGAAATTCCAGTCAAAGAAAATACGGCTTTCTGTGTGCCAACGTGCCAAGCGTTGCAGGCAATGCACGAATTTGCTGTTTCACCGATCGTCGACGATGCTTTAAGGTCGAGGGCAAAAGAAGCCGCAGTTAATGGCGCTAATTACTTTGCTAACAATTGTTTCGATAAAACTGACTCGGGGATTGTGTTCTGGTATTCATCGTTAAAACAGCATAGTTTTCATGTAACAAACGCATCAGCATTGATGGGGGGGCAATTACAGCGTGTATCTACTTTATGTAAAGACTGCTCCGGTCTAAACAAACTGGCTGACATGGCTATCAACCAGTTGCTTGCCATTAAATTTCAATCCGATGGGGCTTTGGGGTGGAATTATTTTGGGGAAAAAATACCAAAAGGCAAAACAAATAAAACCAATGATTTTCTCCATGAAGCTTTTGTATGCCACGGTTTAATGGACTATAAGTTGTTTGGTGGTTCTTTAGGCTGCGAGTATGAATATGAAGATTTATACAGAACCCTCGGCAGGTTTTATAAAGATGGAAAGTTTTACGAGTTTTCAAGCGCAGAATGTGCAAACTCAAGGAAACACAAAAAAGCACGAGTGCTCGCGATAGGACATGCCTTATATGTTGCAACTAAACTTGAGAATCTAATGGGTAGGGCTGATGGATTAAGCGCAAAACTTTTCGCATCGCTATGCAAAGAATACCTTGTGGATAGGCGTTTATACTACCGCCCGGGGGGTCAAGACGTAACTCATAGAGTTCGTGTTGTCGCACATGTTGTTTTAGGGTTAACAGAATACTCTATCAATTATAAATGATTTTTTCATGAATCATTTATAGCGGCATGTTTTAGAATATTCGAGTGCAACTATATCCAAATTCTTCAAGGGTATCCCCAGCAACCAGTTCGAACCCGGAAACCTCGGCTTCAGTTAAATCCTTTTTCCAGCGGCCAATACTGTTCGAATTGATTGGTTGTTTGATTTGTTTTGCAGACAGGTGCCCTGCGGGGTCTTTGTAAATTGTCAAATCTTCTTTGTTGTGGTTTAAGAGTTTATGCGACCACTCAAGGTTTATTGATTCACATAATGATCGAAGTGTATTTTCAGGTTCAGTAACAAGGGACTCATATTGAACAAACACCGCTTTTGACCCAAAATGTTTAGCAAATTGTTTAAATTTTTTAGTTTGCTTGGCATATCCCAGTGCAACCTGTTCAATCGTGTGTTTGAAATTGCCATTGTTTTTTCTAGAGGCTGCAATATCTCTACCATCTCTCATCATAAATATGAAGCATGATTCTGGCCACAGGATTGCCGTTTCTTTAAGGCGTTTAGATATTTTCGCTCCCCAACTTGTTTTACCTTCTTTCTCCATTTTAAAACGCACGGTGTTCTCGAGTATTTGTAAGCGTTCTCCTACACCACGTATATCACCGCCTTGAAGTGCAAATTCTTCCAGAATTAACAAAAAGGTTTCTTCATTTACCCCGCCTCTTCGAATTCTTGCAAGTAGTTTTACCACTTGGGGGTTAACGGGAGGCGTCTGCTTTGATTTAAGCCAACTATTTTTGGGAATAGTGCGACTCACTTGAGTAATTAATTCTTGAATATCTGTCAGCCCCTCCTCGGGCCTAGGTTCAAAAAGATGCTCATACAATTCATAGCCCATAGAAATATTTGGGTGCGCATCAAGTATCGTCGCCATTAGTGTTCCGCCCGAACGACTTAACCCTTTTACAAAAAAACGATTTAAAATTTGAATATCCGTGCTCATTACACGTTTCTCAAAAAGAGCACATTGTTGGCAACTGTGCCATTGACGCCATAATGTGTTACTTCAGATTTTCCCAAGTCTCTCGCCAACCAACCGTTTGAGATAAATGTTTTTCGTTGCGCTTCAAGCATTTTTGCTATATGTTTTTTATCTTTCACCATCTTTTTGGGCACACCGTTCCAAGGAGCAATCCAACCCCACCCGTCTTCGGACAAGAGCGCACAAAGATCGTTAATTTGGCATTCAAGCAATTCTGGGGTTGGTGACCAAAAGGCATTGATGGAAAATTTGCAAAATAAGCCATCAAAGGATCTATTTAATTTAAAAGCGCCCTCTTTTTTCATGTCCATTTCAATCACTTCGATACCGAGGCATTCTCCTACAGCCAATACCGCTTGGTCATTGTCTACCCCTGTGCATTCTGCCCCTGCGTCTCTAAATAACCGAAGCATATCGTATTGGCCGGGTCCCAAATCGCATATCTTTGTGCCCTGAAGCCTCCCCTCCTCGATACGAGTTGAAAAGAAGTCTTGGATTATGTGCTCAAAGTCCCGTATGGATCTCCATGGATTCGCGACATTCGCTTGCCTGGCATTTTGTATCAATTGCACTGCTTTTGGGTGGGTCAACATCCCATAATTATATAGCAGTAGAGGAGTCATGGCCTAGCCCTTATAATGGGGGTTTAAATTATGATTGAACCAGAAAACAATTTTCCGATAGGTTTCTATAGAGAATTCCTAGAAAAAATAGATAAACTCGAAATCGAAGTAATTACATACGACGATCTTTTCCAGGAGTGTGACGATCGCGACCACGAATCGTACTTCGAAGAGGAGTTTTTGACTTGGAAAGAAAACCGCGATCCCGATAAACGTTATTTATTAATACAACACGATGTAGATAACTCTCCCCGACTCACAGAAGAGGTCGTTCGATTGGAAATGGAATTTGGCGTTCGGAGTAATATTTTTATATTCGCATCCCGCTGGTCATTGACAGAAAATCCAGCCCCCTACAGTGTAAACCATCAATTTTTACAAGATGCAGAGCAAAGAGGATTCGTTATCGGGTACCACCAAAATGCACTGCAACTTTCGAATTTCGACGTAGAGGAGGCTACTAAGCGATTCGAAGCCGACGTGTATCAATTACGGAAAATGTACAACATCAATTATGTTGTACCACACGGCGGTAAGGGTACTACGGTAAATGGAACAGTTATCCATAATAAAGATTTAAACATTCCCGAATCCCTGCGCTCTAGTCTTCGATGGGTATACAACAAATACGGAATGAAGTTTTCGCACCGAATCAGCGACGGTGGATTAAGAAAGTGCACTGATGTTGAACGGCTGCATCAACTGAATCTAACCGAAAACTTTTTGCCGTCTATAGAACTTGGAAAACGCGGATTCGTATTAACGCATCCGCAGCGATGGGGAACAAATGTGGATCCTAGTTTCACACCCCTGCTCGCATCACTTCCGTGGTATAAAAAAATGTGCAAGCGGCACAACGTACTTCCAAAGAGTATAAAACCTCCTCAGTCAGCCGATATCTAATTCCATTTCAATTTCTCTTTCCGTCTCACCGGTTGAATCACCGACAATATCATCCTTGCTAATTATGGTTATTTCTCTCCGTGTAACTAATAGGCTTGCATCTGCGACTTTGTCTGCCAATTGCAAAGAAAACGTGTTTCCTTCCTTATCTTTGTAGTCCACCCCTTGCTCAGTAACTGTAAACAGGGATAGGTCAACGGGTGAACCATTATCATTTTTCATACGTGAACAAACGAGTGCCGTTGCAATTCCTTTTTGTAACCCTTTCGAGAAAAATTGTACGGTTTCATCGAGTGAAATTAGCCGATCTTTGCCAAGCAACTCCACATACAGCGGCCAAGACAAGCTGGAAGTTGGCGGATTCTTGGGTGGAACCCTTGAATACAGGGCTGGAATTGCATCAACAAGTGTCCTGCTCACGCCAACGGACATTTGTGTCATTCCTTGTAAACTTCCTGCAAACAATTTTAATGCTACTAGCAGTGGAATTACAATTCCATAGTCAATGTCGTCAGCGGTAATAATATAGATACCTACTGCGATAAGACACGCACTCATAAATACCGATTTAATAACCCCGGCTCGGTATCGAACTGTCATGAGGTGACCCATTATTTTTAAAGAATTTGAAAACTCGCCGTCTTTTGAAAACATGTTGGCTTTGGTACCGTCGCCTGAAAATATTGCCGCAATTTTTTTCTGGGATTGCCGCATAGTTTTTTCCATTATTGGTACTTTTTTAAGAACACCTTTGTTCATTGCATAAAGAGGTGCTGCAACAAAAAACATACCTACAAAAACGAATATTGCAAACCTTGGATCAAGCCAAAGAACCGCGCCGAATCCAACCATTGCAGTAAGAGCAAAGTTAATCATTCTGGGCAATAAGAAGGATGCCCGAATTAAAGACCTGATTGACCTTCGCAATGTTTTTTCAATACCGCCTTGTTTGTAAAGCGCTCTCTCTAATTCGGACAACTCTCTGAAATCGTCTTTTTTAATAAGAGAAGCAATATCTGATCCGATTCCAAGCGCGACAGACCTTCCCGCAGAAACTGTTAGGGAAACAGCGACTACAACTGCACAGGCGCCGGCAATAAATACAACTATCGCTCCGCCAAAACAGTATGCGACCATCCACTGAAAATCGGTATTTGCAACTGTGCTTGTTGCTTCTGAAACAGCCATGGACCTAAATGGGTATGCCATTAAGAAGATGGCACCAGCGTCAAGGTTCGCTGACACGAAAAGAAGAACCATGGATGTAATAACACGGAATGGTCTCTCTTTGATGAGCAGAAGCGTAATACCACCAATTAAAGTAATGAATTTGTGTAAGTGCTTGATAAAAATTTTCATAGGTCAGCAATTGTAGAGTAGTTGGGGGTAAGTTTTCTTGCAAAGATATCCATCTTAAGCACTGTTTGTTTTTGGGTTGATTTTTGATTTTCGAGAAGAAGCGCTACAGAAAAAAAACGCGTTGCCGGCTGGAGCAGAATATCCGATTCCACTTTGTTAAAATGTGAGGGTGCCAACTCGATTTTCTCCAGCAAGCCGCCGTCATCGTCGTATTGAACGGCAAAGACCCTAACGCTTGTCTCGTGTGTCTTTAAATATATTTTATATTCTCGGTTTGGTTTTGATGGAATCCCCATTCCGTTTGATGTATCCCAACTTGCCCCAAAGAACACAATATATGCGGGTTTTTCTGGGTCAATCGCAGAAAAAGAAACTGACTTCAATGACCGAGTAAAGTGCATATTTTTTGCGTTGGTCTTTTTCCAGTTTGGCGTTCTGACCTTTTTAAAACTTTTGAACTTAATTTCTTTGTGCATTGACATATCGCCAAAGAGAATGTTTTTTGTAAATTCTTGGTCTTCTTCGTTCCACTCATCAAAGGATGGAATTGGTTCGTTTTTGTTTTTATTAACCGTTTCATTGAACAACTCTCTTGCAAGAAGCGGGTGCACAACAATTCCAAGTTTGAATAGTTCTTCTGGCAAATAGTCTGCATCCGAAACCATTTTATTAAACGTAATTTCGTTGTCGGTTATCGCAGCAATATTTTCGTTCGCGCTACGGACATAACGACAGGCACGTTCAAGTTGATTGGAAGAATTCCACTTTTTTGAACCGTCGCTTCGGTGTTTATGGTCTTGCGTCACTTCGTACCAACCTCTGTTGAGAATGGAACGTACGATATCTGTTGGCTCTCGCTTAAGGTGCACTATCTCAGCGTCTGGAATAATTGCTTGTACCATTTCCGCAACTGCTTCAACGTACACGTTGCACTCGACGACGTCTTGTTTGAGAAGTGTATGGTGGGCTCTCGCAGCCCGAAGACGGCTTGTAATTTCTGACGCATCGCCTAAAAGAGACACAAATTCCCTTGTTGTTCGGTTGTCAAGGGGAAACTCATCGCCGTCACGAACATGGTTGAGCGTCCACTCGTGAAGCCCCACTGCCGAGGTTGCTTTGTCAATATAGTTTGCAAGCCACTTTGAGCCAGACCTTGCGGGTGACATAACAAATATCTTCTTGGGCTCACCGCGCCACCACCACGGATGAACTAAGACTTGGTGACGCCCTTGCGAAAAGTCGCCTTCCATGGGATCGCCCGAGCGTACCCAAGAACCTCCCGAGTCCGACCAATAGTGCTCTTGCTGCAGTTTTGCAGCGTCATAGGTGAGTCCGTGCTTCTCCATAGAAATAGACCAAAGCGGAAACTTCGCACCATCCTCTCGAACAAGTTCGTGATTTGGTGGGTATGGGATTTGATAATTTGGGTTATCAACAGAAATTCCCTCCGCAGAAATTCCATCCTCCGATTCCATTGGATTATCCCCACGCAACTCATTCCACAACCAGTAATTTACAAAACCATTTTCATAGCAAAGTTTATCGCCGTGAGCGCAAACGCCTGTTACGTCAACGTTGCAAGCACGAACGTGCGCTAGAGCCCGCTCAATTTCAAGTTCGACATCATCGATTTCACCGCGCATCCATTGCGTAAGAAAATTCACATGCAAACCAATTTCGTGTCCGTACTCTTTGAGTTGCCGAACCAGTAGCGGAAACTTCGGGTCGTTCCAGTACGCTTCAGTGTGCAGAAGATAGTACGTAGATTTGCAACCAAGTCGCCACTCGTAGTGTGCCAATTCAAGTGCTAGTTCAAGGTCGTGGTCAACGTCGTGCCGCATAGCGATAATTTGTTCACCGACAGAAGAACCGGAGAGCGTTGCTATCGTTGACGTATTGCCAACGTGTGCAAGAAGATCAAAATATTCTTGTCTTATCGACATGTGAACTAATGAAAAGGATACCTATATTGCGGCAACAAGGCTCGCTACAAGGTCGCATGCAGTTTTTGCGTCGCTTGGTTTACCATCTCGCGGGGTAAACTCAGTCACCTCCATGCCAAGTAAGCGGTCTTTTCTAGGAAGGTCTTTAAGCACTTGAGCTAATTCAATTGCGTCAATTCCATTTTCAACAGCAGTAGCAACGAATGGTGCCTGAGATGGGTCGATTGCATCTATATCAATAGTTAATCCATAACCGGCTTCGGCTTGGTTTGCTGTGTTCACAGCACTAGCCAAACACGCTGAAAGTCCTCGCTCTATTACGACATCCATCGTCATGCAATTAATAGTGCCCTCATCAAGCCACTTCTGCTCGCCCTCGTCAATCGAGCGAGTACCAACCATCGCAACATGCTCTTCTGAAGTTCTACATGGGGCGGTTGTTTCAAGCATTTTTTCTGAACCCCGACCAAGCAATCCAGCAAGAGGCATGCCGTGAATATTTCCTGACGGGCTTGTTTCTGGTGTATTTAAATCTGGATGTGTGTCCACCCAAATAATCCCTGTAGCACCGTGCGCCCTAGCAAGCCCCGCATGGAATCCAATGGCAGAGGTGTGATCGCCACCAATAATTACTGGAAACATCCCCTGTTGCACTGTTTCAAAAACAGCGTCTGATACTCGGCAAGCATGATCCATAATTGCCGTTTCTAATGCAGTGCCCTCTAAAGCACCATCTAACATAGATGGAATTGCATTAATTCTGGTTACGTTTGCTTGCAATGCATCTGCCAAACCCGCTTCAAGTAATAATTTTGGACCTCGCTCAGCGGCTTGCAACCCAGAACCCCAGCCAATTTCGGCGGTAATAAGCATTATCTTTTGTGGTAGCGGGGACATCGAACCGCATATTCTACAAGAAACGTGAATACCTTTGGGTTTTGTAACAATTTAGAGTACCCTATCAGCATGAAAACGCTATTTATCACCGGTTTTATTTTAATTATTGGATGCAGTACCACGAAAAATAGCATTGTTGCGGGTCCAGAAGGACCTAGGCCAAATGCTAAAACTTGGATTACGCCAAAAAATGTTCCTACTATTGATCTAACTCAAGATAACGTGCCTGATTTTTGGACAGTTACACCTACCATTATTAACACACTGGAATTCAAAGATAAACACCAGGTGCACGGCCCCATTCCTGGCAAACACCCACGACCTGCAAATTATTTACCGCCCCACAAGAAGCCACATTTTGATGAGGTTGGTCCACCAAATGGTTTGCGTTCTGGCTTTGGAAACTCAAGCACGATAGTTCAAGATAAAAGCCACTTCGATGCAATTTCGGCCACTGCATGGACCCCACCAGATCCGTCGCTTGCAGTTGGACCAAACCACATTGTCGCAACCGTCAATATGGCAATTGCTTTTTATGACAAAAATGGAAACGAAGAATTTTCGTCTTTACTAGATTCCACCGGCAACCCTGGTTTCTTTGAAGACATTGGTGCTGGAGGTTTCACCTTTGACCCAAAATGTTTTTACGACGCACACGCTGGTAGATTTGTTGTGCTCGCCTTAGAGCAATATGATCCCGACGAATCGTGGATTACCATTGCTATTAGTGATGACAGTGACCCAAATGGCATTTGGTACAAATATAGGACATGGTCGGTCATCACAAACACCGACAACGGTAATACTTTTTGGGTTGATTACCCCGGATTTGGCTTTGATGACGGATTTTATTATGTCACCGGAAATTTGTTTGGACTAAACAACGGTGGTTGGGGTGGGGTTTTATACCGTGTGCTCGACAAAGCGCCAATGCTAATTGGTGACCCCGTTTTAATTGCAGATGTTCGCAAAGCGGGACACGCAAGTATGCAATGCACGCAACATTACGGAAGTTCGCCCTCTGCCTTTTTTATTGGCAGAAGAAACAACACCGAGCTTCGTATTTCGCACATTAATAACCCGTTAAACCCAACTGTTGTCAGTGAATTTGTCGCGGTTCCTGATCATGGATCACCGGGCGCTGGTGTATCAAATCCTGGTGGAACCGTTAGCGCTCTAGACGGAAGAATAATGAACTCTCACTATCGGGATGGGAGTTTGTGGACGACACATGGCGTTTCTGGAAATAATGTTGATGCCATCGCCAGGTGGTATGAAATTGATCTTGCAAACTGGCCAACTAATCCTCCAACGCTTACACAAAGTGGTGATGCTGTGGTTTCAGGAATGTCAACATTCTTCCCTGCAATTAGTGCAAACAAACGAGGTGAGGTTGTTATGGTACTAGCGTCAGCGAACAGTTCAACAAACCCATCGTTGCAACTTGTCGGAAGAAAACCCACCGATGTATTGGGCGTAATGGGGCTGTCGACCTCTATTGTTGTTGGAAACTCTGGCGCAAGTGGTCGGTGGGGTGATTATTTTGACATGACCGTCGACCCAAACAACGACACTGTTTTTTGGTACATCGGGGAAGTTCAAAACAACTCAGGTTGGCAAACGGTAATTGGTAGTGCTCTAATCACCTGCATAGAAGATATTAATGCTGATGGAAGTGTAAATGTAAGTGATATATTATCGCTCATAGCTGATTGGGGATCGGGAGGAAGTGGAGCAGAAGTTGCTGCGCCGTACGATGTTATCGATGTTGCAGATGTGCTTGCGGTAGTCGGAGCGCTTGGAAACTGCCCATAATGCACCGTAGATAATTAATTTCGTATAGTATGCGTGCAACTAGGAGTGGCAAGCGCATGGATAAGCGAAGTCAATGGATAGTGTTTCGGGGAAGGTTGCTCGTCATCGTTGGCGTGGCCTCACTACTTGTTGCAATGTTTTTGCCTGAACAAATTCCAGAGCCACTTAGCCCGCTTGTTATTGTATTTGGGGTTGGGTTTATTGCTTTAGCAGTCCCATGGCGAATCTGGAAAAACGTACCTACATGGTTTCATCGAGACGACACCTGGCTCTAATTTAATTAGCAGAGGGTTAATTTATTTTTTGCCGTTGTCTTTGTTGCCACCCAGCAGATTACCAATGCCGCCGATTACGCCATCAATTACCTTACCGGCTGTGTCTGTTACGTTTTGAATTGCCGTTCCGACACCAAGTTGATGAAAAACTGGAAGTTTGTTAATCACTTCAGTCACTTGTGAAAATGCAATTTTTGAAAACCCTTCAGCTGGGTGATTGGAAAGATGTTGCAAAATGGCGTGTGTTACTGCGCTTGTAATTGCTTCGGTTGCTACTTCTGCGTCTCCATCGGTACCAATATCGTGCATAACAATCTGGTCAATGTGTGCCGTAACGGTCCCTGTGTCAAGAACGGTAAATTTGCCACTAGCAATGACTGTGATGTCACTGATAATAAAATGTGCGATAGTAAACGATGGCTCTGGGTGTGAACCGCTTGGGGTTTCGTCGTTTGAAATTGTATTGATGACGGTTTCAATATTTGATAAACCGGACTCTTGTTGTAAGTAAAGTGTTACACCCTCTACAAAGACTTTATTAATTTTAACTTCTTTATCGAACATCTGGAAAACGCTGAAATCAGCAGTAGCTTCATTAACCGTAAGTAAATCTGGATTCTCTTCCGTTAAAAACGGCTCCGGATTTGCAATTTTCAATCCTTTGATTGAAGATGTCCGTGTGAAAAAACCAACATGCACACTATCTAATTTGACGTTTACGCCAAGACCCTCAGTTCCCTTTGACTGAATCACAGACTGAGCAACCCCGTCGAGCACAATAATTCCAATGACAGAAATTGCAATGGTTAAAATCACAGCAACTAACAGACCATTTACAATTTTCTTTTTCATAACGACATAATAACGTATCCCCGTGTTACGTCATTAGTTGCGTGTTACTGAAATTTTAATAACTGAAATCCGGACGTTCAACCACCAAAACGTTTTTCAATGCAATTCATAATGCTGGACAAACCAGATTCCGAAATTTCATAATAAATCACTCGACCTTCTCGCCTGCCGTTAAGCAAGCCGCGATCTCTCATTTTACCTAAGTGCTCCGAAGCGCCCGAAGGTGGAATGTTACAAGCATCAGCAAGCTCGCCAACCGAGTACGTTCCACCGAGAAGCATTTGAATCATACGAAGACGATGTGGATGTGCCACAGTCCTCAAGCAACCCGCGGCTTGTTCAAGTGCTTCCATACACAATAATTCAGTCTTTGTTGTTGTATTTTCCATATATCTAGTATATCGATATCTTTCTATATGTCAACTCTGTTTTATGGAACTTCGCACCATTCTATATAATGTAGGACATGATTCGTCCATACCGCCCTACAGACAAAGATAATTGCATTCAAATTTTATGTGAAGTTGGCTGGATGGAGGGCAAATCAACAGATAGCGAGGTTTTTGATGGCTATATTAGTGATTCGCCTTCGTTTGTTACTGAAATAAATGGCGATGCCGAAGTGCTTGTTCTCACTCATCCAGGCCAAGTACTCATCCAAAATCAAGATATCGAGATGTCTGTTGTTACTGGAGTGCTTGCCAGCAGAATTGCTCGAATGCAAGGGCACGCCTTAAAAACAACCGCTGTTGCGATTGCAAATTCAGCAGAAAAAGGTGCTGCGGTTTCTTTTTTAGGTATTTTTGATCAAGGATACTATGACAAACTTGGCTTTGGAACACTCGGATATTCACGTTTGTCTACGATTGATCCTGCAAAACTAAAAGTTCCAAAACTAACAAGGGCGCCGAAACGATTGACAAAGAAAGACGGCGAATCCATTCACGCTTGTAGACGAAACAGAAAGCGAGTCCATGGTGGATGCAACCTTGACGGCGATGGTGTAACGAGTTGTGAATTAGTTTGGACTGAAAATGGGTTTGGGCTTGGTTTTGAAAATAAAGATGGCGAGCTTACACATTTCTTGTGGCTAATCGCAAAAGATGAACATGGACCTTACCAGTGCAGTTTTTATTGTTGGCAAACACACGAACAACTTATTGAATTATTTTCAGTATTAAAATCTCTGTCTGATCAGGTGCACAGCGTTCGACTTGGCGAACCACCTGGATTTCAATTACAAGATTTTTTAGATAGACCGTTTGCAACTATTCGTTCACGAAAAAACGGGATTCACGACAATGCAGGAAACAGTGCTGCGTGGATACAGTGCAGAATTTTAGATGTTCCGATTTGTATTGGTGCGCTAAAGCTCTGTGGTAAATCTGTATCGTTCAATCTGGTTTTAACTGATGCAATCGAACAATATATTCCCAGCGATTGTTCGTGGAAAGGTGTTGCCGGAGAGTGGATAGTGCAACTTGGTGAAGAATCTAATGCACGCCGCGGCGCAGACGATTCGCTTCCTACACTATTGTGTTCGGTAAATGATTTATCTCGCCTTTGGATTGGTGCTTCAACTGCTGAAGCACTCACAACGGTTGGTGATTTACAGGCAGACAAAGAACTGATTTCTCGCATTGATTCAATTTTTTCTATCCCCGCGCCAACACTGGACTGGGATTTTTGATTATTTAAGGTCTACTTGGAGTCAGGTCCAAAGCAATCAAATAAAAAAAGCGATTTGGTGCTTCGGTAGCAATCGCTTTGTATATCTGAACTAATGGGCCCGGAGGGACTCGAACCCTCATGAGGTGTTATCCTCGGGGGATTTTAAGTCCCCTGCGTCTGCCAATTCCGCCACAGGCCCATACGTGAGTTACTTATTTTACAGTAATTTGTCAGTGCCCACCACACCCACAACCCCCGGAGTTACCTCCACAACAACCACCCCCGCCTCCGCCACCGCGTGGTCCCTCCCCTTTTTTTGGAAGTAAAGAAACCGCAAATAATTTTCTTTCGACAGACGTATCTTTAGGCACATCTTCACAATCAATACCAGCGATTTCACACAATTCTCCCCATGTGTTAATTGTGTCGTTCATCCCATGCAAAACCTCAACTGTGCGACCGTTTTCTTCACAATAATATTCATAGGTTGGCATCGTTTTATTTTAACCACAAACATCTAACAAAACAATTTGCTGTTTCAATCAAAAGATTAGATCGAGTGTTTTGTAAAAAATAATTGCCAACAGTGCGCCAGCTGGAATTGTAATGACCCAACTTATTGCTATGTCGCGAACAGTTGAAAGGTTGATTGCGCCAATACCACGTGCTAGACCGACCCCGAGCACGGCGCCAACAAGTGTGTGCGTGGTGGAAATTGGAAGTGCCATCTTTGATGCGATGACAATTGTAGTCGCCGCTCCGAACTGCGCACAAAATCCACGCGAGGGTGTAAGGTCTGTGATTTTCTTTCCTATTGTTTCCATGACCTTCCAGCCGTATGTTGCAAGACCAATCACAATGCCTGTGCCCCCAACCAAAAGCGCCCACAGGGGAACTTGCGCTGTTGCTTCGACAATCCCCCCTTGAACTGTTTGGACTGCTGCAGAGAGTGGCCCGATTGCATTTGCTACATCGTTTGCACCATGAGCAAAGGCGATAAAACAAGCCGTCAAAATTTGCAAATAGATAAATATGCGCTCGGTACGGCGAAATTCAGATCTGCCTGAACCTAGCGTTGCCCGATTTATTGATGTGTCAGTTGTAGCGGCTGTGTGCTTCAAAATATCATCAATGGAAGCTTGAGTGTCAGGGTCGGCCGCTCGTTGCGCTCGAAGCAAGTGCTTCTTCGCCCTCTCTAGGGCGCGTGACACATACATCTCCCTCGCTTGAAGTTGTTCTTCGTCGCTTTCATCAGATTTATAGTTTCGTAGTAACACAACCGAGAGTAGCGATCCTGCCAGACCAACCCCGCAAGAAACAAGCAGCGCGTTTGGCAACGATAGGTCAAGGTGAAGATTTTTAAGACCCTTGAACACCATGACCAGTGTCATGATTGCAAGCACAAGAAACACCATGTATGGCGTAAATTTTCGAACAGCTGCAACTGGATCCGCCTTGTAAAAGACTTTATGCAAGACAATTTGAAAAATGATATAGCTCAGTATGCCGCTCATCAACGGAGAAATAATCCAACTCGCAGCAATCTTTCCAACTTCACTCCACTCAACCGCTGACATGCCTCCAAATACAATGCCAAATCCAACAATGGCTCCAACTATCGAGTGTGTTGTTGAGACTGGCCAGCCAAAATACGAAGCAATTTGCAACCAAACCCCGGCAGCAAGTAGAGCCGATAGCATCCCCAGTACAAATGCCTGCGGATCACCTGAAAAAATGACTGGGTCTACAATCCCCTTCCTGACGGTGTCCGACACATGGGAGCCAACAAAGAAGGCCCCTGCAAACTCTAAAATAGCAGCGAGAATAACTGCGCGCTTAAATGTGAGCGCACCCGAACCAACGCTTGTTCCCATAGCATTTGCAACATCGTTGGCACCTATATTCCAAGCCATGTAAAAACCGAATACAAGTGCTAGGACAATTAAGACTGTTGAATATTCCATCATTTCTAGTACCTAGAATTATTTCAACGTCAACAACATTCGAACGCGATTCGCTAATTTTTCTGAGTAGTTACTTATCCCTGCTATTTCACGAAGCAATTGTTGCCAAATGAAAAAGTCGCCAACTGAAAGTTCGTCTTCGTGATCAAGCACACCTTTCATAAGTTTGCGTTGCATAATGTCGCACTCGTGTTCGGCGATTGCAACCCCCTCAATCATTCCATCAACCCTGTTTGCTTCCGCGCCACCGAAGCCAGACTCAATGAGTGCGTCTAACTCACGAATAACTTCCTTTACTTTGTGAAATGCGTTGAGGTTACCCTCAATATATTCCTTCAGAGGCTCGGACAATTCTGCCAATATCTTTACGGGTCGTATGCTCATGAGCACGGCGATATCTTCGCCCTTATCTGCAATTGAATCTTGTAAACTTAAAATTTCAAGAAGCTGACCTCGGTCAATTGCCATAAACAATCCACGAGGCAGGTTATTTCTAATGTCATTTTTTACAAGGTCCGCTTTGTGTTCAAGTTTTGACACAGCACGTGCCTCTTTACCTATGTTGGTTGTGTCGCCTGCACAAATGCGTTTAAGCAGTGCCACTGAGGCTTCAACACAATCGGATATCTTATCGAGGTGTAACTGGAGCGGAACAAAGGGCGACCGTCCAAATAGTCGGGCCATTGCGTTAATGGGCATGTGTTGTCTCCAACAAAGTTTCTTTGCTTTGCATAATGATGTTTAAAATAATACTTGTAATTGCGTTCTTAAGAGCATTTGTGAATCTTCGCCGGCCAAATCTTGGCGCCAGCCGTTTCCTGTTGTCACCCAATCTGCTGAACTAATTCCACTTCCACCGCCATCTGGTAGCGAATGTTGCGACCAAGCAATATCTGTAGTCCACTTTACGCTGTTGTTCCCTGCATTTGGCCAGTAGTTAAAACCAAATCGAATTGCAGACATGTCGTTTGACCCTTGAGCAAACGTTGCATTGTCAATCTGTCCGCTTTGGTACTGAGCGAATAGTTCCACGTTGTTTGATATCAAATAGCCGCCCTGAACAAGCCAACCAGAAGAATCTTGTTTTACACCCGCATCTTTTGCGGTTGCTTCGACCATATACGCGAACATATTCCAGCCGTCCCCGCGCAACGATGCATCTACGGTCAATCCGCTACTCTTATTTCCGTTTGCATTTCCATACTCAAACGTGCCCGTATTTCTGCTGTAATTTTCGTAAGCAACGCCAAGTAGAAGTCCTTCTTTTGCTCCAGATTTAGAAGTGAGAGCGTTAAAGTCTTTCCAACTTGAGTCACCAAATCTAAATTCAGCACGAATATTCCAAGCATCTGTTGGATTCGTAAGTGCCGCAGTATTACTTTGTCCTGGACCATCGGTGTATTGAGCAGTCAGCCGAATGTCATCGTTACTCCAACCGAGTTCAACTCCTTGTGTCCACAAATATGAAAATGCTGTATTCACCATCGAGCGCTCAACTGCGAGTTGTGCACCCGAAGAAACAATTTGTTCTCGTAAAAACTTTGAGCCAAATTGCCCAAACTTAAACCAGCTACCATCATCAAATTGTTTTGCAATCCACGCGTCTTCCGTGTTTGAACCACCGGCACGTCCCCAGGTTGTTGAAACTTTAAAGGTCCAAGTGGGGTCGAGGACGTGACCAGAAAATTTTATTTTTGTTCGCCGTTGATCAAATCCGTGTTGTGAGGTTTGGCCTTCAGCGTTGTTGTACAACCAGCGAACCTGAATCTGACCATTTATTTTAAGCTTCCAGTTCCCGTCAGCTGACGATACATACGCACCGCCGTCGTAACCTGCCATTGAACTGTTGCCTTGCAGTGCATAACGCGAATCTGCATCCGATAGGATATTTTGCACCAACGATTGAATTTCATCCGCTCGTTGACTTGTAATCCAGAGATCTGATTTTTCGTTTTTAAGTTCTGAAACTTCTTCGCGAAGTTCATGAACCATCTCTTGCAGTACTTTGATTTGGTCGTCTTGACCTCCTACTACTGCAACTAATACCAATGCGCCTATTGATATACTCATTTGATTTCTCCTATTTGTTAATTCGCGCGAAATGTAACAAATACGGGGTGAGAATGTGCCTGATTAATGAAGCAAATTAAATAAAATTGATGGTTCAGTTGCCATACCCCTAAATGCCTAGTATCCTGTTCTCTCTTGGCCGAGTGCCCAAGTGGACTAAGGGAACGGATTGCAAATCCGTGATTCGTGGGTTCGAATCCCACCTCGGCCTTCTAGGGGGTCAACGGCGTTGCCGTTGGCCTTTTTTAGTGTGTGTTTGGCTCTGATACGTATTTATTTGAGGCTGGAAGAGGTGATTTCGAAAGTGTCGCACCGGAAATCGTTGCGTACTCTGAGGGCTCTGAAAGTAGCCACCCCGTTGAATCACTCCAAAAGTGGTGTTCTACCCGAACTCGTAGCGGCCTTCCGAGATCGTCTTCTATGGCGACAAAACTACCAGAACTTTTGTCTTGAATACCCACAAAGTAAACACTTCCGCCTTCGAGCAAGTCGCCACCGTCGAGCGTCACATTGCGGTTACCCGTTGTGAAGTGGGTGATTGTTACGCTTCCTGGGGTTGAGCCACGAAGTTCTGAAAGTTGGGCAACAGTATTGTTGATAACTTCTGTCGAAGCGTTTCCAAGGGGTGTTGACCAGAATAAATAAGAACCAAATTCCAAATTTCCATATTGGTCAGTTTCTGCATCGCCAGCTGAAACGGTTGCTACAACTTGATCTGAAAGTACCACTCGTCCAGAGCGAATTTCTGTTGCTGTAATATCCAATGCAACAACTGCATCGTTCGCTTCACTAAACCAAGAAAGTCGTCGAACGCTCTCGGGCGCATCGCTTGTGTGAAGAAAATCTGTAATTTTTATTTCAACATTAAATGCTGTTGTGGCATCTTGGGCAAGTGAGCGATCGGACACGACAAAGAAATTTCCAGATTTCAAAAGAGCCCGCGAGAGTGATTTTTTCATCTCGCCTGCCAACCCATTCCACCGAGAATCCACGCCGGCACCAAGCGTTAAGTTTTCTAAAAGAATGACTGGTTTTTGCGCCGACTCTGCACTCATAAATCCAGCACCTGGCGGAGAATTGTACGTCCAAGGATTTGACGAGCAACCAGAAAGGGCGATTGACAACGATAAGATAAGTAAACGCATACCTGTATATCGACCAGAATTATCCTAAATCGTGCGTTTTTGCTGTAGGATGTCTTTTGATATGAAAATATGCCTGTTTATATTCCTAGCATCTGCACAACTGTTCGCGCAAACGGAACCGGTCAAGCGAATTCCGCTTATCCGTGAGGGTTCGAGAATTGTTGAAGCAACCGGTGTACTCACCCGGGAGGTAGATACGGGAGCGCTTGTAATCTCTTTAGAAAGAAATGATGCTGTTTTAAGCACAATGGTTATTTTGCCAAACCGGCGGTTGGCGGAAATGGAAGCTGTAACCGAAAAAAAACCCGAAAGCCGATTTCGAATTTCTGGAGATGTATATGCCTTTGGAAATAGAAACTTTCTTCTTGTTAAAGAAGCGGTCTCATTAGAAAAGCACGCGCAAAGAAACCACCCAACCACCGCACCAATTGACCCAAACAAAACAACGATTGACCGAGAAGACTTTGAAGATTCGGTCGCTGATATTGTTAGAGACCTTGAAGAAGCCACGGGTTCGCTTGTACGAAGCATTCGAAATGCTGCAGAAAATCCAATCAATAATCCTACGCAAAGAGCTGAGGGGTTTCGGATTACAGCAAGAAGGTGCCACCTAGTTAGAAACAAAGAAGGTGCTTGGATTGCTGTTTTTGTAAGTGATGCAACGGGATTAAGCGACCCACCGTGTACCGTTTTACCGGGAACTAGTTTTGGCCATCTTATTGACTACCTTGACAATAAAGATGATGCAACACCGGTGTTGCTTACTGGTGAGGTTCTCAATTATCACGGTCACCACTTTCTTGCACTTGGTGGCTGGCGACCAGTGCATAACACACTCCACATTCCGTAAAGAATGTAGCACTCGAAAACTGAGTTACTCGGGAATGGAATCTATGCTTTTTTTTGGCACAAGTGAAATTGAGTTTATCCGCGGTGGTGTAATTGGTTCGCCGGTTGATGGATCGCGTAAAGGCGACTGTGCAATCAAACGAATTACTTCTTCGCCTTCGATAGTTTCGCCAAACGAACAATATTGACCATCCAGTCGAGCGGTGCCTTCGCGGGATAAACACAAGAAGAATTGACAACCTGCAGAATCTGTGTCACCTGCCCTCGCCATCGAAATTACACCAAAATCATGCTCGAGGGAGCTATTTTCAATTGGTAGCCAACTTCCTGCGCCGCCCATTCCTGTTCCAGTTGGGTCTCCGCCCTGAATTACAAACGGATGTCCCTTGCTCGACAATGGAACGATTCGATGAAAATTTGTGTTTTGATACAAACCGCCCTTTGCAAGTTCGCGGAAATTCCAAACCGTATTTGGTGCGGCATCGGGTCGCATTGCAACTAGGATATTTCCGTGATCTGTTTCAATCAATATGTCTTTTGCAACATACACTCGCCACCCGCTGATAAACGCTCCTTCAACACCGTCCTCTTCTGCCTCGTTTTGCCATCCGACTATTTTTGTGTAGGACGTTTTTCCATCCTGACGAAAAACCTCTTCAACAACCGGTACTTCTCTTGATGCAAGTGGTTGAATAACGAGTGACTCGCCTACAGTTTCTCCATTAACAAGTAATTCTAGCCAAACTGCGGATTCCAGTTTTTTAATTTCTGGAATCCGAGCAACAATATTGTGTGTGCCTTTTGTTACTGCGGCGGGATTAGAAAGTTGTTGCCCATCGTGACTTTTCAAAACGAGGTGGCCTACATCTTCGCCTTCTGGCAGTTCCACCTGAACAACTATGCCATTGTTAATTCCGTTGTATGTATGTAGGGGTAGAACTGGTTGCGACAGAAGCGCTGCTAGTACTAAAATTGAAAACATATTGCACTCTCCGTTTATTGGCGAAGCGTTGCAAGAAGTTGTTTTCTAACCGCTCCAGCATCCGCAGATCCGCCGCTTCGTTTCATTACTTCGCCCATCAAGCGACCGATTGCAGCATCTTTACCTTGACGTACATCGTCTGCTGCCTGTGGTTGTGCGTCAATTGCTTCTTGCACCCATGTTGCAAGAGTATTTTCATCATTAACTTGAAGCAGTCCTTCTGATTCGGCAAGCGACTCTGCTGTTTGATCTGAAGAACAAAGTTTTACAAACAGCGTTCCCGCTGCGGAAGAACCAATTTTGTTTTCTCCCCGCAATGAAATAATACCTGCAATCTGCTCAGGAGTAATGCCAAGAGCATCCACCCTGCACCCCTGTTCGTTCGCTTCTTTTGCCCCAGCATTTAATAACCATTTTGCACATTCGCTCGGATCGTTCGATGCTTCAACACACGTTTCAAAAAAACGGCTCAGTGTGGGCTCTGCGATTAACGCTTCTGTATCTTTTGTAGAAATAGAATATTCGTTTTTATACCTGGCTCGTTTTGATGCCGGCAATTCGGGGATAGATTCATTAACTTCATCTATCCAATCTTGGGAAATAGTAAGCGGTACAAGATCTGGGTCGGGGAAAAAACGGTAATCGTGTGCATCTTCTTTTTCCCGTTGCATAACCGTAACTAGATTTTGGTCATCCCAACCACGCGTACTTTTTGCATTTGGCCCCATTTCAAGACCATCTTCTTTCCATGCTTCAATTTGCCGTACTGCTTCGTGTTCGATTGCTCCGTGTAGTGCCTTGAATGAATTTAAGTTTTTCACTTCAACTATTGGTGTTGGGTGTTCAACACCATCTTCGGTTGTAATAACAACATTAATATTTGGTTCAAACCGCATGTGCCCGCGTTGAAGAATGCCTTCAGTTACACCGAGGAACCTACAAATTGCTCGGATTTCTTTTCCATACGCAACAGCCTCGTCCGCGGTTGTCATATCGGGTTCAGAAACTATTTCAAGCAACGGAGTCCCTGCACGATTTAGATCAACAAGTGAACCGTCGTAGTGGCCGCCACCGGGAAGTTCGTGTCCGAGTTTTCCGGTGTCTTCTTCAAGGTGTGCGCGTGTAATTCGAACTGGTTTTATTTCACCGTCAACTTCAATTTCTATCGCGCCCTCTAAACAAAGTGGTTTGTCGAATTGACTTATTTGATATCCCTTTGGTAGATCTGGATAGTAATAATTTTTTCTGTCCCATTTTGTGAAAGATGAAATAGTGCAGTTCAAAGCAAGGCCAACTCGCATCGACATTGCCACCGCCGACTTATTTATTACTGGTAACGATCCGGGCAAAGCCATCACCAGCGGGTTCACCAACGTGTTTGGTTCGGCGTCATAGCGTTCTGGTATTGCGCCATTTGGAGCAGACGTAAACATCTTGCTGTTGGTTGCAAGTTCAACGTGGATTTCCATCCCAATTAACAGTTGGGTCGAAACAATTTTCACTTTGAAGAGACCTCATTAATTCCAAGGTCTGCGGTTGTAAACAAAGAATCAAATACAAAACCAGCAGACTCTACATTTTCCCTTGCGCCTTCACACCTATCGATAACCGCAATTATTGAAACAACTGTTGCGCCTAATTCTTGAATTGTTTTTGCTGCTTCTAAAACCTGCCCACCTGTTGTTGCGATGTCTTCAACAATAACAACTTTATCTGTGTTGCTTAATTTTCCTTCAAGCTGCTTTGAGGTGCCATACTCTTTCTTTTGATTTCGAATAAAGATGCATGGCAAATTCGTTGCCATCGAGGCAGTTGTCACAAGTGGTATTCCACCCAATTCTGCGCCAGCAAGAAGTGTTGCTGTTTGTGGAATTTTTTCTGAAAACAGCGCGCCCAATTCGGTGAGGATGTCTGGTTTCGTTGTAAATAAATATTTATCGATATACCAAGTGCTTTTTCGACCACTGCGAAGAGTGAAATCTCCGTGAAGGATTGCGGTTTCTGCGATTCTTTGTGCGAGTTCTGCTCGATTCATACCAAGCATGATATCAGTGATTTATTATCTCCGCCCTACCCCGCATTATGGGGTATTATTTTTTGCTTCGGTTTCAAGTCGAGAATAAACCCAGTTTGCAGTCGTTTTAATCGTCTCGTTGTCAGATTTTTTGGCGTCTTGTAACCAAACAGAGTCTAAATATTCAACCCCATTCTTTGTAATAATTAGTCGGATTAGTTTTACCAGTGTTGCAAGTTGCGTGTCTGGTGTTTTTAACATTCCAACAACTGCTTCCAATGAGGGGTCCGTCGACATTGTCGCCAGAACCCAATACTGTGCCATTTGGTCCAGTTTGGGAAAGGTGGTTAATATGGTTGTAATCGCTTCGGTTTTTAGTTTATTAACTTTTTCGGTGTCGCTAAGTGGGGATACTTCGTTTGGTGGTAATGGGATTAACGGAGGAACAATTACCACGGGTAATTCTAAGTCTACACACCATGTCAATAAGACCAGTGAGGTCAGATCGTCAATCGTAGTAATCTCTTTGGCTTTGTTAATTGCATCGTTAATCCATTCGTCAGTGAGACGAACGCCATCAATTCGTAAATTGTTTACCGTTGCGCTCGAGCCAAGCCGCCCCGATTCATACACTAACACCGGTTTTCCAAATCTTGTTTTTGTTTCTCTTGCCACAAAATTTAGCTTTGCACGCAAGTTTAATGCTGCGCCTTTGAGTGGAAATATATCTAACAATTTGCCCGGCCAATATTGGCGTAAATTAATCTCTGTAATCAGTTTCTCTTTTGGTAACAGTGATAACTCAATATTTATTGGCACGATAATTGGTGGAACTGAGCTAAGCTCAACTCCGGGAATGTCTATCATTGATTCTATTAATAAAAGCGGTTGAATTGGACCGTTTTTTGCGATAACCAACGGAACGGGCGCATTATTCGTCAACTCAATTTGTAACAACATTGGGGTATATGGAGCGTAAGTATTCTTATCTGGCACAAGGCGCAAGTCCACAACGGGTCTTGGATCAGAAATTATTAAATCAAAGGTGTTCTGCAAACCAGACATTAGTTCTTTTAATTGAACAACCTCTGATCGAATCAAAAATGTTGTTCCTACCATTTTTTCTAATTGTTTTCGAGCCCAAACCCCTAGGATTGTTCCACCGCTGTTACGAGCGACGCTTAACAGAAGTTTTGCGGCGGCCTGTTTGTTTCCTGTCAATCTATATGCTTCCGCAAGCCCGACCTGTGAAGACATATCATTTGGCAACGCAGAAAGAATGGTAATTGCACCTTCTATGTCACCGCGCCTCAACGCAATCCACCCTTCTAACCGCTGCTTTTCAACGGCATGAATGTCGGCGTCTCTTTCTACTGCTGCAAGTAATCGCTCTGATGAATCTACATCATTACCCAACCAAAGCGATATCCAGGCTGCTTGCAAATTCATTTCAACAACTTTTATTTTTGCTGCAGAACCTTGCGATTCATAAATTTGTGCAAGGGTTAAAAGAGAGCTAAGTACAGAGCCGATGGCATTTTCTGAATTTTCTTCATCTTCAAGATCTCGATAAATAGCTGCGCGAATTGTCGCTAGTTTTGGAACTAGCGGGGCGTGAATTCTTGCAATTTCAAGGGGGGTCAGTCGTGGTTGTTGTTGTTTTGTTTGTTTTCTAAAATCTACATCGACCGAGGTTTGTCTCGCAGAAATAATTTCCAGTGCGCCTTCTGAGTCTCCCGCGGCCCATTTGCTTAATGCAATATCTGCCAACAGACCGTCGCTAATTTTATGGTAATTACGAGCGTCGTTTCCCAAAATCATTTGATACACCATTGATGCGTCTTTATAGTCGCCATAGGACATTAAAAATTCTGCAAGTGAAACTTGAAGCGCAAGGTCTCTAATGTTGGCTAAAACTGCAGCACTTAATAATTCTGCGCGTGTAAAAATGTCCGCTGATTCGTCACCAAAAAATCCGACTGCTAAAAGTGTTGCGTCTAAATACGAAGGGTCGAGGGCGACTGATTCCGCTAACCACCTTGCAAACTGATTTACATCGCCAAGCTGACGCTGAAGAAGTGCGGCGTCTAAAGCAAGGCGAGACGCTACACGATAATCTAACAAATCTTTATTTTGATTTGAAAGAAGTTGTTCATAGACTGCCATTCTTTGGTCGACGGTATTTGTTTGTTCAATTGCCAACCTAAGTCGTGCGAGTTGTGCGGTAGATTCGTTTGGGGTTACTGCGAGCAATCCTTGAACCGCTTCTCGTTCAAAATCGGGCAAGTCCGCCATTTGTGCCACTTGAAGAGCCGCCCTCCAGATTGAGGGGTTAGTGGGGTCTAATTTCAATGCTTCACGAATAAGACAGACTGAAGTGGAAATGGCGTTCGTCGTGAGTGGCTCCGTCATAGTTGCGTTTCTGGCTACCCTGATAAATTCGGTTGCCAGACGCGTAGCCGCGGATTTTTCTAGTTGTTCATTTTGGGAGTTTTGGGTCGCCAGAAGGGGTTTTGGCTGAATAATTGCCCAAAGCAAAATTACAATAATGTGGATTCGCATTAGCAAGAATGATATTCCATTTATTGAAGATGGTGGGGTTTAATAAAGGTGTATATAATTCTTGTTCGTGGGTGGTAATCTTAGGCCGCGTATCCATAATGGGTTGATTATTAGTTCTAGTGTTCCAATATCAATAAGAGGTTTTTCATGCGTAAAGTACATTTGTTTTCAATAATTCTGGCTCTTGCAGTAAGCAACATCGCTTCTGCTCAGGGGAGAAGCATCAACAAAATTGTTGATAACAACTCTCTGAATGATGGTGAAATTCGAAAAATTAAAGGGTATGCCGAATTTTGGTCCAACGCCCTAGAAACCACCGATGGCGAAGCGCTCAACAACGCGCGAAAAAAACTCGCAGACCCGCTTGAACCAAGTGTGGGAATGACTTCGTATGCACGCTCAATTTACGGTAACGCTCTTAATGAAAACATTAATCAATACCTTGCAAAAGACTGCGACAATGAAATGGCTGGGGTAAATGCTTTGCAGGTTGTCTCACTTCTCGGAACCGAAGAAGGGTGTGCGGTTTTATTGAACCACGCAGACATTATGACCGAAAAGCGAGCGTCGTTACGCCTCTGGTCTTCTATTGGTCTAAAAAACACTTTCCAAATCGGCGTGTTGGATGTCCGAAGAATTAAATCAATCGCCAAACTGGTTGCTACATTTATTAACAAAGAAAGTGATTGGTTTATTATCTCTAGGCAATTTGATACATTGGCTTCTATTAAAGATGTTCCCGGTTTAGATAAACAAGCGCTTGAAGAAATGGGAATTGCATCCTTTGATTTACAAAGCACAACCCTTGCTGCGCTACTTAACAACATTAATAATGGCGATGGTGCAGATGCGCGTGTTCAGGCTCTGCCAATTATATTGCCATCGCTGCTGTTGCAATTTAGCGAGTCGGGCGTTGACGATAGAAACAAAGATGACGCAAAGGAGATTATTCTGCCTGAGCTAATTGCGTTTGTTGAAACATCAACTTCCCAAGCGCCCTCTGTAGAAGCAAATCCGGTTTTAAATTCGGCTTATAAAGAAAGTGTGGCCATTGTATCTATCGTGATTAATTACATTCTTGAACAAAACACCGAAAACAGCGTAACCATCGTTGATTTGTGGGAAAACGGCAACGTGGATGCAATTCAAGAATGTGTGAAAACATGGAAAAAACTTTCCAAGAATTAATTTCTAATGTATAGGCTTCTTGTTCCTGTAGCATTTGTTGTTGCGGTTGTTGTTTGTATTGTGGGTTTTGAAAGAACAAGACCTCGAGCAGATTTTGTTTTTGTAAGTAGCGGAGATGTATTTACACTCGACCCACAACGAATGAGTTGGCTTTCAGATTTACAAATTGGATATTGTCTGTACGAGGGTCTGGTGCGGTGGAATACAGAAGACTTTTCAATTGAACCGGCGGCTGCAGAACAGTATGAAATTTCAGACGATGGTCTTGAATACATTTTTCATTTAAGAAATGATGCGCGCTGGAGTAATGGTGCAAGCGTAACTGCGCATGATTTTAGGTACGCGTGGATGCGATTGCTAACTCCAGATACGGCGTCTGATTACTCTAGTTTTTTTTATAGCATTAGCGGGGCGAAAGAATATTGGGATTTAAGAACTAAACAACTACAAGATGGGACTTTTGTTACGCTCGAAGAACTTGAAGAATCCTTTGGTTCTATTGTTGAAATTAAAGTTGTTGATACATTCACACTAAAAGTAAAACTTGATTTAAACGTACCGTATTTCTTGGATCAAATAGCTCTTGCAGTATGTAGCCCCGTTTATAAGCCTGCTGTTGAAGGGTGGGCTATTGATGATTCAAAGAAAAAATTGGTCGTGGAAAATGGTTGGTACTCCGTTGAACCGCCGACTATGGAAAACCGGCGGTTTGTTTCTTTAGACAAAGAGAGCGGAAGAATAAAACAGAAATATACTTGGGCGAGACCAGGAAATATCATTTGTAACGGGCCGTTTGTACTTGATGAATGGCGATACAAAAGAGATATGTGGCTGGTTCGAAACCCACACTACCATTCGCCATCTATTACAACAATCAATACCATACAGGGTATTACTATTGCAGACGCCAACACCGCTGTCCTTGCGTTTGAGGGTGGACAAGCGGATTGGTTAAGCAGTGTAAATGTAGAGTATCAATCGGACATGCTTCGTCAAAAAGACGAAGAAACGAGAACCAACATTCACGCATTCCCAACATTTGGAACCGATTTCTTTTCGTTTAATTGTAGACCAACATTGGTTAATGGTAAATTAAATCCATTTTCAAATGCTGGTGTGCGAAGAGCTTTTGTACTTGCAACAAATCGAGAGGTAATTGTAAAACACGCAACAAGATTAAACGAGCCGACTGTTACTAGTTTCGTGCCACCAAATTCGATTGTTGGATACGGTAATGTTGAAGGACTTGGCTTTGACCCTGAACGAGCAAAAGAAGAGCTTGCCTTGGCTGGTTGGCGTGACCGTGACGGCGATGGAGTGCTGGAAAATGCTGACGGTACTTTGTTTCCTCCAATTGATTTGTTATACACAACAAATACACCGCGCTACAAGTGGATTTCGCTCGAACTGCGTGACCAGTGGAAAAAAAACCTTGGTGTGCGGGTTGAATTGCGTGGCACTGACAATAAGTTTTTTAGTTCTGATTTACATTCAGGAAATTTTATGATTGCGCGCGGTCGGTGGTATGGGGATTATGGTGACCCAACTACTTTTTTAGATGTCTTTAAATCGGACAATGGAAACAACGATCGTGGTTTTGTAAGCATAAAAATTGATGCGGCGCTTAATGAGGCAGCCTTAGAACGCGACCCCGACAAAAGAATGGAAATGCTTCGTTCAATTGAAGAAGAACTTTTCACAGAAGAGGTTCCGATGTTAGTAATTTGTCAACTTTTACAGTTATATATGTATGAACCGAGCCGAGTTACTGGTTTAACTTCGCATCCACGATTGGTTCAACACCTTTGGCGAGTAAATGTCGCTGATTAAGATGGTCTTGGATCTAAAAATGTGTACATCACATCCACTGCAAGGTTAAACAAAATTAACAGGGTTGAATAAACCAGCACAATTCCCATTAGAACCGTAATGTCCTTTCCTAATACGGCGTCTACGAAGTGTGTACCAATCCCGGGCACTGCGAATACTTTTTCTATTACAAACGAGCCTGTCATTGCGGCGGCTGTTGCTGGCCCTAAATAACTAACCACAGGCAAAAGCGCGTTTTTCATTGCGTGTTTTAATATTACTGATTTCTCAGAAAGACCCTTTGCTCGGGCTGTGCGAATGTGGTCGCTTCGTAATTGTTCAATCATTCCAACTCTTGTTAACTGCGCAATGTAGGCGGCGAAGGGTAGACTTAGTGCTACAGATGGTAAAACAAGGTGTTTCCATGTGCCCCACCCGCTTATTGGAAACCACTGCAACCAAACAGAAAATGTAATTAATAAAAGTACACCGATTACAAATGATGGCAAACTAATACCAATTATTGCGATTCCAAATGAAAGAACATCTATAAACGAGCCGGGTTTAATTGAGCTAACTACCCCCGCCGATAAACCAATGAACAACGCGAGTAAAATTGCGCAAAGACCAATCGTAATAGAAACGGGTAACTGTGCAATCAAAATGTCATTTACCGTCCAATTTTCATGTCGTAAGCTTGGGCCTAAATTAAATACGGGCCCGTCTCGTTCACCAGAAACCCACGCTAAACCTGAAGCTTTCCAAATATAGTCTGTATAAAAGGCCATCGGGTTATCCAAATTGTATTGCGCTTGCATTTGCTCCATTACCTCTTTAGGTGGGCGGCGACCGTCTTTTTCTAAGGGGTTACCTGGAATTTGCCACGCTAACAAAAAAGTAATCGTATAAACAGCAAGTAAGATAAATGGAAGTTGAACCAGTCGCCACCCAATCAAATTGGTTAGCGATGAGCGCCGCATCAAATGCCGTAACTTGCGTTCTCGCCAAGTTGCTCTGCTATTCGCAAGAGTTGATTGTATTTTGCGGTTCGATCACTTCTGCACGGGGCGCCAGTTTTAATTTGACCACAATTTGTTGCAACTGAAATATCGGCGATAGTTGTGTCTTCAGTTTCACCGCTTCTGTGACTTAACACAGCAGAATAGTTGTTTTCCTGTGCCATCGTCACCGCAGCAAAAGTTTCGGTAAGCGTTCCAATTTGGTTCACCTTAATCAAAATTGAATTTGCACACTTGTCTTTTATACCGCGTTCTAAAAAACGTGGATTGGTGACAAATAAATCATCACCAACAAGTTGAATTTTTTCTCCAAGGCGCCGAGTTAGTTTATTCCAACCATCCCAATCGTCTTCGCCCAAACCATCTTCGATAGAACAAATTGGATAGCGTTCACACCAATCCGCCCAAAGGTCAATCATGTCTTCTGATGAAATCACTTTGTCGGGTTCGCTGCTGAAAAAACAATATCCCTCCCTGCCGAGTTTTCTCGCTTCTGTAACAAGTTCACTCGTTGCGGGGTCAAGGGCAACAAAAATTTGTTCACCCCACGAATATCCGGCTCGACCTACCGCCTCTTCAATAACTCGAAGCGCTTCTTCGTTGTCGGTCAGGTTCGGCGCAAAGCCGCCCTCATCCCCGACGGCCGTTGACAGATTTCTATCGTGCAACACGCCTTTTAGTGTGTGATAAATTTCCACGGAAGCACGCAAACCCTCGCCAAAAGTATCAAACCCTTTTGGTTGAATCATGAATTCTTGAAAATCAACAGTATTATCAGCATGCTTTCCGCCATTTAAAATATTGAACATTGGCACAGGCAACACGGATGCGGTTGAGTTGAAATATGAATAAAGCGGTACACCTGCGGCATTTGCTGCGGCGTGGGCGGTCGCCATGGAAACACCAAGGAGGGCGTTCGCGCCAAGGTTTCCTTTGTTGTCTGTGGCATCCAAGGCAATCATCGCTTCGTCGATACCTTCTTGATTGCAAGCATCCATTCCAATGACAGAGGCAGCAATTTCTCCATTTATGTTGTTGACGGCGCTGGAAACACCCTTTCCACACCACGCTTGACCACCATCTCGAAGTTCAACCGCTTCGTTTTCTCCTGTACTCGCTCCGCTTGGAACTGCCGCTCGCCCAAAACCACCCCCTTTTAGGTGTACCTCACACTCTAGAGTTGGGTTGCCCCTTGAATCTAATATTTGGCGGGCATGAATTTTTGAAATTATTGTTGTCATTAGGAGAAACTTTCGCAAAACGGAATCATACTATGGTTCATGGAACACGCTGACAAAAACAGAAATACTCTTTCATTTCTTGCTCATTTTGAAGGGCCGTGCCCACGCTGTGGGTTCAAATTACATCACCCAACATCAAACAATTGCCCAGAGTGTGGATTTATTCTCTTGGTTACACTAAAAAAACCGTTTCAGTGCACCTCGTGGCATTTATTTTTGTTTGGGCTAATAGCATCACTTGGTGTTTGTATAGATCAAGCAGGACTGTTTTTTGCGGCCAGGGTATACCAAGGATCGCCAATAATGTGGGCGTGGGTTCTCCCTGAATTGTTTTTCTTCGTGCTAATTGCGGCTGGAATTGTCTTGTGGTGGAAAGCGCGAAAATGGGCGAACGAATTAAGTAACAACAGTAAACTTTTCATAGGAGCCGCCGGATTGGTGCTTCCTATTATTTGGTTCAACATTATTTTTTGGTTGTTTGTGCTTACTTCTTAACTTCAAACTGCGGCGTGTTCCCTTGGAGGACCGCGACTATATCCCGCACAACCCAGCCCATGTTTGTTGTTGCTGTTGCAGTCTTGCATGCGATGTGCGGAAACAACTTCGCGTTTTGTGCATGAAGTAAGGGATACTCGCTTGTAATTGGCTCTGGATCGTGCACGTCCAAAATCGCATTCGCTTTGGGATGGTGCAACAAAAAATCTGCAAGCGCATACGCATCGACTATAAAACCCCTTGATGCATTAATAAATAGCAAGGTGGATTTTGTTTGTTCAAACACAGATGTGTTGCAAAGGTGTTTATTCGCAATACGCCCGTCTACATGAACCGAAACCACGTCGCTCATAGAAAGCAACTGAGCCAATTCTACTTGCTCGCAACCGTGGGTCTCTTCTATTTTTAATAAATCGTGAAAGACAACGTTGAAGCCAAGCGATTTGGAAAGTTTGCCCAGCCGGCTTCCAATTCTTCCAAAACCAATAATGCCTATTGTTGTTTCTGAAAACTCCTTCAGTGTCACGCAAGAGTCCCGAAGCGTATTCCATTCCGACTGTTTTAAGGATTTGTCAACAATTTTTAGGTTTCGTAAATGAGACAGCATTGTTGTTAACACAAATTCAACAACGGAACCTGTATTTGCGTCGGGAGTATGAACCACTGCAATGTTTTTTTCTTCACACGCCAAAAGGTCAATGTTGTCTACGCCCACGCCCGCCCTGCCAACAACTTTCAGCTTGGGTGTTTGATCAAGGAGTTCTTTAGTAACTGATGTGTAAGTGCGAATTGCCAGCCCCTCAACAACGGGTAGCAACTCTTTGAAGCGCAGAGAATCGACTGGGCAAATATGTAGTTCGCAGTGTTCCGCAAGCCAAGCGCTGCAAATTTGCGGTAAGTTTTCGGTTTGAACAACTATTGGTTTCATAAATAATTAAGCGTATGAGTGTAATCCAGAGATTGTAAAGTTAATAATAACCCAGTTAAAAATCATAACCGCACAACCTATTAACGCTAACCACGCGGTCCAAAAACCCTTATCTTTAACCTTCATACGCGAATGTATTAGTACAACAAAAATTAAAAATGTATTTAATGCAAACACTTCTTTAGGATCCCACCCCCAAGGCCTACCCCATGAATGGTCTGCCCAAATCGCGCCCATTACAATTCCTGTCCAAAGAAGAATGAACGATAGTTCTACAAGAATCATAGTTGCACCATCAAGTACAGAACCAATGTTGTTTGTAATAGCTTTTTTGTTGCCTGGTCGAATTTCAACAAGTGAGGCAACCCCCCCAGATCTTGCGTAATCGCTTTTGCCGTCTTGCCCCCTGCATTTTTGTATGAACCTTCGAATTAAATATATAGAAGCCGAAACAGCGGCAACAAAAATTAAACAATAAGAAAAAATGATGAAGTTCACGTGAATATAAAGCCATACATCGTGAAGAACAGGCATTTTGTTAGTAATTTGTGGATTTAACTCAAGTGGATATAAACGCACCGCTAACAAAGCAACCATCGCTGCTATTGAAGCGCCAATCGAAAAAACATATTTCATTGCGTTTTTTCGGAGAATATATTCCATCATCAAACTAAACACACTGCCCATCCAAGCGGCAGTTGTTATTGATTCAAACATGTTTGTATTTGGATATCTACCAGAAACATACCACCGCCATATTACCGCGGTTGTATTTAGAAGAACCGCAAGTGCAAATAGTGCTAAACCAATTTTCCCAATTCTATTAAATCTATAAACAAACGCCATCAACAATAGAACGGTACTTACAAGATACACAAGCCATATGCTTGTGAAATTCCCCATTTTAAAATAGAAGCTTTCTAGTTTAAGTTTGGTTGAGCTTGGATAAATGGTTCCGCCTTTTCCAAGTTCGGGCAATAAAATTGAAAGTTTTACCAGTTCTTCATTCACGGTTTTGGCATCTTCTGCCTTCCAAGCATCGCGCATCTTTATCCAAGCGTCTGGAACATCGGAACCGGCAACATTCTCGAGTGTTGACCACTGCTCGTCAAAAGAGCCGCTTGTTGGGGGAACAACTTTTAGTACGCTCCAAAGTGATCTGGGATCACTCGCATTAACGGCGGCTTCAATAGTCTCAATCGGAGTAGCGAATCGCCGTACGTCTTGACGGAGCCGACCAAGCAACTCTTGAACTTTGGTTTCTTGTAGAACCTCGCGCGATACTAAACCGGACTTCATAAAGGAGTCCATGTTTTCTTTTACAACGGGATCACGAACATCTACCTCTCCAATAATTGCAGCTCTGAGTGCTTTGTGTTTTACAAATATTATTTGTTTTCCAAAGTATCTCTCTGGTCGAAGTAACATATCAAAATAAGTAAATGTTGGACTTTGCCCTTCAAAGTTTTTTGAACCCAGTATGTAGGTCATGAAGGAACGCGAAAATGTTTCGAATGACTTAACCCTTCCACTGGTAAACACGGCCACTTTATCGCTCCATGGGGTCATGTCTATTTGTGATTCAAACGAATTTTGTTCGTTCGCGTTCGTGCTAAGGGTTACTAAAAATACAAACACCAAAATTAGATATTTCATTTCGACACCTCCGCATACACCGCTTGTTGCCTCTTTCGTTTTATCATTGGCTTTACATAAAACGCCCAAAGCATTCCAGTAACAGTAAGGCAACAGCCTAATAGCATAGTGAACACACCATGTCTATTTCCAACACCAAGAACAGTGTAGTTCAACCCCTGAGAATTGCTGTCTGGTGGGTCCCATTGTGATTGAAAAAACCAAAAATCACCAAGAGATTGTGGGTCATTGACGCTTACTGATAGTTCGGTATTTTGCTCGTCATTAAAATTAACAATACTTCGCCAGTTAACAATACTTGTTGTACTTCCGGTAAAACCACCAAGGTGAGAATCTACTTCAAAGCGTTCAAGAGAAACCGGGGCTGGAAGTGGAGCGCGCCTTCTAGAAAACAACAATTCAATTGTTTTTCCATTTGGTAGATTTAATGTTGTTGGTTTATATTGGAACCGATGAACCACCTCTTTTTCAGATTCAATTGGATAGTGGTGGTAGGGCAACCACGCAGAAACTGAACCTGATTCTGATGGAACAACAATTTTAATCATCGAGTACATGTTGCTTGCGCTTGGTTCCCGTTGCGCAACTGGAATAACTGTTGGCATTGTTTTTAACACCGCGTGCGTCTCTGCTCTGTTAAGAGTAAGTGTTACTTCTTTATTTAGGGGAACCGGATTTCCAACCTGTAACTTGTTTTTTGTGTTTTCACTGCCAACAATTGATGTGAACAACACATAAGAACCGTCTTCAAAACCACCCACGATTGTAATTGGTGATGATCCAGCAAAATAAGAGAACTTAATGTCTGTGTCGATAATCCCTGTGCTGGTCGTTTTATCTTCGTGGTCAGAACCTTCAACTACATCGCGGTTCATCCCGGGGGTATCAAAAACCCATCTTTCCCAAGTTTTGTCACCGTGTTGTATTTCTACTATTGCTAAAGAAATAATTTGTTCATTAATAACTAA
>JYMV01045376.1_pt1 | contig 34365 bp, 29 predicted proteins | sample 338911 | NCBI WGS metagenome assembly JYMV01 (sample SAMN03354496, study PRJNA234377) | hydrothermal vent metagenome | biome: Deep sea; feature: Hydrothermal plumes at the Eastern Lau Spreading Center, Western Pacific Ocean; material: Seawater | place: Tonga | collected 2009 | depth 2000 m m
TGAGCACATGCTTACCCTAGTCCTACGTAGAGCTAAATATCTTTCTAAAAAAGGAGTCGAACTCTTCTCTACCCCAGCCCTTTCGCAATTCTTAAAGAACGACTACGATAAGCATTCGTTCGAATCGAATCCCGATATCCTTAATTGGTTTTGTGAACTTGACGATTCAGACATCTACAGCGCTATGAAGACTTGGCGTCACAATGACGACAAAGTTCTATCATCGCTCAGCTCAAGGCTTCTCGACAGAAATCTATTCCGCATAGAATTAAGATCGGAACCCTTTACCGACGCCGAAGTCGAAGAAAGAATCCAAGCAGTAGTTTCTAGCATGAACATAACTCACGAGGAAGCCACCTATTTCGTCTCAAACGACACGATAACGAACGTAGCATACTCCGAGAACGGAATCCAAATAATGTACAAAAACGGCGATCTAAAGGACTTCGCAGAAGCAAACGATCATCTATCACTTGAGCATTTAACTCGCCCAGTAATTAAATCGTTCTTGTGTTACCCGAAAGATATTCCAGCCCCTAGTTGGTAGAATTTAAGAGCTCAGCTCCTCACCTAACTCTGTGTAGATATGGTACTCCAAAATTTCCATCGAAGAGTTACTCTCTAAATCAAGTTCGATTCCGAACTCCTTCTCCCATTCAGTTCTTACTGAAGAACCAAACCATCCTTTTAGAGCCCTAAATGCCTCGCCCTTAATTAAATATGCCTCGAGGATAGGATGAAGAAGCACAGTAAGCTTCTTATGACCCTCACCTTTAGTGAGATATTTAATACTTGACTTAATGGTGTCAGTAACAAGGATTGCCGCTTGAACGGACCCTGTACCATTACAAGAAGGACATCTATCTTGAGTTTGAACATTTGCAACATCTCTTACTCTTTGACGAGTTAGTTCCATTACACCAAACTTAGATGGAGGAGCAATATTATGCTTTGCCTTATCAATCTTCATGGCCAACTTCATAGAATCGGTGAGCTGTTTATTATGCTCACGCTTAGCCATGTCAATAAAGTCAATAGCGATAATACCACCTATATCTCGTAGACGTAGTAGACGAGCGATTTCGTCAACACATTCCAAATTAGTTTGGAGAGCGTTTTCTTCTTGACTCGTCGCTCCTTTCTTTCGACCTCCACTATTTACGTCGATGACGAACATAGCTTCGGTTTGTTCTATGATAAGGTAAGCACCACTTTGAAGCGACACCTTCTTTCCGAAAGTAGCTTTAATCTGACGGTGTATAGATAGAGTATTGAAGAGGTCTTTATCCCTTGCAAACTTTACCGAATCAACCTTGTCAGATCCAATTGACCCTAGGTACGTTTTCACTTGATCAGCAAGCTTTTCATCGTTTACACGAATCAACTCACATTCAGGTCGTAGAACATCTCTAAGGACAGTACTCGTTTTATTGAGTTCTCCTAGTATTCGCTTTCCAGGCTTAGCTCGTTTTAATCCTTCAAACAACTCTCCCCAACGCTTCATCAAATCTGACAAGTCGCTATGAAGATCCGCCGAACCTTTTTCTTGGGCAACTGTTCTCACAATTATTCCAAACCCAGGTGGGCGGATGCTTATGATTAAACTTTTCAGTCTTTTTCTTTCCTTCTCATTCTTTATTCTCGATGATAGGCTAACCTTATCTGAGAATGGAACAAGTACTAAAAAACGTCCTGGTAAAGTTACCTCAGCAGTTAATCTAGGACCCTTAGAGCTAATCGGCTCTTTCGTGACTTGCACCATCACGAGCTGAGAAGAACTTACATAGTCCTTCATAGCCCCTTTCTTGTCAATTTTCGGCTCTAGCTTAAACTTCTTAATATCACTGACTGGTAATTTACCAGACATTATGAGCTTAGTCCATTTTTGCTGAGTCTTAAACTGAACTCCCAAATCACTATGGTGCAGAAAAGCATCCCTTTCATACCCCACGTCAATAAATCCTGCGTTGAGATTAGGCATTACTTTCCTGACACGACCTAAGTAAATATCTCCTACTCTGTAGGAAGTTTCACCTGGATCACGATGTAGCTCGACGAGCTTACCTTCTTCAAGGATTGCTAACTCAACACCCTTAGAGGTTGAGTTTATTATAAGTTCTGATTTCAAGGTACGTAAGTGTACGCCTAAATAAATTCAGGCAAACAAAAAGCACTCTATCCAAGCCTGACTAGCAGACTTGAAAAGATCTTACTTCTTCTTCTTGTGACGATTCTTACGTAGACGCTTCTTCCTCTTGTGAGTAGACATCTTATGACGCTTGCGTTTTTTTCCGCTTGGCATGATAACTAAATTTATTCGTTAGGGTCAGACACCACACTGATGTCGACTTCCAATCTGTTAATAATTCCCTCCACTTTTCCTGATAAAACAGAATCCGTAGTGAGGGATAAAAATGTTCGGTAAAGCTCTAAAGCTTCTACCTGGTTACCCATACTCTCAAGGCAACTTGCCTTAAAGAAATGAACCTTCTCCTCTTTAGGGTTAAGATTCGTATAGTTAGTAAAACCTGTGACAGCCTCTTGATGATTTCCCATTTCCATGTCGAGCATGGCGAGATCCCAAGTAGCCTCTATATGGTTTGGCTCCAAATCAAGGACACTAATAAATCGCATACGCGCCTTATCTAATTGTCCACTTTGTATACCAAACCTTCCAAGCCAAAGCCTTGCTTTAACATTCGGCTCATCCGCTTCTGCTAATGCAATAAGTGCTTGAATACCTCGCATTGGCGGTCCATCACCTGATACGATTTTTATTGCTTCGTCAACAGTCATCGCGCTAGAAACTACGGCGGTTGCTTCTCCCGTAGAATGATGCGAGCTCGCGCTTTCATCAGCCGAGGAGTCAGCTTCACAACCGATAAAAACAACTGACATAACCAAAATGGCCGCACTTGATTTTACGATATCCTGTATATTAAAACGATTCTTCACTTATTTAAGACGTCTCAAAGTGCTTAGACAGAAACCTTAGTTTTAACGTTCTCCATAAACTCTCTAGCAGGTTTAAATGACGGAATGTTGTGAGCAGGGATACGAATTGACTTCTTTGCAAGAATGTTTCTTCCTGTTTTCGCAGCCCTCGTTTTTACGATGAAACTACCGAAACCTCGTAGGTAAACGTTTTCTCCACTTTCAACATTATCACGTACAGTTCGCATAAATGCTTCGACTGTTACTTGCACATCGTGCTTCTCCATTCCAGTTTTGTCTGAAATTTGACTTACAATATCTGCTTTAGTCATCTTTTCGTTGTAGTTGCTTGAATATTAATGCTCCGCGCAAAAATTGCGCAAAGTTTCCGACTAATCGGGGTGCAAAAATACATCTATTCATTTGAAAATGAAACGTATGAGCAACTTTCTATCAAAACTAAATAAAAAATGTGTGAACTCGTAGATAATACATACCTTCGCTACTATGGCAGGCATCAATAAAGTAATTCTAGTCGGGCATCTAGGAAAAGACCCGGAAATACGCTACACACCTAGTGAAATAGCGGTTTGTTCTTTCTCTATAGCAACATCTGAAACTTTTAAAGATCGGAATTCTGGCGAACGAAAATCATTAACTGAGTGGCATAATATTGTTTTATGGCGCGGTTTGGCAGAAACTTCTGAAAAATATCTTCGAAAAGGTTCTCAAGTCTATATTGAAGGGAAGTTGAAAACCAGAAAATGGTCAGATAAAGATGGAATCACTAGATATACTACAGAAATAGTAGCTGATGTTATGCAAATGCTTGACAAGAAAGGTGACGTCGAAAGACCCATGGTTGAAAAAGCAAATGTTGTAGCTGAGCCTCAGGCCTCTACAGAAACGCCTTTCTGACGAAACGATAACAAGTGAATACTGACTCCCTTCAGTTTATTAGCCCAAGTATCGCTGCTGGATTAATAGTGTTACTTCTAATTTGTAGCGCATTAGTTTCCGGTTCCGAAGTAGCCTTTTTCTCCCTCAAGCCTACAGACTTAGAAGATTTGGAGGAAGACGATAGTTCCTCATCAGCAAATGTTCTAAAATTGCTAAAGCATCCAGATGAGAAAGTTGCTCCTAGAAATTTGCTAGCAACGATTTTGGTCTTGAACAACTTAATAAATGTTGCGATTGTCCTTATTGCCACTGTAACGGCCCAGCAATTATTTCCAGTTGAATCGCTCCCTCACTGGCTTGCAATCAGCATACATATTGCAGGAGTTACACTTCTAATTGTCTTATTCGGAGAGGTAATACCAAAGCTTTTTGCTACAAAGCATAATATTGGAGTCTCTCGTTTTGTTGCTGGAACACTCTTAATTCTTCAAAAGATTTTAATCCCATTTTGGAAGCCATTAGTAGCGATTGGGAAAAGTTTAGATAAACAAATAAGTCGTCCCACTCAAGATTTATCTTCTAAAGATCTTGAGCAAGCTTTAATCCTCACGGATAACGAAGACAGAACTACAGAGGAAAAGGAAATACTTGAAAGAATTGTCAAATTCGGCGATAAGGACGCGAAACAAGTGATGACACCCAGGACTGATATTACAGCTTTTTCGCTTGACGAATCATGGCCCGTGCTAAGATCTGCTGTTGTAGCTAGTGGATTTTCTAGAATTCCTATCCATAAAGGATCTATTGATGAAGTGGTCGGAGTGTTACACGTAAAAGACCTGATACCTCTTTTAGATTTAGACAGCGCCGTTTGGAATGCACTTCTAAGAGAGCCTTTTTTCATACCCGAGAATATGAAAATAGATGATCTGCTTAGAGAATTTCAAAGTAGAAAGGTCCATATGGCTCTAGTAGTTGACGAATACGGAGGCACAAGTGGTTTAATTACGCTTGAAGATGTACTTGAGGAAATAGTTGGTGATATTACTGACGAATTCGATGCCGAAGAAATTGCTTATTCAAGACTAGATGACTTTACTTTCTTAATGGAAGGAAAAACTGCACTTATAGATTTCTATAGGATTATGGATTTAGATGAAGACGTTTGGGAAGAGTTGAAGGGTGAAAGCGACACATTAGCTGGCTTCATGATTGAGCAGGCTGGGAAAATCCCTAAACTCAAAGAGTATATCGAATTTAACAAAGTCATATTAATGGTTGATGCTGGGGATAAGAAGAAAATTGACAGGGTGAAAATCATCCTCCCCAACAGTGACTCTATCGAAAAAACATCTTTGAATGAGGGCGATTTAGACCAAACGGAATTATGACGCAATCATTTAAGTTAACAATGACTTTATTTGGTGTTTTATTGTTTAGTTGCACCCCGCCGCCCGTACCTAGACCATTAGGTTATCTCAGGATAGAGTTGCCCGAGTCAGAGTTTGTACAAAGTAGCCCTAAATGCGGACCATCATTTGAATTACCCGATTATAGTTTTATTGAAAATGTAAAATCCTCTGAGGAAGCAACTTGCTGGTTCAATGTACGGTTCCCCGATTTTAATGCTAGACTTTATTGTACAAACATCAGTATAGAAGATAATTTAGAGGCTTTGATTAAGGATGCTCAAGACCTTGTATTCAGTCATGAGCTAAAAGCTTCAGGCATCAGACGTTCAAGAGTAATAAATAATGAAGGAGAAGGAGAATCTAAAGGAATACTATATCATTTAGAAGGGCCTGTCGCTACTCCAATTCAATTTTTTTTAACTGATAGCACAGAATATTTTTTGAGGGGATCTTTATATTTTGATCATAAGCCAAACTCAGATAGTACTGCCCCAGTCATTGCTCGATTGCTTTACGATATAGAACATTTAATGCACACTGTATCATGGGAATAAATGAGATGGCAAAAGTGGTGTGGGTTGTCGAAAAAGGCAATTCTAGATGGAAGTACGGTGTGTTCGTAGGGGGGGGTATTGCACTAACAAAAACATTGGATGTCGGAGAACAATTGAATATTACGCATCTTCCCGAAGACAACGCGGACGAGATTTTTCTTACGGGATCTGGAAAGTGGAGTGGTGAGGAATACGACCTTCTACAAATTAGAACTGACTCAAGTGTCATCGAGTTTAAACACGGAGATAGACACCCTTTAATCACGAAAGTTGCGAATCCAGGATCGCTTGGAACAGATAGAGTAGCTAACGTTTTCGCTATTCAATCGGAAAGTTTAAAAGATTTAATAGGAGGCGAAAAATGTAAAACGTGGATGATAATCGATGTAGGGACATGTGTAACCACGGACGTTATCCAAAACGGGGTGCACATTGGAGGGAGTATTTCCCCAGGAATTTCGTTGCGACTAAATTCTATGAGGGACGGAACTGCTGCACTCCCGGAAATCAATAAGGAGGTTTGGTCTAAGTCATCTCCATTTTCAGGTAAAACGACAGGAATATCAACCGTGGAGGCCATGATTCGAGGAGCAGCTGACGGGATTTCGGCAGAAATAATAGGACGATGGATGGTCTTAAACCTTGAATTAGGCGGTGTAGGCGGTGTAGGAGTGGTTATCACAGGGGGAGATTCCTCACTTTTGGAACTCTGCCAAGTAAAGCCGAAATTCGCGGATTCGAATTTGACCCTAAAAGGGTACTATGCACTATTTCCTCACATACAACGTTTCATCCACGAAGATTAATCTATTTAGTATGTTTAATTCTATTCGAGTGAACGCGTTTATTGCAACTGTATCATTAGCTCTTGTGTCTTTTACGAGCTTAACAACCGTAACTGCTCAAGAGACTGAACCATCTCCATGGTCTAGGTTTGGAATGGGACTTACAACACCCACATTATCGTCTCCGCAGTTAATGATGGGAGGAGTGAGCTCACCCATATTAGACGGTTATTCAATAAATCCTGACCAGCCGGCTTCGGCAGCTGGATGTGTAACTACTTTACTTCAATCCTCTGTCCACATCACTAGGGCAAATATGACTGAAGGAGATTCTACCGCATCTATTACAAGTGGCACACCAGGGGCAATAAGCTTAGTGGTAAAAAAACCCGGAGGTAAAACAGCCGTGATGATGGGTATGATGCCTTATTCTGGGAAAGGTTACAATGTGTCTCGGACCTTTAATGATACCTTAATAGGTAGCGATATACACGAGAGGTATTCGGGATCTGGGGGGCTTGCAAAAAGTTATTTGGGTGCAGCTAAGTCATTTAAAGGTAAAAAGTGGATTTCCGCAGGTGAACACGATAGTGTGTTAGTATCTAACCGGTCTCTTTTTGTTGGTGCTCAACTTTCATTTCTTTTCGGAGAAGCAATTTCAACTGGACGTTTAGACATTGAGGACGTTACATATCTAGACAATCGAACTAGCACATCTATGAGACATCGATCTCTAAGTACGCTTTTAGGAGTTCAAGCTTTCCAGCTTTTGTATGCAAACTATGACGACCAACGAAATTTTCAAGGTAGCGCAACACTTTATGCCGGAGCAACTTACTCGCCTTCGTCTACGTTGTATACTGATTATGAGAAAACTGTTGAGACTGTGCAATTACTTAGTAGCGTTGAAACTGTAATCGACACAGCTTCTTACATTAGTTTATTAGATGCTGAAGGAAGAATTCCTTCGAAAATGTCTGGTGGAGGGTCTATTGTTTTTGAAAAAGCTAATGGTAGAAGGATACAAATTTCAGCTGATTATATGCAAGAGGATTGGAGCTCAGTATCTGATTCATTACATTGGAGTTCCGAAACTGATTCCTATGAAATCAGCCTCTTAGGAGGAGACGCAACTTGGGCTAAAGCTTCTAGAACATCTGTAGGAATTGCTTTCAAACCCAACTCCAGCGGGTCCTCAAACAATATTTTATCTCGCACTACTTACAAAGCTGGTTTTGCTCTTGATGCATACCCTATATCATATAGAGGAGCACAATTATCTGGATGGAGAGCTTCGGCTGGGATCACCATGCCATTAGAGGGAAGCCGCTCAACAAGTCGCTTCCACTTTGGTGTAGAGATGGGACAAAGAGGGTTAGGGATAGACAATGGCACAGTTTTAGATGTTACACTTGAAGAATCACTCTTTAGTATTCAGTTTGGTGTGACTCTATCACCCTTTTTTAAAAATTTATGGCTAACGCCAAAACTTTACGATTGATACAACAATGAACACTTTTAAAAACATTTCTTTAATTCTTGCTTTCTTATTGCCTCTAAGTTTCGTAGCTCAAAACGACTCTAAGTACGGTGAGACGGAAGATGAGCAGATTAGATGTAAAGAAGCTCTAAGCGTTTACAAGAGTTATAAAAAGCAGAAGAACTATGCTGAAGCCTATCAACAGTGGGAGAAGGCGTGTGCTGTTTGTCCTGAAAAAGTCCAAGAATCTCTGTATTCTAATGGTGCTATCTTCATTAAGTCAGAAATAAAGGGAACAATAGCTGCTGGTGACATGGAACGTAAAGCTGTACTTGTGGATAGCTTAATGTGGGTTTACGATAAGAGGATGGAGCTTTTCCCAACTACGACGAAAAAGCCAAACAACAGATGTCATGTTTTAGGTCGTAAGGCTTCTGACTACTATCGTTACTTTAAAGATTCGCCAGAGATAGCAAACGACATGTTTAAGGAGACTATAGACTGCCTAAATGCTAACAGTTCCGCTTCTACGTTGAGCGGATACTATGTGACTTCGTTCTACACTATGAAAGCTGTAAACAAAGAGGATAAAGAGGCGGGAACTGCATTAAAAGTAAAGATGTTGACAGATTATCTTATGTTAATCGAGTACATCAATGAAGCTACTGCAAATGCAAAAGCAGCAGGCAACGACAAGACATTGAAGGGATATGAAAGAGCGAAAGCTAACATTGAAAAAACTTTTATAGCTATTGCAAAATGTGACGAGATGGTTCCTGTTCTGCAAGCCAGCATAGAAGCGAACCCTGAAGATTTTGAGCTAAAGAAAAAGGTATTGAGCCTACTCACAGGAAGAGAGTGCACAGAAAACGATTTATTCCTTCCTGTAGCAACGGCTGTCTATGAGATTGAACCTAGTGCTGAGGCAGCTTTTGCTATCGGAATGGGCTATGCAAAGCAAACGAAATTGAGTGAGAGTTTTAAGTATATGGAAGAGGCTGTTTCTCGTTGCGATAGTTGTTCTGAACAGCTTTACTATCTCTCTAAGACAGGCCAAATCGCTAGCGCTCTTAAGAAATCTACCACAGCAAAACGCTATGCTAGACAGATACTCGCTATCGATCCTGATAACGCAGAAGCTTATATGCTAATCGGTGATGCTATAGCGGGATCTTCAGGAGCATGTAATGACGGAGCTCTAGGGAAGCGTGCAGTTTACTGGGTAGCACACGACTACTATGCTCGCGCAAAAAGAATGGATCCTGAATTAACAGAAAAGGCTCAAACCAGAATGAATAAAATGTCCAAGCAGTTCCCCACTATTGACGAAGTATTTACTTTAGGGCTACAAGCTGGGCAATCATTTACTGTTAAGACTGTTGCTGGGTGTCCTTGTTCTGGCGAATCGACAACTATTAGGGTACGTTAATGAATCCTATAACGGGATTATCTATACCTGTTTTAATATGTTACACCCTTTTGAGTGTGGGTTGTACTTCTGCAGATTCTAGTTTCGATTCTGTGGTAGAAAAGGAAGATGTCGCTACCCAAATAATTATTGGTGGTAAATTCTTATACTCCGAAAAAGGAGAATTAAGGAATGTCCTAGAGGCAGGGAAACTAGAAAGAACTGATGATAGCGATATTTGGGAAGTGAGCGATGGCTTTAAGCTTTTTATTGATGGTAATAATGAGGACTATAAAGCTATTCTAAGTGGGGGAAGAGGTGTTTATTACTCAAAAAAAAGTTATTTAATCGCTCGTGACGGAGTTCAACTAGTTAATATCGAAGGAGAGAAGTTGAATACTGAATATCTGGTTTGGTCTCATGACTCTGACAAAGTGTACACCGACAGACCCGTTAGGATAGAAACCAGCACCGGAATTCTACATGGGAAGGGACTTGAATCGGACAGTAAATTTGAAAATTACAAAATCCTTGACCCGACGGGGTCATTTGACTTACCTTAGAGAAATGGAGCCTAAAAGAGTTTTACAAGTTACGCGTGCTGCAGAAATGTTTTGGCTAGTTGCTTCAATATTTGCTACAGTCGGGACAGTTGTACTCATGTACACTGAAGGTATCGAATCTAACAAATTCCTTCCGCTTATCCCAGTATTATCCTGGCTTTGGTATTATGTAAGGCGAACATTTCGCAAGCGTTTAGAAAGTGCCGAAGACTCTCAACATCCTAATCATTAATACAAATACATGGACCCCGACCCCTCCATTTCTATTTTAATTATTCTGGCATCACTGGTAGCCTCTGCATTCTTTTCCGGAATGGAGATGGCTTTTGTGTCTGCTAACCGTCTGCAAGTTGAACTTGATTCGAAGCATGGCTGGCGTGGGAAATTAGTTGCTGAATTTTTTACGCGCCCTCAACTTTTTATAGCTGTAATGTTAGTCGGTAATAACCTGGCGCTCGTGATTTGTGGCATGGAGTCAGGGGCACTGATTAGCCGAGAATTGTTCTCTGCCTCGGATTGGCTTGCGGCTTCCTCTCCTCTTTTCGCACTCTCAATCCAAACCATTATTACCACTCTCGTGGTAATCGTCACCGCCGAATTTATCCCTAAATCTATCTTCCATAGAGACCCTGCGCTATGGCTTAAAATTCTAAGCGTACCGCTTTTTATGTTTCTCATTGTCTTTGCTATACCAGCCTGGGGTGTAATAGGGTTAAGTAATATCTTCTTGTTTCCATTTACAAAAGGCAGACTGGAGGGGGTATCAAACGGATTCGGATCAACTGACTTAGACCATTTCTTGGAATCTGCAAGTGGCAAAATGGTGCCAGAACAAAACTTGGAGCACGAACTTTTCATGCTTCAAAATGCCCTGAAACTGAACCAGGTTCAAGCAAGAGATTGTCTTGTCCCTAGAAATGAAGTCGTGGCTGTTTCAAACGAAACCTCAATTGTTGATATACGAAAATTATTTACTTCAACTCAACTCTCTAAAATTGTCATCTATGAAGACGATATCGATAATATCATAGGGTATATACATGTTAAAGATCTATTCAGTCTGCCTTCGTCTTTAAGCGAAGTAATTCTCCCTACCTTTTTCATTCCAGAACCGATGGCTGGTGATGTAGTTCTTAAGCAATTTATGAGAAGAAGAAGACATTTAGCTGTCGTTCTTGATGAATTTGGAGGGACGTCTGGAATTCTTACTATGGAGGACATTGTAGAAGAATTATTAGGCGAAATAGAGGACGAACACGATGTGGAAATCCTAACGGAACAGCAATTGAACGAAAATACTTGGCTCCTTTCTGCTAGACATGATGTACAAGATCTAAACGAAAAGCTTGGTTTAAAACTACCAGAAGAAGATGCTTACGAAACGCTGGGAGGCCTTATTTTACACGTGATAGCGAGTATCCCCAAAGTAGGCGACAAGGTCGAACTATTAAATTGTCACATAACAATTAAAGAGGTGGAAGCTACTAGAATAAACCTAGTTGAAGTAAGACTACTTAGAGTCGATTAAATTCCTTATCTTCGCGCACCTGATATAAAAACGTCTCTACTATGGCAATGATTGAAAATATTCGCAACCGACAAGGGTTGTTAATGGTGTTTCTCGGAATAGGTATGCTTGGTTTTTTAGTTCCATTTGACGCTGTTCTTGCGTTAATGGGCCAAGGAGTAACAAGCGAAGTTGGAAGTGTTAACGGTATTGGAATTACAGGTCAAGAATATCAAGTTGCTGTTCAACAGCGTAAAAGCTTAGGTTTTTCTGGTGACCAACTTCAAGAAGAAGTTTGGCAAGACATGACAGCTGCAATATTCATGGACGATCAATACTCCGATATTGGAATGACTGTTTCTGATAAAGAGTACCAAGAAATGCTATTTGGAGATATCGCTTCACAATACATGTCACGTGCTTTTTACAGCAATGGAGACAACAAGCGTACTTGGGTTCAGAATTTCCAAAACATGCTAACTACTCCGCAAGGAAAAGCTAGTTTTATGAATTACAAGAGAGTAATTTCTGCAAAGCGCATGAAGGAGAAGTTTGAGACTCTTGCGCAAGCGGGGGCTTACACTACCGAGTTAGAAGGCAGATATGACTACTTAAGTTCTGAGCGTAAAGCTGAGTTCCAGTATGTAGTTAAGCTTTTTAACACTATTGCTGACAGCACTGTGCAAGTGAGTGAACGCGATGTACAGGCTTACTTTGCAGAGCATAAAGAAGATAAACAGTACAAGCAAGCAGAAGGCCGTGACATTACTATTGTGAAGATTCCTGTTGGAGCTTCCGAGGGCGATATTGACGCAATTAATGCAGAACTTGAAGCACTCGCGACTGAGTGGAAAACTGTTGAGAACAAGATTGAGTTCGCTACTTCAAATAGCAACGGTGCTACTTCTATAAATACACTACGTAAGTCAGCGGTTGAAACTGACATCAATGAATCAAGCTTCTTCGATGTTGAAGTAGGAACAATAGTAGGTCCATACCAAAAAGGTAACGTTCTAACTATCACTAACGTTATGGGTAGAACAATGGTTGCTGATACAGCTGCTAAGGTTAGACATATTCTTCTTCAAGCTAAAGACGTTAAGAACGCGGATGAAATGTCTGCTCTACACTCGAAAGCTGATAGTTTAGAAAGACTACTTCGCAATGGAGCTGATTTTACTGATTTAGCTGCTCGTTTCTCTGACGATCCTGGTTCTAAATCTAATGGTGGTGTATACGATTTCTTTCCACAAGGAAGAATGGTCAAGCCTTTCGACGATTTCAGCTTCAATAAAAGAATTGGATCTATCGGATCTGTAGAGACTAGCTATGGAGTTCACGTTATTGAGGTTCTGGATAGACGTAAGGAGGTAGAAGAAGTTGAAGTTGCTATGATTACTCGTAGTATGGACGCCTCTGATAAGACTAAGCGAGATTCATACGCTGATGCGAATGAGTTTGCAATCGAATCTTCAGATCGAGCTTCTCTAGAGGCGGCTGCAGGTGACGCTGGATACACATACAGTGAAGCTCTAAACATTGTTCGTGCTTCTAAATCACTTTCTGGTATGCGCAACGCATCTGAACTTGTTAACTGGGCATACAGTGCTGAAGTTGGAGAGATAAGCCAACCAATCCTTGCTGACAACAATTACGTTGTAGCTATCCTCAACGCTTCTAAAGAAAAGGGAACTCCTAAGTTCGAAGATGTAGAAGACAAAATGAGAGCTGGAGCTTTAAAAGTTGCACAAGGAGAGTACTATGCTGAATTAATGAACGCTGCCAACCTTGAAGATGCTGCTTCGGCTGCTGGGGTTACAGTAAAGACTGCTCTAAACGTTAACATGAAAACTTCTGTTGTCGCAGGTAGCGGTGCGTCTGCTGAACCTGAGGTTGCAGGTCTTGCATTCTCTATCCCGGCAGGTGAGATGTCTATGCCTATTATTGGAAACAATGGGGTTTGGGTTATAGCTCCTACCAGTGTTACAGAAGCGGCTGACAAGACTGAATTCTTGACTGAGCAGACGGATTTAGTTACTAAAGCTCGTAACGGATTGTCTCTTGCCATCTCTAATGCGATGCGCGAAGAATCTAACGTAGAAGATAACCGTAACTAGAACTTAGAGTTAAAGCTCTGCGTTATAGCTCGATTAGGCAACCGTCCCCATAACTGAGGAATCGGTAATTTGCTTGTAGGGCTGTGGTATAAACGTTTTCCCAGGGAGTTGCCATACACGCCGCGATTAGGCAGAGTAGAGTACTGCCCGGTTGATGGAAGTTTGTAACGAGCGCAATGATGGATCGAACTTTATAGCCTGGTCGAATCATAATCTGGGTTCGGAAATCCCATGTAGGATTGAGGGGGGCGTGCTTTAAAAGGTAGTGCATTGCGTCTTCGTAAGAGTCAAACGGTGTTGCACGGCAGGCTGATTTTTCGTTGTTGTACGGTGTCCACTGTCCGAGCACTTGAGGAAATTCTCCTGTTTCGTGGTGGACTACGGCCATCCAAAAAAGGCTCTCGAGTGTGCGAAGGGAAGTTGTGCCTGTGGCGACTCGGCGAGTAGTTGAGGCAAGATGATTTAATGTGTCCCGTGTAATTAAACACCGCTCAGCGTGCATAGTATGATCAGATAGGGAACCTTCTGATAGTGGTCTGAAGGTTCCAGCGCCTACGTGAAGAGTAAGGCGGCTTATAGGGAGACCCTGCTCGGTGAGTTTTTCGAGAAGGGTATCGTCGTAGTGGAGTCCTGCTGTGGGGGCGGCGACACTGCCGGGGAGTCGAGCGAAAACGGTTTGGTATTCAATGGAGTCAGAAGAGTCCGATTCCCTCTGCATGTAAGGCGGGAGTGGCATTTTACCCAATATATCTAGAACGTCACCGAAAGATGGCGCACCAGTCCAATTGAAGGTTAGATCGTAAGTACCTCCCTCGTTTCTGATGAGACCGGCAATTTTATCGGTGGGAGTTACTGTGAGTGAAAGACCGTCGAGGTTAAGAGATGCAGTTTCTGATTTCCATTTCATTACTCTACGAATCATGCATTTCCAAGAAGATGTCGTGCGGTTTGAGAGTGCTATTTCAGTTACTCCTACGAGAGGTTCGAGTAAGAATATTTCTAAGCGACCTCCAAAGGGTCTTACAAGGTAAAGTCTAGACTGGATAACCTTTGTATCGTTTACCCAAAGACTGTCACACTTCAAGTCTTTTAGGTAGCTAGGAAGATCCTCGAAAGTGCCGTGTTCTAGTTCGCCACACAAAGGAACGCGTAGGAGTTTTGCCGATCTTCTTGGAGAAACTGGGTGACTAGCAATTTTCTCCTCTTTTAGGTTGTATTCAAATTCACTTGATAGCACGGAACAAAGGTATCCCGTCTTATCTTTCCGCCGCAATGGAAAGACATCTAGTTATAGGAGCTTCTGGACAGCTTGGAATAGAGTTGATTATCGGAATGCAAGCCAAGTATGGGGTTAACGCTGTGGTATCATCTGATATTCGTACATCCGAAGATGCGGATGTAAATCGTGGTGAGTTTATTTTGCTTGATGCAACAGATCAAAAAGCTGTTCGAAAGGTTTTGACTGACGGTGGATTTACGCATGTCTATCATTTGGTAGCGATGCTATCTGCAAAGGGAGAAGACAATCCTCTTGAGGGGTGGGAACTAAATATGAAGTCGCTTTTTAATGTCCTGGAGTGTGCTAAGGAGGGGTTGGTGGAAAAGGTTTTTTGGCCTAGTTCTATAGCTGTGTTTGGTCCAAATGCCCATAAACAGGCTACTGCACAAGACACTTGTTGTGACCCAACAACTGTGTATGGAGTTTCTAAAGTGGCGGGAGAATTATGGTGTAAATACTACTTTGAGCATTACGGAGTGGATGTGAGGAGTTTGAGATACCCTGGATTAATAGGGCACAGATCTTTACCCGGGGGAGGGACTACGGATTATGCTGTGGAGGCTTTTCATAGAGCGCTTGAGGGAAAAGAGTTTGAGTGTTACCTTGATGAAAATGAGGCATTACCTATGATGCATATGGACGATGCGATAAGGGCGACGCTTGAATTAATGGAAGCGCCGATTGATTGTGTGAGAGTTAGAACTTCTTACAATCTTTCTGGATGTTCGTTTTCGCCATTTGAGTTGAATAATGAAATAAAGAAGACCATTCCTGAATTTAAAACCGTTTACAGTCCAGATATTAGACAACAAATTGCTTCGTCTTGGCCTGATAGTATAGATGACACAGATGCGAGAGCAGATTGGGGGTGGAAAGCTGTATATGATGTTGAAGGACTTGTGAAAGCTATGCTTGACGCTTTAAAACGATAAAATTAAATTCGTCAAACGCGCCTGTATGGTTTTTCTTTGTATTAAATATAGAAAATAAATGCAACCACTGCAGATTCAAAATAGCCTTACTCGAAAAAAAGAGTTGTTTGAGGCACTTAATCCACCTCATGTGGGGATGTATGTTTGTGGACCTACTGTTTACAGTAATGTGCATTTAGGAAATGTGAGAACTTTTCTCTCTTTTGATATTATTTATCGCTACCTCGAATTTATCGGATATAAAGTGAGATATGTGAGGAACATCACGGATGTGGGGCACCTTGTAGGAGATTCTGACGATGGAGAGGATAAAATTGGGAAGATGGCGAGACTGCAAAAGGTTGAGCCGATGGAGATTGTACAGAAGTACACTAATGACTTCCACGATGTGATGCGTGTGTTCAACATCCTCCCTCCTTCTATTGAGCCTACTGCGACTGGGCATATCATAGAACAAATCTCTTCAATTGAGAAAATCATTGAGAATGGATATGCCTATGAAGTGAATGGAAACGTTTATTTCAGCGTGAGGACCTTTAGTGAAGACTACGCATATGGCGAACTTTCTGGGCGTAAGATTGATGAACTTATGAGTAACACTCGCGATTTAGATGGCCAAAGTGAAAAAAGAGATCCCTTAGATTTCGCGCTTTGGAAAAAAGCTGATGAAACTCATCTAATGCAATGGCCGTCACCGTGGGGAGTAGGGTTTCCTGGTTGGCATTTAGAGTGTTCTGTTATGAGTAGTAAATATCTCGGTGAGAAGTTCGATATTCATGGAGGTGGGATGGATCTTAAATTCCCCCATCACGAATGTGAAATCGCGCAGAATGTGGCATCAACCAAGTGCGAAAGTCCCGTGAATTTCTGGATTCACGGAAATATGCTGACCGTTAACGGTCGTAAGATGGCCAAATCAGAAGGTAACGGCTTCACTCCCGAAGAGTTGATTACAGGGAATCACAAGCTTTTAGAAAGGGGCTACACTCCTATGACAGTGCGTTTCTTTATGTTGATGGGTCATTATGCCAGTACTCTTGACTTTTCTAACGACGCTCTTATTGCGGCCGAAAAAGGGCTTTCCAAATTAACAAAGGCAGTTGAGGCGTTGCAAGTATTGAAGCCGACAGCAAACGAAAATGCAGATATTAATGTGGCGGAATTGTCGAACAAGTGCTTCGCTGCAATGAACGACGATTTCAATACGCCAGTACTTATCGCGAATCTTTTCGAAGGCGTGAAGTGGATTAATTCTGCTAGTGACGGAAGGATTGACTTAGGTAAAGACCAAATCGAGGGCTTGAAAACTCTATACAAGGGATTCATGGAAGATGTATTGGGGCTTGCAAAAGAGAGTCAGGAAGAAAATGGAAAAGGAGGCGAAGGAGATTTGGCTTCGGATCTCCTTGATTTACTTGTGGAGTTAAGAACTGATGCTAAGTCGAACAAAGACTACGCGGGAGCGGATCGAATTAGAAATACTTTGAGCGAGCTTGGGGTTACGGTGACTGATGGAAAAGAAGGAAGCTCGTGGTCGCATGAATAGGGTCGTTATTTTAGGAGTTTTAGCAGGGTTTATTGCGCTGGGGGGTTGTGATGAAAGCGGGGGGTCGGGCAAGAATTCGGTAGATTTAGATGTCGTTACGGAAAAGATCGTTGCGCCCGAATTTTCAAGCGATTCGGCATATTATTTCATCGAAAAACAAGTGGCGTTCGGACCAAGAGTCCCTAATTCAGAAGAGCACGAAAAATGCGGAGTATGGCTAGCGAACGAACTAAGGAGATTTGGAGCTGAGGTTATTGTGCAGGAGGTGAGATCAAAGGCGTTCAATGGCAAAATCCTCAATTTATCTAATATCGTCGGACAGTTTAATCCCGATGCGAAGAAGAGAGTGATGCTGTATGCTCACTGGGACACTAGACCATTTGCGGATAAGGATTCTGTGCGTAGCAACGAACCTATTGATGGAGCGAACGATGGTGGATCTGGTGTAGGTGTGTTGTTAGAAATTGCAAGGCAGTTATCACTACGACCTGCTGATATTGGAGTCGATATTATCTTCTTCGACGGAGAAGATTACGGAAGCCCTGAGGGGACTCCATCCACTAGTACTAGCTATTTGGATTGGTGTTTAGGGAGTCAAGCATGGGCGAAGCAACCGCACCGTTATGGATATAGGGCGAGGTTCGGGATTTTACTCGACATGGTCGGAGCTAAAAGGGCGGCGTTTAATAGAGAGGGAACTTCGATGAGGTATGCTCCGAACGTGGTGAGGAAGGTTTGGACTAGGGCGAAAGAATTAGGACACGGAGACTTATTCAGAAACAGAGAAACGCCCTCAACAGTGGATGACAACCTATTCGTGAGTGAATTCGGGGGTGTACCAAGCGTGAACATTGTGGATTACAGGATGAACGTAATACCTATGGGGTACGGGCCATTCCACCACACACACGCGGATAATATGAGCGTAATCGACAGAGGGACATTGCAAGCAGTCGGAGAAACTGTCCTCTCAGTTGTCTACACTGAGTAGAGCATAACCATATGAGTTCAGGCTCAAGCGAGAGGTGAGTTTATGTAGTTTGGTAAAATCTTACGGCTTCTTTCTATATCATCAATTTTCCTCCTTTCGATTGGTTCTTTTTATGCCAAATCCGATAACACCGACAAGCTCCTAACTCGTGCTGATAGTCTTGTCGAAGCTGGAAAACCTGTTGCAGCTCTTAGCCTATATAGATCAGTAGGAGAAACTACTCTCGACCTTTGTGATATAGCCAGAGCAGAGGCCGGAAAGGGGTACATCCAACAAAAAGCGGGAAACATCGAGAGAGCGGCTATCGCATGGCGAGCAGTTGAAGAAAACTGCTATATGTGCGCAAGCGACATAAGAAGTGAGCTCGTTTTCAAAACCGTTGAAGGATGGATAAGCCAAGGTGAAGAAACACTAGCTTTCAATCTTTTAGATTTTGAACTAGCGAGAAAGCCTAGTGAAAAATGGGTTTCCAAATTCCAACTACTTCGATCTAGAATCCATTTTTTAAATGGTAACTGGTCATCCGCAAGAGAGTTATCTACCCCTGATTTTTCTTCCGCAACAATAAACCATGATAGGCTCATACTATGGGTCCAGTCAGGTATTTTGAGTGGTTTAAGCGTAAATGATGCCGGAATCGAACATCTTGAGACAGCTCGCAAAGGCCTTGATAGACTCAAGATAGAAGCCGCTTACGCGAACCTCCACACACTTTTAATCACTGAGAAACGATATGGTGAGGCATTGAGCTGGTCTAAATCTATGCTCATTAATTCTGACCCCGTTTTAAATCCTGAAGGATGGATATTAGGCCAAATGCGCATCGCTACTTCCGCAGAATTAGCCGGTAAACCTCTAGATGCGCTTATTGCTCATCATGAGGCCGTAAGAGCTGCTGAAAATTACGGTAATGACAAATTAACCGCTAGAACCTGTAGAAATAGAGCCCGTTTCGATGCTTCAAGAGGAGATGATAAATCAGCCTATCGCTACCTTCAAAAGGCAGATAGTATAGCAATAGCTATGATCACAGTGGGTAGTTTAGGAAGGGAACCTAAGTCATTTAAAAATCATCCACTTCCAGAATTAGACCCGTTTGATCTGGCTAACAAATCTAATTTAAATTCGTCTAATCCTGGGGGCTGGCCATTCGCAGCTGCTCTTATCACGTTAGGACTTATCGCTGTTGTTATCCGAAACTACGATCTGAAAAGAACCTTAAGGCGTGAGAGATTGCGCACTATGCGGCTACATGCGATGTTTGGCAACAAAAGCCTTGCGGAAATCGGTACTTTAAGTTCTGAATCGACAGAAGAAATTGTTGAGCAATTAGAAGCTCAGTTTGCAGAATCATCTCCAGATTGGGAAAGTCGTATTAATGCAAATTCCCTAGATTTTGACGACATAATAGCTTCACTAGAAATGGAACTAGGCACAGCAGTAGAATGGGTATTAGACAACGACATTAAAGCACCTGAAGCACCTGAGGGTTTACTTACTTTACTTTCAGTAACGTTAAGGCGATTGCTTCCTACAAATCACTCAAAAGGTCATGAAACTCACGTAACGGCTTCGATAAAGAATGATTGGTCAGGTGTACGAGTAATGTTTGATGGAGTACCAAATGAAGCCACACAGGAACTTAAAAATCTGTTTTCAGGATCTTCAACTAGCCAAATGTGGTCTCCTGTATTTGAGCAAGCTGAGCGCATGGCGGGTCGAGTTATATTAGAATGTAATCCCTTCGGTGGTCATTCTATAGTTCTAGACATTCCACATCCGAAATAGTAGATTCTGAGTAATCTATTTTATCTAATCTCTACCTCTCCCCACTAAATTGATCGAGGAAACGCTTATCGTTTTCGAAGAAGAGTCTTAGATCACCGATTTGGTATTTAAGCATAGTGATACGCTCAATCCCCATCCCGAAAGCGAACCCACTGTACTTAGTCGAATCAATTCCATTCGCTTCGAGGACGTTCGGGTCCACCATACCACACCCAAGTATCTCCAGCCATCCTGTGCCTTTAGTAATTTTCTTATCTACCTCTGTTTCGAGCCCCCAATAAACGTCCACCTCAGCACTAGGTTCGGTGAAAGGGAAATATGACGGTCTCAATCTGATTTTCGTTTCTGGTCCGAAAAATCGTTTCGCGAAATGCAATAATGTCTGCTTTAAGTCCGCAAAAGAAACGTCTTCATCGATATAAAGGCCTTCTATTTGGTGGAATATACAGTGCGCTCTAGCGCTAACGGCTTCGTTTCTAAAAACTCGACCTGGCATAATAATTCGCATTGGCGGTTTGCGCGTTTCCATCTCACGTACCTGAACCGAGCTCGTATGGGTTCTTAACAGAAGGTCCGGATTGCGCTCCACAAAGAACGTATCCTGCATATCTCGAGCAGGATGCTCGGGCGGAAAGTTCAAGCCACTAAACACGTGCCAATCATCCTCGATTTCGGGCCCCTCCACGACTCCGAACCCCATATTCTTAAATATCCCTACGATCTCTCTTCGCACAACTTGAAGAGGATGATGAGTCCCGTGTGGCTGACCTCCCGCAGGTCTAGATGCATCGATTCCACTTGCTTGTGCCGACTCCTTTCTATTAAAAGCCGTTTGCTCTAAAGCAACTCTTTCTTCAACAGCGCCTTTCACCTTATTTATTAGGGGACCTAATTCTCGCTTAAGCTCAGGAGCAACGTCGCGGAATTCAGCCATCAAGTCTTTCATCTTGCCTTTTCTACCAAGGAATTCTACCCTGAACGCCTCAACATGATCTGCTGACTCAAATGTTCGACCCGCAATATCTGCAAGCAATAAATCTAATTCTTCACGCATTACTTTAATACTTCAACACTGAATTTAACATCCTCTAATGGTCGGTTTGACCTATCTGTTCTAACGGCAGCTATTGAATCAATGATGTCAATTCCTTCTATCACAAATCCGAAAACCGTGTAATTTAAGTCTAAAGGAGCATAACCTCCTTGCTCAATATAAGCCGTCTTTATTTCATCTGAATAAGTAAATTCAGGATTAGATGCCTGATGTCTCATTTCAAATGACTTAAGCTCACCAGCTTTATACTTCCCGCCTTGGACAATATAGAATTGGCTACCAGAAGAATTCATTTCAGGGTTAACTGAATCTGGTTGTCTCGCTGCAGCAAGAGCGCCCTTAACATGAACGTGGTCAGGTCTGATTTCGTTAGGTATCGTGTAACCTGGCCCTCCAGAACCAAGCCTAGCACCTTTCTTAGCTCCTCTACTGTTAGGGTCTCCACCTTGAATCATGAATTTACCCATAACTCGGTGAAATAAGAGACCGTCGTAAAACCCCTCTTCAGCAAGTTTTATGAAATTATCTCTGTGCTGAGGTGTAGAATCCGATAAAAGCACCACCATATCTCCGAAATCAGTATGTATTACAGCTTTTCTAGGGCCTTGATTATCGGCCAAATTATCGCATCCTGAAGCGGAAATCATTAAAAAGGAAGTGACAACTAAAGCTATTTGGAATAAAAAGGTGCGTGTGTGCATATTTTAGATGATATTTGTATTCAATAGAATTGAACGCAAAGTTATAACCCTACCTGCAATGAACCGCTTTTTTTCCCTATTCACATTCGCTTCTATCGTGATTTTCGCTTCTAGTTGCTACGAAATTGATGAAACAATCGCAAATATTCAGGTTTACAGGATAGATGCGGTAGGTGAAAAAATCCCTGTAGCTGGTTGTGAGGTTAGATTGTTTGCTCTGGGTTCTCTTGATGAGGACTTCGTAGGTGAGCCGCGTTTTGATACAATCCAAACAACTTCGGAAGAGGGATTTGTATCATTCAACTTCTCAGATATGTATGTCGGAGGGCAAGCTGGCTTCGCCGTTTTAGATATTGAAGCGTCTAAAGGGTCTCTTTATGGGTCAGGTCTCATCAAAATTGAGGAGATGATGACGAATGAAGAGGAGGTAATCGTCGAGTAGAATATTCAATAATCACTTCTCCGCTATCCAAGCAGCGAAGTAATCGACTAACTGTCGTTTCAACATAAGTTCTTGTTCATCCGAATCAAGTTCCGGCATCTCACCCACTCGTTCGAAGTGAGGCCAACCATCCTCATCTAGTCCTAATCTCTTGTAATACCCTAGTGGCTCTAAAATCGTGCATACACCTACGTGCATAAGGTTCACCTTTTCGTCTTTCTTGTATTCTCTCGCCCCCTGGCCTACTTCTTGTAGCCCCACAGCAAACACAACGCTAGTTACGTCTGGTTGCTCGCCAAACCTGTCCATCATAAGCTTCTTTAACTTATTCCAATCCTTCTCAAATTCGAAATCCATTTTGCTAGTGTTTAATCGAACGTAAATCTACCTTATTTTCAGGTCGCGATTTACGTTTTTACTAACTACTTTATTTTTCGGGATAGGAGATGGAGATAAACTCCGGCCCTCTTTTTTTAAATGAAATCCATTAATGTTTTACTTAGTTAAGAATTATCGATATTTTGCTATACATGACTTAAGTTTTATGTCTAAATTACAAGACTGAAGCCTGCGAGTTGACGTCCCCCAGACGTGTACTCAACCAACTCAGCTACACCCCGATTTGGGGGCCTAAAATTTGTAACTTTGCGACACTTAAGATGAACTATGAAGGTAAGCTACAGAAAGATTAGAGAGTTCCTGCCAGTGTCTGTTTCGGCAAACGATGCCGCTGCAGTTTTAACTGCAACGGGACTTGAAATTGAAGGAGTCGAAACGGTTGATGATATGCCAGGTGGGTTACGAGGTCTCGTTGTGGGAGAAATTACTCAATGCGTACAACACCCTAATGCTGATCGATTGCGTTGCTGTAAAGTAGAAGTGGGTGCAGAAGCATCACTTGACATTGTATGCGGTGCGCCTAATGCAGCCGAAGGATTAAAAGTTGTTGTAGCGACAGTCGGTGCAGAATTATTCCCTGCTGAAGGAGATTCATTTAAAATAAAAAAAGGCAAGATTAGAGGTGAAGTGAGTAACGGAATGCTCTGCGGAGCCGAAGAGGTCGGTGTAGGAATTCCAAACGGTGGGATTATCGAACTTGACTCGAAGTGGGCCGCTGGCACTCTGGTGAGCGAAGTTTTTGAAGTCGGTTCGGATGAGGTTCTTGAAATAGGTCTTACCCCTAACAGAAATGACGCGATGGGTCATCTAGGAGTGGCTCGAGATTTAAGGGCGGGACTTTTACATGGTACGGTGTGCGATTTCGTGGAGGTCGGACTTGATGAGGTCGTGGTTCCTGGAGGGGCGGAAATAGATTTCGGGAGGGGGATCGGAGGGGGATTTGAGGTTAAGGTAGTCGCGAGTGAACTTGCACCGATTTATACTACGGTTAAAATAGAAGGGGTTGAGATAAAACCATCCCCGGAACATGCTCAAAGATTCTTGAGATCTATAGGAGTTGCTCCGATAAATAATGTGGTCGATGCCACTAACTACGTTTTGCACGAAATGGGACAGCCACTTCATGCATTTGATTATGACTCGATAAAGGGGGGAGAGTTGAATGTGAGACTTGCAAATAAAGGTGAGAAGATTACGACTTTAGATGGGGAGAAAAGGGATTTAGATGTGGCTGACCTAGTGATTGCAGATGCGAAGGAGGCTATGTGTATTGCAGGAGTTTTCGGTAGTGAAAAGCATGGTGTGAGTGATAAAACCAAATCCATTTTACTCGAATCTGCCTTTTTCAATCCCGTTTCGATAAGAAAATCTGCAAAAAGACACGGTTTGTCTACGGATGCTTCATTCCGATTTGAAAGAGAAGTAGATCCTAACTTAGTTAAGGATGCTGCACAGCGAGCTGCGCAATTGATTGTTGAATGGGCTGGAGGAGAGATCGTGGGAGCGGATGAATGTAAGGGAGAGGTAGAGTGGACAGCAGGACATGATGTTCTGTTAGAATGGGCGATGTTGAATCGCTTAATAGGACAAGTTCTAGATAAAGATCACGTGAAGTCGATTCTAGAGTCATTGGATATCGAAATCGTAAACGAGGAAGAATCTAAATTGACTTTGAAGATTCCTGCTTACCGAAGTGACGTGACTCGTCCCGCTGACGTGGTTGAGGAAATACTAAGAGTACACGGATTCGACCAAATAGATATTCCTTCTCGTATTTCAAGCACTTTGGAAATTCCCGTAGGGCCGGATAGGGAGGATATCATATTCGGTTTGGCTTCGACCTTAGTGGCTAGAGGGTTTAACGAAATCATGTCTAATTCACTTACGAAAGCTGAATACGCTGAGGGGGTGAACGACTCTGATATTGACGCTTCTGCTTCAGTTGTGATATTGAATCCACTTAGCGGAGACCTTGGCGTGATGAGACAATCTCTAGTTTTTCAGGGTATAGAAGCGATTGCAAGGAACAGAAGTCATAAAGTTGCTGATTTAAAATTATTTGAATTCGGAAGGAGTTACAAAAAAATAGGTGGCGGACCTGATGGTTCTACTGATAGCTATAAGGAAGCTGAGCATCTTAGCCTGTGGGTGACTGGAAAGAAACTCCCTGAAAACTGGAATGAAAAGTCCCAGGACGTGGATTTATTCACCATAAAGGATGCTGTTTTTTCGATTTTAGACCAAATCGGGATTCGCTCTAAAGTTTCCGAACGTCCTGATAAAGGCGGATTGTTGCTTGAAGGAAACCAAATCTTAATCGGTGAAAACGCAATAGGTCGATTTGGTCAAGTTCACCCAGATGTCACAGTAATGTGTGGCGTAGAGGAGAATGTATTTTGGGCTGACTTACTTATTAAACCTTTGCTTAAATCGAGGAAGAAAAGGAAAATAATTGCTAGTAGTTTACCCAAATTCCCATCTGTAAGAAGAGACCTTTCACTTGTACTTGATAAAAGTTGTCGATTCGAAGAGATTAAACGAGTTGCTTTCAAAGCCGAACGTAAGCTCTTGAAAGAAATCACTCTATTCGATGTTTACGAGGGCGATAAGTTGGAAAAGGGGAAGGTGAGCTACGCAGTGAGTTTGGTATTACAGGATGAAGGAAAAACACTGAACGACAAGCAGATTGATAAAAGTGTGAGTAGGATTTTAGATGCTATTACTACAGAAACCGGTGCTATTTTAAGATGAGTAATAAAAACCGTCCCGTTTTAACACCTCCGATTCAGAGAGCAACGATTCCTTATTTCCTTACACGAGTACTTGCAAAGCAAGGGGTTAAGAGATTTCACAGACTTACGACTATTGAGAACTTCAATAAGTTACCAAAGGAGAGAAATCCTATCATTTTCGTTTCTAATCATCAGAATGGGATGATGGATCCGATGATTATTTCCGGATTGATTAAACCTCAATTACATTGGTTGACAAGATCGGATGTGTTTTGGAACCCACTCGTTAGGAAGATTTTGTACGCATACAACCAGATGCCTATTTACAGACAGCGAGATAGATTTTCTAACATCAGGGAAAGAAATGACATAATTTGGGATTGTTGTATCGAAAGGCTTGATCTCTGCGCTGCATTATCATTGTTCCCGGAGGGAAACCACAACCCTCAGAAGACTATTCGAGATATGAAGAGAGGGTTGAGTGATTTGCTAAGTCTTGCAGTTAAAAAACACTCAGACTTGAAGCGACTCAAGATTATACCGTTAGGGCTTGAGTACGAGGATTACCCTGGATATAGACGTCGATTGAGCTTAAGAATGGGAGACGAAATCGAGTGGAATGACCTTATAGATGATGTAACAAAGATGGTTGACTTTCGACTGTTATCATTAAGGGTTCAAGCATCGCTAAGAAAAATAGCTGTTGATATCAGGCCGAAGACGTCTTACGAAGAAATAATACCCTACGTCAGAGCTATGAGAACGGCTGAAGCGAAAAATGAGGTTTGGGTTTCTAAAATTGAGGAAATAGATAGAATCGCGCTTAGAGAAAATGATGGAGATTGGATAAGAACAGTTTCAGAAGTATATAATAAATTAGTAGAAGTAGGATATTCTCCAGAATCTAGACCCGAAGCTTGGGGGATAGTAAAAGGAGATGTGAGGCAAAAGAAAATTTGGGCTGTATTACTATATCCCATAGCGTGTTTGGGGAATTTACCTACTGTTATTCAGCAATACTTATTGAATAAAAGGGGAGATAAAGTAAAGGCAATGGTATTTAGAAGCACGTTAAAAGTCGGTGCGGGGATGTTCGTTTATCCTATTTCATGGACGATATTAGCTGCCATCGCTGGTACTATAGCGGCTGTAAAAGGGGTGAGTCTTTTAGGGGTGAGTCCATTTTTTGAAGCGTTTATAGCATTTTGGTCTTGGGCTACATTCGGAAATAGATTTTATGGTTGGATTCAGGGACATCTTTACGATCATAAGGATGCAATTGATGGAGAAAGGTTTTGGAATAAAGGAAAAAGTACCGCTTTGAGAGATGCTTGGATTGAGTACATTGCAATAATGAAACAAGAGAACTGAGAATGGGTTACATAATTCAAGGCATTCAACACGTAGGTATCGCCGTAAGTGATATGGACGCAAGCCTGAAGCTTTATAGACAACTTTTCGGTCTAGATATGCCTTTTTTCGATGCTGTTGCTGCAGCTCCGTTGATGAATAGTCACTGTAATGGTGATGTCATCGTTAAGCGAGCTAGTATGGTCCTTAACCTTCAGGGAGGATGTGCCGTTGAAGTTATTAGTCCAACGTCTTTTAAACCCAGGGGTCCGGTATTCGAGTTATCACAAGGCGACTTAGGTATCGGGTCTGTAATTATTAAGACTCCGGATATACGTAAGATGCATGAGCACGCACAAAGCATCCTTCCAAATTCATGTGATAAAGATCTCGTAATAGATCCTTTAGGGAGGTTAACATTTTTCCTTCGCGATTTTGACAATAATTTATTCCAAATCCTAGAATCTGACGGCTGGTTTACTAGCAACGGCCATCCTAGCGGAGGAGTTATGGGATGCACAATAGGTGTTAGTGATATTAATAAGGCCTTCACGCTTTACAAGGATATTTTAGGATACGATAATGTTATCTACGATAAAACTGGAACTTTTGAGGATTGGGCACATCTTCCTGGTGGTGCGGAGAACTACCACAGGGTGCTTTTATCCCAAACTCATCCCGGAACAGGGGGTTTTTCTTCGTTGATGGGGCCTACAACGATAGAGCTCGTAGTGGCATTAGATCGAAAAGGTCGCTTAATCTTTGAGGACCGAATCTGGGCTGATACCGGAATAGCACATATGGGCTTAGATGTGAGGGGAATGAAAGAACTTGGGGCTAAACTCGATAAAGACGGGTTTGGATTTAGATGTGATACTGATGATGCTTTGAGTATGGGAGATCACACATCTGTTCACTGTACTTATATTGACGATCCTGATGAATGTTGGATAGAATTAATCGAAGTTCATAAGATTCCGATTTTAGAAAAACTAGGTCTTTTTCTTGACGTTCAGAAACGAAGTCCAATTAAACCATTTCCTAAATGGATGCTTTGCGCACTTCGGTTTAACCGGATTAGAGATTGAGCGAAATGAAAAAAATATTACTCGTCGATGACGAAAGTGATATCCTTGAATTCCTTTCATATAATCTTGAAAATGCTGGATACAAGGTGAAAGTGGCGAATAATGGTGAAGAGGGGGTTAGAGTTGCCAAATCTTTCATTCCCGACCTTATTCTCCTTGATATGATGATGCCTGAAATGGATGGGGTGGAAACATGTGAAATTATTCGTGAGGCTGATGAACTTAATAACGTAATTATCGCATTCCTTACAGCGAGGGGAGAAGACTATAGTCAAATAGCAGGATTTGATGCTGGCGCTGACGATTACATATTAAAACCCATAAAACCTAAAGTTCTTATGAGTAGAGTGAAAGCTCTCCTAAAGAGATCACATAGCAATGAAACTGTCCCTGTTAATTTGGTGAATATCATTATCGGCGATTTAGAAATAAACCTTAAACGTTACGAAGTTGTAATAAAGGGGACTCCAATAAATCTTCCGAAAAAAGAATTTAAATTATTAGTTTTATTATGCGAAAAGCCTGGTGAGGTTAGAACGAGGGAAGAGATAATGGATAAGGTTTGGGGTACTGAAGTAATCGTAGGAGATAGAACCATAGACGTTCACATTAGAAAACTGAGAGAAAAACTTGGGGAAGGAATAATCGACACCATTAAAGGCGTGGGATACAAAATAGTCGGATAAATCGTACATAAATAATGAGCGTGAGTACTCCAAAAGATGTGGCAAGGCAATCTGCGATTTTTATCGGGGTGATTTCTAGCGTTGCCGTTTTCACGGTGTTATACGTGGTAGATTCACTAGAGTATTGGGCTATTTCGATTGTAATCGGGATTGGGATTGAGGAGCTTAGTTACCTTGTCATTTACAGGTCTGTTGAGAAATATCTGACTAACAAAATTAACGTTTTATATAAGACTATTAGTAAAATCAAGGGGGGTGCAGATGCTGCTTTCAATATGGATGAAGATGTAGTGGGACTTGCTAATCAAGATGTTATGGAGTGGGCCGAAGGCCAAATCGAAGAAATCACTCTCCTCCGAGAAACTGATTCATTCCGGAAAGACTTTATCGGCAACCTCGCGCATGAATTAAAAACGCCTTTATTTAATATTCAAGGGTTTATTTTATCTCTACTTGAAGGAGACTTGGACGACCCAGAAATAAACAGAAAATTCTTATCTAAAGCGGAGAAGAATATCGACAGGATGACGAGGTTACTAGAAGATCTAGATAGCATTTCAAGAATCGAGTCGGGGGCAATGACCATAACCCTTGAGAGGGTTAATATCGTCGAGCTTAGTTCAGAACTAGCAGATAATTTAGAACGCAAATCTAAAGACGCGAACGTGCAGATTAAGGTCAAGGATTCCGTAGACTTTTTCGTTATGTGCGACGTAAATAAAATCCAACAAGTATTATCTAATCTCCTAGTAAATTCAATCAATTACGGTAAAGACGGAGGGAAAACTAGACTCCGATTTTACGATATGGGAGATCATATTCTAATCGAAGTCTCAGATAACGGTATAGGAATTAAAGAGAAAGATTTACTACGTATTTACGAGCGTTTCTACCGAGTCGATAAAAGTCGATCTAGAAATGCCGGCGGTTCTGGACTTGGGCTAGCTATCGTAAAGCACATTATCGAGGCTCACGGAGGAAATATCCACGTTCGATCAACACTTGGGACAGGAACTACATTCAGCTTCACACTACCTAAATCTGATATTGAGTAAAACTTAACATTGACTTAACCTAAGTTTGACGTTCAGGATGAATTAATTACGGAACTTGCACTTCGAAAGTAAGAATTTTAAAAGTTAAGTTATGGTTGCTTTATTTACTACAGTAGGTTTTATTCTAGCTGGCTACTCTGTAATCGCTAACGACAGTGTCCAAACCCTTGGTACTTGGATAGCTTCGAATCGCGAAAAATTTAAGTGGTACCAACTTTGGGCTGCAGCATCGGCCGTTCTTGTAGTTACTCTTGTGTATGGATGGTACACTGGAGATGGCGATATTTCATTCGGTCGTCTAGCGAAAATCCCGTATAAAGAACCGCAGTGGTATCACGCTTTGGCACCTCTCGCATTAGTTGCGTTAACGAGAAAGGGAATTCCCGTTTCTACTTCGTTTCTAGTTCTCTCGGCATTTGCATCGACTTTCGTTCTTGAGAAGATGCTCATGAAGAGTATAATGGGATACGGTCTTGCTGCTGTTTCTGCTTACGTTCTTTGGATCGTTATCTCTAGAATCATCAATGAGAAAGAAGACATCAGTGAGAAATACAAGCCGTTTTGGAGAGCATTCCAGTGGTTTAGCACAGGTTTTCTTTGGTTTACATGGCTTTCTCATGATGTTGCGAACATTGCCGTATTCCTCCCGCGTCAAATTGAACTTTGGCAATTAGTACTAATCATAGTCTTCTTTGTAGTAGGACTCGCTTACATATTCTACAAGCAAGGTGGAGCGATTCAGCAAATCATACTAGACAAGCAAAGTACTAAGTACGTTAGGTCAGCGACTATGATTGACCTCGTGTACGCCTTCCTCCTACTCTACTTCAAGCAGATTAACAACATACCGATGTCAACGACTTGGGTTTTCGTGGGTCTTTTATGTGGACGTGAACTGGCACTTAATACTGGTCTCACTAAGAAAGGAAATCTCAAAATGATTTTCCCTATCGTTGCTAAGGACTTTCTAAAATTGATTGTAGGGTTAATGGTAAGTGTGGCTATCGTTCTTGCTATCCATTATGGCACAGATGAAGTCCAAACCAATCTAGAAGCTGCTCCAACTCAAACTGAAATTAGCGAGTAGAGTGGGTAGGCTAGGATTTCTTGACCGGTATTTAACTATTTGGATTTTCCTTGCAATGGCGGGAGGAATAGCTTTGGGAAATTGGGTGCCTAGCCTTCCTGAAGCTATCGAAAGTGTTTCGTTTAAAGGAGTAAACATCCCTATTGCGATAGGTCTAATTTTAATGATGTACCCACCCCTCGCCAAGGTCGATTACGGTACTCTACCGCACATTTTTAAAGATGTGAAGCTATTAACGCTTTCCATGGTCCTGAACTGGATTATAGGTCCTATTCTGATGTTCGCTCTGGCAGTAATATTTCTGGGGGATAGGCCCGAACTGATGACAGGCGTAATATTAATCGGGCTTGCGAGGTGTATCGCGATGGTTTTGGTTTGGAACGATTTAGCGGATGGCGACAGAACATACGGGGCGGCGCTTGTTGCACTCAATAGTCTATTCCAAGTGTTTACATTCAGCTTCTACGCTTGGTTTTTCTTGACAATTATGCCTACCTGGATAGGATTAGAAGGGGTAGCCGTAGATATCCCGTTTAAATTAGTGGCTATCAATGTAAGCTTGTACCTCGGTATTCCTTTCGTGCTAGGCTTAGGAGGCCGCTATCTACTAATTCGCCTTAAAAGTGAGTTGTGGTACACGAAATCTTTCCTCCCTCTGATAAGTCCCCTCACCCTTATTTCGCTTCTCTTTACAATTGTGGTAATGTTCTCTCTTCAAGGTGATCGCATTTTAGACCAAACCTCCGACGTTCTCCTAGTCTCTATCCCTCTAGCTCTATATTTCCTTATAATGTGGCTCCTTAGTTATTTCGCGGGGATTAAACTAGGAGTTGACGAACCTCGAACTCGAGCGGTCGCATTTACTGCAGCAGGTAATAATTTCGAACTTGCTATCGCTGTTGCAATCGGAGTTTTCGGGCTACACTCTTCGGAAGCTTTCGTGGGAGTAATCGGCCCGTTAATTGAAGTCCCCGCACTTCTACTTCTAGTTCTATTATCGAAAAAACTTTCGAAAACGAATTAATCTCCATATCGACCTAAGCTCTATTTCTGAAGCATTCCGGTGCCAGCACCATTAACATACGGATTTGACATCTTTTCTTTTCCCACTGTTGTCGAAGGTCCGTGACCAGGGTGTACGGTAAAATTGTCTGGGAGTGTATAGATTTGGTCTTCAATACTCTTTGCAAGGATGTCAGGATTTCCACCAGGGAGGTCTGTCCTACCGATGCTTCCAGAGAATAAAACGTCACCTCCTACCACGAACGATTCGTTATGAGCTACGAAAATCACGTGACCTGCACTATGGCCGGGAGCACATCTCACCTCAAGCTTATATGGACCACATTCAACAATAGAACCATGGTCTCCTAAATCCTCACCTCTAGAAGGAAGTTCATCCATATGAATGCCATAAAGATTCGCGGAAATAGGTGCTTGTATCCAAGTTGTCTCATCTGTCGGATGCAACCTGGGGTAAACTCCATATTTATCAGATATCCACGTTACCCCCATAACGTGATCTAAATGAGCGTGGGTTAAAAGGCAACCTACAACCTTTACTTGGAGGAGGTCACAGACTCTTTCGAATTCTGCCTTCTCCTCAAGAGAGCTAAATCCCGGGTCGAAAACTGTTGCTTCACCATTACCATGGTCTAGCAAAAACGTTTGCTCACTAAAGACATTACAGGTGAAAGAGTGTAGATTTTTCATTTTACAAAGTTCAACTAACAATAGCTTTGAATGAAATCATAAGAAGATGTATTTTCGTGGAAATGAATGTGCTTCGCAAAAATATTTTTCAAGTAGTTACTTTCGCAGTTGTGATTTTTTGTTTTGGAGAGGCTAGGGCACAGTTTTATGATGGTTTACAAGTGGAGTTTGGAAAGAATCGTGTGCAGTACCGGGATTTCTTTTGGCAAAGTCACACGGTAGGACACTTCGAAATATATTTTTACCAAGGGGGGCATGAATTAGCCGGTGCAGTTGCCGGAATAGTTGAACCCGTTGCGGAAAGTCTAAATCCATATTTCGGTAGCAACTTGAAAGGACCGGTCCAAATTATTCTGTACAATAATATTGCGGAATTTCGGCAGAGTAATATCGGAGTTTTCGATGTAGATGAGGAGAGCGAAAACATTGGAGGAACTGCAAAAATTGTGGGTAATAAGCTATTTCTGTTTGGTCGTGGAGATAGGGCGGCACTCGAGCGCGATTTAAGGGGTGGATTAGCGAGAATTGCACTACAACAAACCATTTACAAGGGCGATTGGCAAGACGCTATAAGAAATTCGAGCATGCTCCAAATACCGGACTGGTTTAGCGAGGGACTAGTAGAGTATCTCGCTGAAGCGAAATCATCTCGGTCGAAAATCAACATTTTCGATGCCGCAAGGTCAGGCGCTCTAAGTAACATTGACAGAAGTGAAGGACCTGAGGCGGGGCAGTTGGGAAATGCCGTTTGGGATTACGTTGAGGACGTTTACGGAATTCCCGCCATTGCAAATGTGTTGTACATGGTGAGGATCAGCCGGAGTGTTGAAGGTGGTTTCAGATTCGCCACTGGCTTAAATTTATCTAATCTTCTTTCAGAAGTGGTTTCATACCAAACCTCACAAACTCCCATTAACTACGCCTCTAATCTCCCTAGTTTAAATACACGAAAAGATAAAAGGCAAGCGAAAAAGGATGGTGGAGATTTGCCATTTTTATTAAAGAAGCGATATAACTACATCTCTATCAGTAAATCGCCTGACGGAAAAACCTTCGCTTTTATTACTGACGAGAGAGGGCAAATGCGAGTTTGGACTTGCGAAACAGATGAGAAAGAAATAGCGAATGGAGGGAAAGGGGTAATTATTACGAAAAGAGCTCATCACGGTAATAAGCTCGACCAAATAAAAAGCGACCTCCCTCCACCTATAGCTTGGCACCCCGGGGGGGAGAAGTTTACTTATTCAACTAGTGAAAAAGGCGCTCCAATCCTTGTCACTATTATACTCAATGAAAAAAAGCCTATCAAAAAAGATCTCTTTCGTATAGACGAAGTTCTTTCTATGGATTATTCTCCAGATGGAAAGAGTATTGTCTTTTCTGGTATGCAGAATGGAATATCTGACTTATATATTTACAGAGTAATAGGGAATTTACAAGAACCCCTTTGGAGAGATAGGTTCGACGACTTAAACCCAAGATTTACAGAGGATGGTAGGTCCATTATTTTCTCGTCTAATCGCCCAGACGAAGTATTAAGAGAGGATAGAGAAAACATACCTTTTCCGAAAGAGTTAGATCTTTATTTATGTCACATGGAGGGGAAAATAACGTACCTCGAACGACTAGTACACACTTCTAAAATTGACGAGAGATACCCTATCCCACTACCGAATAGCGAATTCGTTTACCTCTCTGAGTATGAAAACGGAAAGCAAGAGACAAGCTGGGGATGGGCTGACAGTACTATTATAAGTATAGACACCATCATTCGTTATCGTCACTTTTTCGACACAAGAATTCTATCTGAATTAGATATTCCCATAAGTAGTTTCGAGTGTGATACATCGAATGGCATTTGC
>JYMV01036398.1_pt1 | contig 34350 bp, 36 predicted proteins | sample 338911 | NCBI WGS metagenome assembly JYMV01 (sample SAMN03354496, study PRJNA234377) | hydrothermal vent metagenome | biome: Deep sea; feature: Hydrothermal plumes at the Eastern Lau Spreading Center, Western Pacific Ocean; material: Seawater | place: Tonga | collected 2009 | depth 2000 m m
GTCTTCCTCAAAATAAAATAAAAGAAATTATTGTTGTTAATAACGGTTCAACTGATAAGACTGCTTATATTGCAAAAAAGCATGGTGCTAGGGTAGTTGATGAGGCCTATCGTGGTTATGGTGCTGCCTGCCTTAAAGGAATTTCTGAAGTTAATGATCCTGAGATAGTTGTTTTTGTTGATGGTGACTTTAGTGATTTCCCTGAAGAAATTGAAAATTTAGTTAAACCAATTATCGAAAATCGAGCAGACTTTGTGTTAGGGAGTCGTATGATTTTTCCCGAAAGCCGAGCCGCTTTATTACCTCAGGCCAGATATGGAAATCTATTGGCAGTATTCCTTATACGATTTTTTTTTCGACATCAATTTACTGATCTTGGGCCATTTCGAGCAATTCGTTACAAGTCGTTAGAAGAAATACATATGGTTGACAAAGACTTTGGATGGACAGTTGAAATGCAAATAAAGGCAGTAAAGCATGGCTTGCGTATTATGGAAATTCCAGTCCATTACAGAAAGCGGATAGGGGTATCTAAAATTACTGGGACTATATCAGGAACCTTTAAGGCTGGAATTAAAATAATCTTCACCATATTTAAATATTTGTTAACCTAGTTACTCAAGTATTATAAATTTTAGAGCTGAGTGTAGATGTTTCCCTGTCCTGTAAAATCCTTGTCAGAATTAAAATCCGTACTTTTCTTAGTACTGGTTGTTTGGGTGACTCCAAATTTTTGTTATGCGGCTGGCCCTATTGAAGAGTTGATACGCGATAGGCTGAGTGCAGATAAGAAGACATTGGATTTAAGTGGAATGAATATTGGCACTCGTGGAGCTAAAGTCTTGGCAGGTATGAATCTACTTTTGAATGTAGAGACACTTCTTTTGCAAGGAAACAAGATCAAATATGTAGGAATGAAATCACTTGCAAAATCGCCCTACTCTGTCAATCTTAAACACCTTGATCTATGGGGCAATATGATTGGAGATATGGGGCTGAAAGTACTTTCCGAGTCAAGTTATATAAAGGGACTGGAGATGCTCAAACTCTGGAAAAATGAAATAGGGGACGATAGTTTGGAATTAATGGTTAAGTCTTCTAATTTTAAACAGTTGAAGACTCTTATGTTAAACGACAATATGGTGACCCCAGTCGGAGCGGTTTATTTGGCAAATCCGGATGTATTTCCTAGATTGGAAACACTAAATGTGTTTCGTAACGAAATTGGAGACGAGGGCGCTTTTGCGTTTTCTCGTTCAAAACCATTCGTTAACCTAAAGTCTTTTTATATTGGTGAAAATAATCTTACAGATAAAGGGGCAATAGCCCTGATTAAATCAAACTCATTTCCGAATCTTGAAACTCTGGATATGGTAAAGAATCACTTGAGTGAAGAAACAACAATTACTGCCTTTGAGTACCGGAAAAAGAAAAAAATTCAAATTATTATTCGTTAAATTTAAGTAGCCTAAAGTGCCTATCCTTAACACACGCAGATTTTGGTTAGCGATAAGCGAGTTGCCCGCACTGGACTTATGGTTCTGATAGGAAAATTAATCGTACCAATTATTTTGGTGTTGAAGTTGTGTGTTCTTATGTCGGTTCAGGCGTCAGAACTATATCAGTACCCATCCATCGGTGATGGCAGATTAGGGACAGACGTAGTCTTGACGCTGGTAGATGGTATTGCAACTGACTCAGATGGGAATATCTTTATTTCTCACCGTTCTCAAAACCGCATCCGTAAAGTTAGTCCAGATGGTGTCATTACTACCATTGCTGGTAATGGTATTGCTGGGTTTTCTGGTGACGGTGGATTTGCTTTGGACGCTTCCTTAAACTTCCCCGCTGGCTTGGTTTCCAAAAATGGGAACCTTTATATAGCTGATCGTAATAATCATCGTATAAGAAAAATTGATTCGAATGGAATCATTACTACGGTTGCCGGAACAGGAAAACCAGGGTGCTGCAACGATAATGGTCTTGCCAAAGAGGCACATCTTTATTTTCCTTCAGATGTTGATATCGATTTAGAAGGGAATTTATATATTTCGGATCGGTCTAATAATCGTATTCGAAAAGTTAATTCTGAAGGAATCATTACCACCATTGCTGGATCGGGAGAACCTGGTTATAGGGGTGATTTTGGTCCAGCGGAGAAATCACTCTTGAAATACCCGTTCGGTATTAGCCTTGATAGTAAAGGGAATCTTTACATTGCAGATCGAGGTAATAACCGTGTGCGTAAAATTGACCAGAGGGGGATCATTACCACCATAGCTGGGGATGGCACCCATTCATTTGGTGGAGACTACGGCCCAGCAAATCAATCAAGCCTAGCATTTCCAACTGATGTAATCGTCGATTCGTTGGGAGTAGTTTATATAGCTGACCGTAATAATAATCGTGTGCGTAAAATTGATCGGTTGGGCGTTATTACGACTTTGATGGGAATAAATCAGGCAGAATTTAACGGGGACAATGAAATTGCAGCAGAAACGACTTTACGCCTCCCTTTTGCGTTGGCTTTTAATGGAGAAGATCGTTTGTTGGTTGTGGACCGTAATCACTTTCGAGTTCGAGAGGTCAGGCTTCAAGGTAATCAAGTCGAAACAGTAGCAGGTAATGGAAAATTTTTATTCAGAGGAGATGGAGGCCCGGGTGGTGGTGCTACTTTGGAAGCACCATCAGGAGTTGCTGTAGATAGCAAAGGGGACGTGTTGTTTGCTGATCGTTTGCACCAACGAATACGAAAGGTTGGGGGAAGTAATAGCATTATTGAAACCGTCATAGGAAATGGAAAGCAGGGAAACGAAGGCAATGAGGGGCTGGGTATTGAGGCAACGCTTCACCTCCCGGAGGTTTTAATAATGGACCATGAAGATAATCTTTACTTAACTCAACGCTCTGGGAATGCTTGGATCATCCGTAAGATCAATCCTGATGGAATTATTACACATTTTGCTAGCAATGGGAGGCAAGGAAATACAGGAGATGGAGGGCCCGCTATAGAAGCCTCATTTCATACTATCAGTGACATAGCCGCGGATGAGCGAGGTAATATTTATGTCGCGGATTCAATCAACAGGAATATCCGTAAGATCAATAAGCGGGGAATCATTTCTACGATTGCCGAGGACAGCTTAGAGGGACTGGGGACAGAGGTTCACCCAAATGGAATTGTGGTCGACAAAGCAGGCAGTATTTTTTTTTCGGATTCAGGGAGCGGCAAAGTTTACAAAATAGATACAAGTGGCACTATCACGTTAATCGCCGGAACTGGTGATTTTGATGATCACGGTGATGATGGGCTAGCTCTGGAAGCTGGTCTTAGATCACCTGGGGGATTAGCAATTGGGCCGGATGGATTCTTGTATATTGCTGAGCAGACAACGCACCGTATTCGCAGAATAGATTCAAGTGGGATTATTACTGGATATGTAGGTACCGGTAAATATGGATTTTCCGGTGACGGAGGGCTTGCAGTTAAAGCGAAAATTAAAGGTCCGTTTCGCATGGATTTCGATAAGGAAGGGAATCTTTATTTTTCTGATCGAGACAACAACCGTATCCGAAAAGTTGATGTTAATGGAGTGATAACCACCATTGCGGGACACAGCAATATCGGTTGGTTGCAGGATGGGCTAGAGGTTCGAATTACGGTGCACAACTTCCCGTAATTGTCCTAATTGCTTTTTTTAAAATCAATAACCAATTTTTCCGCAAGGAGATTATTTTGAATGAGACTTTCTAAAATCATCTCAATGTCATTTTTTGTTTTTGGAGAGTACCAGGCATCATCCGGGTAGATAACCATGGCAGGCCCATGGGCGCAGGCATCAAGGCACCCAGCTTTGTTGACCCTGATTTCTCCCTTTAGCCCTAATTCATGGATACGTTTTTTAGCGTAATCTAATAGGTCGTCCGAACCTCTTTCAGAACATGAACCGCGGGGGTCATCTTTTGTCCGTTTGTTGTTGCAGATAAAGATGTGTTTTTGAAATCGAGGCATGATATGTGATTTTTTTATCCATCAGCCTTAGGTAGTTTGTGAGATTGATTTTGTTCGTAGTACTCCTTGAATTTACCGAAATTCACATAACACCGATCACAACTATCAGGGAAGACGGTTACAATCACTCCTTTTTTGATTCTTTGCGCTAACTCTAATGCACCACAAAGGGCTGCCGCTGATGATTGCCCGACGAGAATCCCTTCCTTTTTTTCAAGAGTCTCTACCATGTCGTATGCATCATCTGTTGAGATACTTATTTTTCCATCAAGCTGTTCCTCTTTGTATATTCCCGGGATAATTGAACTTCCCATATGTTTTAAACCCTCTAGTCCATGCAACTCTTCTTTTGGTTCTAGTGCGTATCCTTGGATACTGGGGTTAAACTCTTTTAGTCTGCGAGTGGTACCCATTATGGTTCCCCCTGTTCCAATTCCAGCTATGAAATGGGTAACACGATGATCTGTTTGTGCCCAGATTTCTTTTGCGGTAGTTTCGTAGTGAGCTTTCCAGTTTGAATCGTTGTTATATTGATCTGGCATGAAATAGATATCAGAGTTTTCTTGGTAGATTTTTTTTGCAAGAATAATTGCTCCATCAGAGCCTTCAAATGGGCTAGAGGTGACAATTTCAGCGCCGTAAAAATCTGCCATTAGGCCTTTTCTCTCCTTGCATACATTAGCAGGCATCACCAACTTTACTTTATAGCCCTTTATCTTTCCAATAAGGGCATAAGAAATTCCGGTATTGCCCGAAGTTGAATCGAGTATGATTTTATTCTTTGTGAGCTTGCCAGACTTCTCTCCATCCTCGATCATCCTGAGGGCGGGACGGGATTTAACCGATCCCCCGGCATTTTTCCATTCGGCTTTGGCAAAGATGGTGACGTCTTTAAATTCATTGCCGATATTTTTTATCCTAATTAAAGGAGTGTTTCCTATTGTTTTTAGTACTGAAGTGTCAACAATTACTGGACAAGCAGGAGTTTGGACTTCTGTTGGAAGTGATAGTTTCATATTGGTCTTTGACATTGAGAATTAGATGCCATAACAAACAAATCGTCTCAGATAAAATAAACCAATTTCTGGTACGACTTATACTTATCTTTGCAACCCGCAAAACTCTTCATAATCGACTAATTCTTTGATAGTTGGTTTTTCGCTGCATATAGGACAATTTGTATCTTTACGTAATCGAAGGTTTCTAAATTCCGTATTGAGAGCGTCGTATATAAGGAGCTTGCCTACAAGTGGTTTCCCAATTCCAAGTACTAGTTTTAAGACTTCGACAACTTGCAGGTTTCCTATTACTCCTGCCAAAACCCCCAAAACTCCTCCTTCTTGACAGTTTGGAACCATGCCTGGGGGCGGGGGTTCCGGATATAAACACCTGTAACAAGGCCCATCACCTGGCTTAAAAACTGTGACCTGTCCTTCGAATCTATAAATACTACCGTGAATGAGAGTTTTATTTTTCATAACGCAGGCATCATTCACCAAATACCGTGTTGGGAAATTGTCTGATCCGTCTACAATGTAATCATAGCCTTCGATCAAATTCATGATATTGCTTGAATCCATCTTTTCGTTATAGAGAGTGACGTTTACATCAGGGTTAAGCGCTTGGATAGTTTTTTTTGCGGATTCCGTTTTTAGCATACCGATTCGTTCTGTCGAATGAATGATTTGCCTTTGAAGATTGCTAAGATCAACCCGATCGAAGTCAACAATCCCAAGGTTCCCTATGCCTGCGGCCGCAAGGTAATACGCAGCAGGCGAACCTAGCCCCCCAGCCCCCAGAAGTAGAACCCTCGCTTCCAGCATTTTTTGTTGACCGGAGCCACCTACCTCAGGAAGGATGATGTGGCGGCTGTAACGCTCTATCTGTTCGTCGGTGAATTCGATCACTAAGCTCCAATTCCACCTGCAATAGCTGGGATAATCGAAATCTCATCCCCATCTTTCACGGACGTCATTTCACCTTCGAGAAAACGAATATCTTCTTCATTTATATAAATATTTATAAATCGTCTGGGTGATCCGTTTTCTTCACAAATCCGATCCTTTATTCCGTTAAATTGATTTTCCAGATTGTTGATAATATCAGAAATAGTTTTTCCTTCGGCCGATACTTCGGACTGGTTATCGGTGAGCTTCATTAAAGGTGTGGGAATTCTTACCTTGATGGTCATATTTCAAATCTCCTTAAAGCTATTATACAGTTGTAACACTATTAGAATATATTTCTTCAAAGCTATTTAACTTAGGTTCAATTGTCACAGGATCAGCATACTGTCCATTTAAGGCTTCAACTGTTTTAAGCCCATTTCCTGTTATGCAGATCACTGTAGTTTCATCGGGTTTGATGCGACCTTGCTGGACCAGTTTTTTTGTAACTCCAACTGTTACACCACCAGCGGTTTCAGTAAAAATACCTTCTGTCTCGGCAAGAAGTTTCATTGCTTGTACAATTTCCTCATCATTTACATCTTCACCGTAACCACCACTCGTTTGGGTCGTTTTAACACCATAATAGCCATCCGCAGGATTACCAATGGCAATCGATTTTGCTATGGTGTTTGGTTTTACAGGTGTAATTACATCAGTTCCATTCTTTATGGCGGTAGTCACAGGCGAGCACCCAGTAGCTTGCGCTGCAAAAATCTTTGATTTAACTTTTCCATCCAAAAGACCTAGACATTCAAACTCATGAAATGCTTTCCAAATTTTTGTTATCAGTGAACTACCTGCTACTGGGACTATGACATTGTCTGGAGTCCTCCAACCCAACTGTTCTGCTATTTCATAGCCATAGGACTTAGATCCATCTCCATAATAGGGACGTATATTAATATTTACAAAGGCCCATTTATGATTTACAGCGATTTCACTACAAAGTCGATTTACATCATCATAAGATCCATTTACTGCAATTAAATTAGTTCCATATATATTGGTTCCTAAGATTTTTCCAGATTCTAACCCTACAGGAATAAATATAAAGCTTTTTAGTCCAGCTTCTGCAGAATGCGCAGCAACTGAGTTAGCTAAATTGCCAGTAGAGGCACATGAAATTGTATCGAACCCAAATTCTATTGCTTTAGAAACGGCTACTGCGACCACTCTATCCTTAAACGAAAAAGTTGGGTGATTCACAGAATCATTTTTTAGGTAAAGATTATTTAGGCCGAGCACCTTACCTAGATTTTTTGCATGGACTAAAGGTGTAAATCCTACATGATCACCGACTGTATTATCTTCATCTAATGGCATTAGCTCTTTATAGCGCCACATGGAGGGAGGACCTGATAATATAGATTTTCGCGTTATTTTCTTGCTGATTTTCTCGTAGTCGTAGTCTACTTCAAGAGGGCCGAAGCAATACTCGCACACATGAATCGGTTCCTTAGGGAACTCTCTTTTACATTCTTTACACTTCAACCCTTTAACATTTCCCATTCAATCAACTTCCTTAAAAATATTGGTAAAAACTAAAATATCTTTCAGCAGTATCCGGTATGATCACAACAACATTTTCCCCGGCCCCTAATTCCTCGGCTACTTTGCATGCTGCGTAATAGGCGGCACCTCCTGAAATCCCAGCGGAAATTCCTTCCTCTCTACCCAGTCTTTTAGAGTACTGATAAGCATCATCATCAGAAACGGGCCTAATACTATCGAGAATATCCATATTAAGGACTTTTGGTTTAAAGCCAGCACCTATACCTTGAATTTTGTGGGGTCCTGGATTTTCTCCCGATAAAACGGCAGAAGTCGCAGGTTCCACAGCAACTATTTTAGTATCCCCATAATGTTGCTTTAGGCACTCGCCAACACCTGTAATGGTTCCTCCGGTACCAACTCCAGCTACAAAAGCATCAACTTTTTCTCCATTCATTGCACAGATAATCTCTGGGCCGGTGGTTTCTCTGTGGATGGCAGGATTGGCTGGGTTATTGAACTGTTCTGGCATAAAATAACCTGGGTTTTGAGCCAGAAGTTCTTCCGCCTTTTCAATAGTACCTTCCATTCCAAATTCGGCACGGCTTAATTCTGTTTTAGCGCCAAAACTTTCAAGAATCATCCTACGTTCAGCACTCATATTTTCTGACATGACAAGAAGGACTTGATAGCCTTTTACCGCTCCGACCATAGCAAGGCCAATTCCTGTATTTCCACTAGTCGCTTCAATAATTGTGGAACCAGGTTTCAATATGCCTCGATGTTCGGCATCCTCCACCATTGCTTTGGCGATTCTATCTTTTACACTTCCTCCTGGATTAAAACACTCTAGCTTGGCATAAACATTAGCCCCATTTGTAGGGACCACATTATTTAGTTTGACTAATGGCGTTAAGCCAACTAGTTGCAAACTATTACTGTTCTGTCCAGCTTGGGTGAGCGAATTTGTTGTCATGAGATTTTTTTAAAAAATATTACGGCGAACTAGAAATTATAAATGATGGATACGTTCCAAGTCAACCGTATAAGTGCTTGTGGATTAGGGGGTTTTCTGGTTTAAGAGGTGGAACACTTGCCATGTAATTTGTTGTGTAGTCAACTTCCGAACAGCTAACACTCACAACTCTAATAATCCGTTTTTAGGGTTGGTTTAACCTTTGTGTGTGAGTCTATCTAATCTACTTCAATTAAGATTTGCTTTACAGAGGGAGTCGAGTTTTATCTTGATAAATCATTTGTGTTTTTGGGGTGAAATTTTAGCAGAGAGGAACTAGGCAAAAGTTCTTAATGATTTGTTAAGGTGTACTTTAGCCGCGCAGGTCATGACCTTTTATGCTGCTTATGCGTTTTCTCATTTCTTCAGTGGCAATCTTTGAATCTTCCACCGTGGAGATAATATGCGGCGTAATAAAAATCATCAACTCCGTTTTTGTGCTGGTAGTACTTTCACTACTGAACAGTTTTCCCAGATAAGGGATGTCCATCAAACCTGGGATCCCTTCTACAGTTTGAGATGTGTCAGTTCGCATCAAGCCACCCATAACAAGGACTTGATTGTCCTTGAGTACCACTTCAGTATTGACTTCGCGAGTATTAAAAGAGGCGGTCGTGACTCCTCCAGATGTGACATCTGGACCTTTTGAACTGATTTCTTGTCGGATTTTCAGATTCACAAAGTTATCCGAATTGATCTTCGGAAAAATATCTAGCTTAACGCCCACCTTTTTAAATTCTATTGAAGTCGAGGTTACAGGTGTCGCTGAATTTGTGGTTAGCGTAGAACTCGCCACGGGAATCTCATCAGTAATCGAGATGCTAGCAGCTTTATTATCAGATGTAACCAGAATAGGGTTTGCCAGCACATCAGCTTGTGCATTTGATGCAAATAGTTCCAATTTAGCCTTTAGTCGGTCTGAATTCTCCAGAAGAAGACTGCCCCCCGGAATCAGGCTTGCAGTTGCTCCAGCTAAAGAAGTCCCGAGAATGTTATTAGTAGTTGCCGATGTTGCTAAAGAACCTACCTTATTAAAAGTAGTATCGCCCAGTCTTTCTCCTTCTAAAATCCATTCGATTCCCTTGCGAGTTGTTTCATCAACTTTAAGATCAATGATCAAAACCTCAATTAGTACTTGTTGAGGCAAAAGATCTAACTTTTTAATAACTTCGAGAATTGCAGGGTAGTTCCTGGGACTGGTTCTGATAATGAGGGCATTTGTGTCTCTATCGGGTAGTATTGTGACTCCGCCCTCAATGTCATCCTTGATTCCACCGGTAAGTGTTATTTCTTTACTTTTCGGTGCATCAGTTTTTGATTCGTTATTTTTGGAAGCTCCTCCTGTTGGAGATGATTTGGTTTTGGTCAAATCATCAAATTTTTTCAATTTAGATTTGGTCGATTTCTGCGATTGAAACAACGTGCTAAGTAGAGCCGACATTTTTTCGGCTTCCCCATTTTGGACATAATAAACGAATGTACTAACATCACCCTCTGAAATAGGTTGGTCTAGTTTGTTAATCCAAAATTCGATTGTGGGTAGAATTCGTTCGAACGCGTTAACCACTAAAATCGAATTAAGTCTAGCAAGAGAAAGAAAGGTTAAGGATTCACCGATTGCATCGGCATAGCCCATCGAAGAAAATATTTCTTTCATCTCGAAAACAACTTTATCTGATTCAGCATTGTTAAGCTTGTATAACTGGATGTCGGAAGATGCGAGTTTGTCTACGTCTAATGCCTCGACTACGTTTATTATACGCCTAACATTGTTGGCCATTTCTATCATCATTAGATTATTCGTTTCAGGAATTTCTATAAAACTGGCATTGGGTGAGAGTAGGGGGGTTATGATTTTTTTCATAGATTCAACTGAAATGTGTTCCAGAGGTATGATCTGAATAATCAACCGCTCTTTCTCGGGAATACTGGAATCGCTGCCATAATGAATGCTTAAGGGCTTCCTTGCGGCTGCTTCTACTCCAAGAAATCGATAGAAATTCCCGCTTTTTATAACTGTGACATTGTGGAGTGCTAAAATTTGTTCCAGTACAGAATATAAATCTTCGACTTTAATTTTATTAAACGTTTGCAGAGTTACTTTGCCTTGTACGTTACCTTCGACGATATAGTCAATTTTTAATAACTCACAAAACGTAGTGATCACATCGTATAATTCAGTTTCCTCAAAATTTAAGGTAATGTGTTTTGCTTTTGCAAGTTCTTTTGGGAGCGGTGGTTCTTGGCTGATCACCGTTTTTAGTTTATTTAAGGAGAACGGCTTTCGATTTTGAAGTGATGTTTTCGCGACTTGGGTTTCATCTGTTAATTTGTTATTTTTTTCTTGAGGATCCTTTCCTGGACTAACCTTAGTCAAGGTAGATGAAAGGCTTGATATGAAAAATTTATTTTTATTTTCATCTTCCGCGAGATACCACGTTTGGTTGTTGTGAATATTTTTTTGAGTTCGAAGAAGAGAGAAGGTTTGATCTTTTTTTGCGGTTCCTAATTTCTCGTATTGACTCCCTGGTCCTTTGCGCAGAGGAACATTTTCTCCAGATATCTTAATCAACCGATTTATAGGTTGATCTGGAATGTTTTTTAGCTCACTTAAATCGATCGAATCTACAGTATATTTTTCATTGCTAGAGTTTCCTCGAGTGGGTTTTTTCGTCTTTGATTTGCTTTTTTCAGAAAACAGCATCCCCTCGATCGGATTCTTTTCTTTGAATTTTTCAAGAGCAGATTTTCTATTGCCTAGACAACCCGAGGAAAAATATACACTTAATATTAAAATTGATAAGAATACTTTTTTCATGTTACTTTCTTTTTTCCCGATTCCATTGATTTGATAAATCCGCTAACAGTGAGCTGAGCCTGCAGTTCTTCTAAATCTGTTTCGTTGATTCTTTGAACCGCCATTTCCTCGATGACCATGAACTTCTGGTTGCTTTCTAGCATATGTATAAAGTTGGTCAAGTTTCTAAGCTTTGAGCGAGTAGTGACTTTAGTTGATATGGTTAATAAACTTTCCACATATTTAGGTTTATCGACCCGAAATCGTATAATGTTTACACCTGTTTTGTTTGAAAGGTTTTCGATTAGGTGCTGCTGTTCTGCAGCCGCTAGGGCTGGTGTAGTTTGATTGGAAAAACGCTGATTGAGAGTAGTGCGTGTCAACTTGTTTTCTGTGCTTTTTGCTTTGTAATATGACTTCTGATTCAAAATTTCATAGCATTTTTGAATAAAAAGTGTTTTATCCTGTATTTTTTGGTGTGCTCTTTTATTTTCTAGATACGCCGGTTGGGCTACGAGCACGAAAAGGATCCAGAAAATAATAAAAGTCCCGCCAGCAAACAACACTTTTTTGTCTCTAGACGTTATTTGGATCATTATTTTGTCCCTATGGCGGTATTAATCGTAAATTTTTCGCCTATTGATTCAGTTATGATGGTGCCCACAAAATGGGTGTCGCGAAAATGACTTGAGTTTTCAACTATTGGTATTAACTGGGATGCATTTTTTGAAATTCCATTAAGTTCAATGTTTTTCTTTTTGAACCGGATCTTTTTTATCCAGGTATCCTTGGGAATAATTTGACTCAATTCAATCAGTAATGGAAGTTTTGTTGGGTTGAGTTCGTCTATTCTGTTTAGTGTGTTCGTGTATTTTTGGAGCGTTTCATATTCAAGGTCAACTTTTTCCAAAGGCCCCATATGGACCTTGATTTCGTCTAATTGTTTATCTAGGGAAGCTAGAATTTTTTTGTTTTGAATATTCTGATTAACCATGAATCCAATAACGAACAATACTGTTACCAATGCAAGCCCTGCTGTACTCTTAATGTTTACTTCCCTGTTCTTTATCGTTATTAATCTCTCTGGCAGTAGATTTGTTTCTATTACATTTTGTTTTATTTCGCGTAAGGCAAGTCCGAGAGAGGTTGCCATAAATGCTGTAGAAAAATTACTGGGTACCGTTGGGTTGATGGTTGCTGGGAGTTGTAGTCCGAAAACCTGAACCCCTGCCACCGATTCCAATCCTGAAACAAGGTGTGGTGCTAAATGTCCACCTCCTGAAATATAAACTGTGTCGACAGACTTAGAGTCGTCGATATTCCTACAAGATGATAGAGCGCTTTTGATTTCTTCCACTAGGTTTTGTGTAACTTTTTCTGAAATACTTTGGTGTCCTTTCCCCTGATTTTCTGGGTTGAGAAAGGTCTCTCGATATTCTGGGTCCGTAATTGGGATGTTCCTGGAAAACTCCAATTCTCTGTTTATGAGAATTGAAATGTCAATAAAGTTAGAACTAAGATCTATCAAAACTAAAAGTGGTTCTTGGTTTTTACCGTTTGTCCACAATAGATTGAGGTTGGCGAATGTAGAAACGTCGAGAACCGATGCATTAAGGTTAAGCTTTTTAAGCAAGTTCAGGTAGTAAGTAGCGATTTCTTTATTGATCGCGGCACATGCGATGTGGTACTGATTGTCTTTTTTGGTGGTTATATGATTGCAATAATAAAAATTATCTAAGCTTGATGAAAAATGCCTCTCCAGTTCAAACCCCATCATAGAATCCACAGACTTACGGTCCGGGGAGGGGAGTTCAAATGACTGAAGTGTGAGCTTGGAACGGGGAATACTAACAACCACGTTTTCTGTCCAGGCGTCATGTTCGATCATGAAGCGATTCACTTGTTCTAGAAAAAGAGATTCAGCTCTTTCATCCCCTTTAGTTAACGGTCGAATAGTTATGTATTTGCTTGCTAATATATCTGCGCGATATAGGGTTTTCCCTAACAAGGTTAGGCAAACCGAATTTTCACGAATGTCGATTCCAAGCGATTTTTTAAGATAAAAACTTTTCATCAGTTGCTTGTTAGCTCACGGTCTTGAAGACTTTTAAAACTATTATCGTTCCAATAATGCGTTAATATTACGGGACCTTCTTTTTCTGAGATCTTTTGAACCACGGTGCTGATGGTGTGATTCGTTGGGCTGCCCCGCACTTTTCCTGTGGATCTAATTCTGAAATAGTCAGATGTGGTCTTGTCATAAAAACCCTTTTTCTCCCGCTCTTTCATTATCATCTTTGCCTGAGATTCAGAAAAGATGATTGAAAGTATCTCAGATGAAGCTGTATTAGGGTTTACCGACTTCACGTTGTATGTAGTGAAAAAATTTATTAATCCTTTACGTTGATCGGTGCCATATAAAATTTTTTCATCAATACCTCGAATCTTTGATAATTCATCAAGGCTTTCTATGGGTGCGTTTTTTGCGAAATAAGGAGGAATCAAGCTCTGATAAAAGTCATTTTCAGCCCCATTTAATCGATGAGTTTTATCAGGATCGATCCAATCAAGTATTGAGTCAGCGATAATGTCCTTTTTTTCTTTTGATTCGATACCCGCCGTTGTCAAAACCTTGACTAATATGTTTCGAGTTGTTTTGTTGATAGGAATCTTGCTGTTCTCATCTTCAAGTGAATAGGTAATTACCCCTGGTCCAAATTGAATCTCTTGGCGTGTTGGGGACCGGTATGCGGTTTTATCTGAGTCTGTGGGCTCTCCTTCGGACCCTTTAATTGGGGCACCCAGTATTAATCCAAAGTCCCGGTGCAAAGCGTGAAAGCTTGATGGAGAAAGGATTTCTGCCATTGCCAAGTGGATACCGGCCTTGGCCAGATGGTAGGTTTGGATATCTTCTTTAAAATTACGGGTTGTATTGACTTCTCCCTTCATGGAGAAGGCAAACTCCGTGGCTAACGCCATTAGGAGCACCAAAACCCACAACACCACTATCAACGCAATTCCACTTTGATTGGTATGAAGTTTAAATATTTTCATCATGTTCTACTGGTAGTGCAAATCTCATTCCAGAATAAAGAGGGATTATGATGGGAGGGGGAAATATCACCCTTGATTCCGTCACTGAACCAGCTCTAGTTGGCTCTTTTAAGCCTAGTGAAACTTCGACGGCTCTGGGTAGAGACATTTTATTGATTTTTTCAAAGTGAAGACGAGTCAGTTGCTCTTCGTTTAGTTCGCCTACCTTTTTTTTAACGGAGTTGTGTTTGATAGAGGTCACCCAGCGGCCCTCATATTTTTTCGACTTATCTAATTGGAGTTCAGTTTCGGCAGGGCTCAATTTTTTCACTTGGTAGTAACGAAATTTAAGGTAATCCACGTCTTCAGCGAGAAGGAACAAACGATCTTGATCGATTTTGTTAAATACAGAATCAGTCGAATTGTTTGGTGCTACAGTCCGCTCTGCCATTATAATTCCAGACTTTCCTGACTCAGGATGTTCGCCGATATAAAAAATTGTTTCATGTGTCCACGGAGATTTTCCTTGACTTGTGAGCGGTGAGGAAAAAGTCACGAAGCGTAGGGAGTTTTCTTTCCCTTCAAAAGAAAGTAACCTTTCTGGTTTTTCTTGTGAGTTCTTTGAAGTGAAAACAGTTTTTTCCCGAAACATAAATACGGGGTAATTAGATTTTATTTTTTGTCCAAGTTGATTTTGAATTAGTCGTAAACGTTGGAAGGTATCAATTTTTAATTGGCCAGTTTCATGCGCAGAAGTTCCAAGCCTTATCGCTCCAAGCGAGATAGCTACGATGAATCCTATAATTCCCAAAGAAAGGATAAGTTCCAATAAAGTGAATCCCTGGTTTGACTCGCGCAAACATTTCATATTTTAATTTCCTGAAACGTGTGTAGAAAAAGCTCCACTAATATTGCCCTCGAAGTAAACTTTGACTCCCGAAATAACCTGATAATTCTCAGGAGCGGGAGGAGGAGTAGTTTCGGTTTCACTTGCCCTAATAGATCCGGGGCCACCTCCAAAAGATTGGGCTAGTAACGAATCTGTCCCAGGGTGTAACACACCATCAACTTTTAGGGTGCTTAGTTCAATGTCCCGAATTTTGCCAGCATCCTTCCAAAGTACATTTAAAGTTACTTCTGAAAGTTGGATATTATCCTCTTTGTTGTTTAGTGGGGAAGTGTATGGTGATATCTCAAGTTGCCACTGATAGTTTTTTTCGTCAGGAAAGATTCCTTCAAACTCAGAAGCACTGTAGTTGTTGACCTCCAGTTCGCCTAGTTTTGAATGAGCGAGAGTGGTACCTTTGAGATATTGTTCAGAAAGGCTAACCGAACGAATACTTCCAGAGAATAACTGTAAAACAGTGATAAAACCCATCGCCATAATAGCGAGGGCAACAATCACCTCAAGAAGAGAAAACCCATCGTCATTTGGTTTTTTTAATTTTTGTTTGCCCAGTAATGGGATCAATATTGATAGCATAATAGTTTTCCGAACTTCTAGATTCTTTAATATCCATGCCGATTGATCCGCCACTTGAATTTCCCTGTGGAAAGAAAGTGACTGTGAATTCACCATCTCTAAAAAGAGTATCTTCGCCTTCGTTTATAAAGCGAGTCAGACGAATGGGATCCGTTAAGGATGAAATCTTCGGCGTTTTATTTTTGTAGCCTTGAGTAATCCAAAACTGATTCCGGGTTAAATTCCCCGAAAAGACAACCGGTTTTTTAGAAGCAATAGCTTCGCTTCTTGCGTATCGCAACATAGAGGCAACCTTACGCGCAGATGTTTGGAGTTCCATGCGATCTAGCGTTTCCATGACAAAGGGCGTGCTCAGGCCTGCAATAAGTGCCATAAAGAACATAACAAGCGTCAGCTCAAGCAGAGTAAACCCCAAACAGCCAATCTTTTTTAAGGAGATCGTCTTTTTCATTACTTCCAACTAACAATATCTCTGTTGTTATCTTCACCACCTTCTACGCTGTCGGCTCCGTAAGAAACCAGGTCATAATCTCCATGCTCTCCTGGAGAGCGGTACTCGAATTTGTTTCCCCATGGATCTTTTGGGAGCTCTTTTTTAAGGTATGAGGCAATTGCTTGAAGACCCTCATCGGTGTTTGGATATTTATGATTTTCAAGGCGGTATAAATCGAGAGCTTGACCAAGTAACTCGATTTGAGCTTGAGCATCCTGTTGCATCGCCTTATCTACATGTCCAAAAAATTTCGGGACAACCAAAGCCGCGAGGAGTCCAATGATAACCATGACAACCAGTAGTTCGATTAAAGTAAATCCCGATTGTGGATTTTTCCTGACTTGGGAAGTTATTGGATATCTATTCATGCAAGCCTAGCCCTCTAATAAGTTATGTTTTTTTGATTAAAAGTTAATTTCGTTAATGCTAAATATTGCCAGCAGCATAGAGATAACGATAAAACCAATTACTAAAGCCATACTAAGAATCATAAATGGTTCGATAAGTGATATAAGTTGTTTGATGGAACGCTCAACTTCCCGGTCATACGTATTTGCAACTTTGGTCAGCATTTTATCAAGCGTCCCGGTTTCTTCCCCAATCGCTATCATATGAATCGCAAGAGGTGGAAAGACTCCCGTCTGTTGAAGTGGTTTCGAAAGACCATTTCCTTCCTTGAGTCCTTGGCGTAGTTGGCCCATGGTTGCTGCTATCATGCGGTTATTAAGGATTGCTTGTGTTATGTTTAAGGCTCCTAGAATGGCTACGCCGCTTGATAATAGAGTGGCCATAGTTCTGCTAAAGCGAGAAACCTCTATTTTTTGCACCAAGGATCCAAATAGAGGAAGTCCTAACACGATACCATCCCAGTGCAGACGACCTTTTTTCTGCTTAAGGTAAAAAATAAAACCTGCTACCAATAGGATAAATACCATGATGATAGCCAACCAGTGATTTGTTATAAAAGTGCTTAGGAATAACATTATTTTTGTTGGAAGAGGCAACGCCGCGCCTAATTCGTCAAACAACTTAGAAAATCTCGGGATGACTACCGTAAAAAGAACCAATATTGCAAAACCACCGACAGAGGTAAGGATTGCCGGGTAGATCATAGCGGACTTTATATTTGCTTTTAGCTCCTCACTTTTTTCAAGAAAACTGGCAACGCTATTAAGAGAGGGTGCCAATGTTCCCCCCGCTTCACCAGCTCGAATCATATTTATGTATAACTTTGAAAATACTTTCGGAAATTCTGCCAATGCGTCGGCAAACGAACTTCCAGCATGAACCTTTTTGTGGACTTTGGTAAGGATTTCTTTGGCTTGTGGTTTTTCTACAAGGTCTACAAGAATGGACAGTGATTTATCGAGAGTAATTCCTGAATCCACAAGCGTTGCAAGTTGCTGGGTAATAGAGACCAAATCTTTTGCGGATATTTTATTTCGTAATCCGTTTATTTGAAGAGGGCGCTTTATAGAAAAATTTTTATCTGGTTGGTTATCCGATACCTGGATGGGAAAATAATTAAGCCCCCGTAATTGAGCAACGGCATTTTGATAATCAGGTGCTTCCAAATTACCTTCAATAGGTTTCCCTAGTCGGTCTGTTGCTTTGTAGTAAAAAATATTCATAATTCAAGTCAGGTGATAGATGGTAAAAATTTCGAGGGACAACTTACGAGTTAAGTGTGTTCGCTTAATGTTACCCTCAACACCTCTTCTACGGTGGTGATTCCTTCAGCGACTTTCTTCCATCCATCCTCGCGTAAAGTGGTCATTCCTTTTTTGTATGCGGTTTCACGAATTATTTGGGCAGTTGATTTAGTTAATATAAGTTGTCGTATCGCGTCATTCACTACGAGCAATTCATAAATACCCGTTCGACCACGAAAACCAGTGTGGCTACACTCCTTGCATCCTTTTCCATGAAAAGTCTTAATGTCACCCTGGTCATGACTACCCATTTCCACCATCAATGCGGGGGAGACCTTGGTGGGTTCTATACAGGTTTTACAGATTACTCGCACTAGTCTCTGAGCCAGTACACCTAGAAGCGCAGAAGATATAAGGTAGTTTTCCACACCCATATCCAGTAGACGCGTAATGGCTCCTGCAGCATCGTTTGTATGAACGGTGCTAAAGACAAGATGCCCCGTTAGGGCCGCTTGAATTGCAACATCTGCAGTTTGCGCATCACGTATCTCACCAACCATGATCACATCCGGATCCTGTCGAACAATCGAACGCAAACCACTGGCAAAATCCAGTCCTATTTGCGGTTTTACATGAATCTGGTTGATGCCTCTTATCTGATATTCGACTGGATCTTCGATTGTGATTATTTTTTTATCGGGAGTATTTATATTTTGTAAAGCTCCGTAAAGCGTGGTTGTTTTCCCGCTGCCAGTGGGGCCCGTAACCAGTAATTTCCCGTATGGTTTATGAATTAATTTTTGAAATTGTTCCAGGTCCTGCTTTGGGAACCCCATTTTTTCTAAATTAACATTCAGGTTGCTACGGTCAAGAATACGTATCACCACACTTTCTCCGTAAAGTGTTGGCAGAGTAGAGACACGCATATCAATGTCTTTTCCTTGTAACTTTAATTTTATGCGACCATCCTGAGGTAGGCGGCGTTCTGAAATGTCCAGTTTCGCCATGATTTTTATTCGTGTGCAAAGTGCAGAATTTAACCTTTTAGGTGGTGCTTCAAAATTATGTAAAATTCCGTCTATTCGGTAACGCAGGATCAAGTCTTCCGCAAATGGTTCCAGATGAATGTCGCTTGCTCCCATTTCAGTGGCTTTGCTAATGATGTGGTTCACTAGTTTTATGACAGGTGCTTCTGAAGCCATGTCGCGGATATGTTCTGTGTCTGGATCAGTTTCAGTAAGACTATTTTCGTCATCTTTGATGCCATCGATCATCCGCCCCATGGTTGACTCGCCTGCCCCATAGTAAGTTTCGATTGCTTCGACAATGGTTTCTTCAGTGCTCAAAAGTATTTTGATATTTTTCCCCAGTGAAATTTTGAGGTTTTCTATAGTATGTAGGTCGAATGGATCGAAGACAGATATGGTTAAAGTGTCATCTTTCATCTGAATGGGGAAAATAGTTTTTTCTTTTAAAAAAGCTTCAGGGATATTTAGGTCTTTTATTGGCAGTTGAGTTTTTGGATAATCCTCAAAAGTGAGAAAAGGCAAGTTTAGGTCTTTGCTTAGTGTTTCTAATAAGATGTCTGCGTGGATATAACCGTGGTCCACAAGTGTTTTTCCAAGATACCGTCCAACTTGGAGTTGATTTGCTTTTATTTCTCCAAGAGTTTTTTCGGTGATCTTATTGTTTCGTAGCAGGATTCGTTCTACAGGGTCTGATTTTTTAAGCATAAAAGATTTTACCTACCAGAAATATGTTGACGAGTTGGTCGCGGTGAGATAGACCCAGAAATTCGTGGAGTAGGTTGAGGTCTTTTTTTCGTAACGGGCCGCGTACTTGTAAATTTTGGTTTTCGTTGTTTACGATTCGGCATGGTTATACTTCTTTTTAATTTTACTGCTATTATTTGTCCTGCAGAACTGTTCAGTATCACTTCCCTCTTGCTTATTTGAGCTATTTTATAACTACCGATTTGATCGCCAAGGTAATAACCTTTTCGCTTGATTGGGGTATCTTCTACTTTATTTTCCTTTGCGACAGGATATGATCCTTCTAAAATAGCAATTTTGGTGCCTTTTAGAAGCATTACCCCTCGAAGCGTAAGTTTTGGGGGTGGAAGTGTTGGTCTTGGGACGACTTTGGCCACCTGTGATATAGGTTGTGGCGGAGCAGGTGGGATGTACTCGGTTCTTTCTTTTCTGAATAAATTCTTACTGACTATCTCGTTGACACTTTGCGGTGTGAAAGTTTGACGTTTAATTGTAAGATGCTCTATTTTTCGAGAGGAATCCATTTGATTCTCTATATTCACTCTACTCGGATATTTGGGGTAAATCCAAGAGCGAGCACCAAACGCAGATAAAGTCAGGATTGCGAAAATTAAAATTATGTTGAGACTTGAAAAAATTTTATACACGGGGCTGGTGTAAGTTAGGTTTTTTATCCATAAGCTTATGAATTTATTTGGGTTTGTCAACACTTCCGGTAGATACCGCCCAAAATCATCTCCGGGTTTGATTCCTCGGAATCCGTTTAAAGTAGATTGACCCACTTCTAGCTGATGTGTCACTTCTGATCTCCCCAGGGGTTAAAACCAACACTTTCTTTTCGGAAAAACCAGGAAAATCCTTTATAGAAAAAGGGATTTGGATAGATTTAGGCAAGTTAGGGTTGACTGGGTATTAGACGGCGGTTGGTGAGATTAATTATAGGGATTGCTTCCGACAAGCCATATTTGTGAGGTTTTAGGTTTATTAGTCCAAACTTCTACGCGGCTATAATCGGCGATCAGTTTTCGGACTAAGCTTTTCCAGTGTTTTGCTTCAATGTCCAAACTGATAAGGCTTTTTTCCATCCCAGGTGATAGGTTGAAGCGAATACCTGTTTCGTCGTGTATATTTTTTAAAACCTCACCGAGTGGATGGTCCCGAAAATGAAGTTGGATTCCTTTTGATGTGGAAGTAATAGAACTTTTTGAGATTGATTGATAAATAGGGGTAGAGGATTCAGATACTATGGCAGTAGAGGTGGAATCTGATATTGAAATTTTTGAATTCGACCGAAATCCTAGCTCTGCTCCAGCATAATCAAACGGGATTAACGTTATGATAACCAACACGACATACAAAAAAAATCTGCTCATCTTCATATCTATTGAATAGTCCAATTGAAGAGGACGTGAGAGTTTAGCAGGATTCATGTGTTCTTGGTTTTTAATTTTTGTTTAATAAAAGATTTCAATTTAAAGCATTCGTTGTTCATGCTATCCAAGTTTTCTGCAAGTTTTAAAGTAAGCTGTTTCTGTATTTTTATTTGGATTGACTGCTCGAAATTATCTAGGATTGATTTCGTTATTTTTATAACCGAAACATCTTTCGATGTGGCACGGGCTGTGACATTCCTAGGACGGTCAGTTATTAAAGAAATTTCTCCAAATATCGATCCTATTTCAATTTCTTTGACCATAATTTCCTCGCCATCTTTAAGAGATATACGCCCTTCATCCAGATTGTCATCGATTGACTTGTAAAGGCCCACTTTCCCTTGCAGGACCACGTATAGCCAAGACTCAATAGCTCCTTGCTTTATAATAGTTTCCCCTTCCTGATATTTTTCGAAAATTCCTTCTTTCTCTAAAAGTGAGGATTTTTCACTTTCAGTAAAATCTGCAAAAAAGGGTAAGTTTTTAATGTAGTCAAGAACAGAAATTTTTTCCATTTAATATCCTTACGTTAAGAATACATCGTGGGTCGTTGAATCTATTTTCTAAAAACTGTTTGATATTATCCTTAAAAACTTACTAGAGTTCCAGAGGAATCTGTATATATTTTAGGGGCGAGTTTCTTGAGTTTGAATATGGTGTGTGAAGATAGTCGAATTTTTTTAGGATGTCGCAAATCATATGGTAGCCTAGTCAAAGGGCAAATGATTTTGGGAAAATAATTTTTGTAGAGAACTTTTATGAGTGCACAGCAACTATTAAATGATTTGTTAAAGTATCTACCTTTGAGAGTTTACGGAAGAGGAGCTGTGTTGACACTGCTCCGTGAAATGGGATTTGTGGTAAAAAATAAAACTCCTCTTACAGTGCTCGATATTTTCCGCGACGATGAGTCAGGGGAATTGGTATGCAAGCTCACTCCCGATGGGACGGGTGAGTTTACCGCAGCATTGTCCAACCTAAAACTAGATATCGCTCATCCCCTCTATAGAAAAGTTAAAGATTATCAAATAGAAGTTTCTGAGGCGCTTGGTAAACAGGATGTAGAGGATTCGCGACAAACACAGATTGAAAGTGAAGATCGCGGCGGATTACGTGTCAGCGATCTATATAAAAAGAACAAATAGCTTTGGGTGTCTTTAGTAAGACAGTTAGCTCAAAGTTGTAAGGGCAGGATTTTTTATTTTTCGGAGTTGATGAACTTTTTCAGAAAAGGAAACATTGCACCTCGTTTTTCGATCATCTCTTCGCGTGATTTTTTAACGACCGCTTCGTCAATAAGGGTGATATTTCTCTCTTCAGCAAACCTCTCAATCCCTTTTACTACCATTCCTCTTGCAAAGGAAGGGATTCGTTCCAACCGTTCTTTAGCTTCTGGGGTCCACTGAGTGTGAAATTCAACTTCTAGTCCCAGTGTATCCTCCACTTTAAGAGTAATTTCTTTGCCGCCGTGTTTTCCAGGTTCGTAGTCACATGAAGGATCTTCGGACATATAATTTCCTGTTTCTGCAAAGGCGCGTGCGCGACACCCAGAGCACATAGAAGAAAACTCACAGGTCCCACATTTTCCTTCTAATTGCTTGCGGTCGCGTAACTGAATCATCAACGGAGAGTTGTCCCACAGTTCTTTAAATGAAGATGTTTTTAAATTGCCAATAGATTCTTCAATGAACGGGCAGGGTGTCATGTTTCCTTCTGGTGAGATCCTACTGTAATGAGTTCCGGCTGGACAACCCCCTGAGTAGGTACGTGTGTATACTGAATCAGGGTCATTTTCATAAACAACTCGTTTATACTGCGGGGCGCATTTTGAATTTATCATTAGGCGGCCCTTATATTTCATCTGCTGTTCGTAGAGCATCTTGAGTGCTTCCTCATAGGCCTCGTTAGAAATATCAGTGTTCCCTTGACCACGTCCCGTGCAAACTAAGAAATACAAATTGAACGCAATTGCCCCTATCTTTTCTGTGAATGCAACAACATCAGGAATTTCTTTATAGTTCATGTCTGAGACTGACATTTGAATAAGAAAATCGACGCCAACTTCGTTCAATGTATCGAAGGCTGCCATAGACTGTTCCCAGGCTCCGGAAACGCCGCGGAATTTGTTGTGTTTCACCGCCTCCATGGAATCAATGCTTATTCCTACACCGTGCGCGCCTGCTTCCTTAATTTTTTGAGCGTTGGTTTTGTTGATGAGGGTCCCATTTGTACCTAACACGACCATAAATTTTTTGTCTGCTGCATAACGAATGAGTTCATAGATATCTGGGCGCAATAAAGGTTCACCACCAGTAAGAATAAGAAAAGCATTAGGGTTGACCTCAGCGATTTGATCGACAACGCGTTTGCATTGATTAGTGTCCAGTTCGTCAGTGCGAAACCCCCCACGAAAATCCGCATCGAGATAGCAGTGATCACAATTTAAGTTGCACCGCTTGGTGAGGTTCCATGAAATGGAATATGCTCGAAAATCCATTTTTTCTGGTTTGATTTTGAGCGTGTCAGGGGTTGTAGGCATTTTAGTTTCTGTGTTCTTTTTGTTGTTTTTTTATTTGTTGATTTTTCTGTATAGTTTTACTTTTATTTGGTTTTTTGGCTATTACTTTCTTGTCACCCTTATTTTTATCTGCCAGCTTGATGTTTGAGGTTGACCTATCCGGCATCATGCGTTTTGCGGAAAAATCTAACTCGATTTGATAACTTTCCAATGACGGTCCATGGTTCATCTCACCTAGTTTATGTGGGTGGGCGTCCGCGGTTATTGAAAAAACAAATAAAGAGCATGAAACTAAAGCTAAATTAAAAACAAAGTGTCTCATTTTATAATCCTCATCCTAACTTGTTATTATGCATTGGTCCGAAAGTTTGAGAGAACATTATTATATAATTAATTAGCGGGTTTTCCTCTTTTTTCTTATACCATAAGATCAAAGAGACCAATAACTAATTCTAGAGTGGAAAGTGAATTTTGAATTGAGAAGTTTATTTAAGCTTGGTTTTCGGTCGACAAAAAATATAATTTTGTCTTTCCTGATGCTGATTTCACTTATTTTTATACTCCCATCCTGTATCGATATTTCTACTTTAAATAGACCTCCAATAAAGCAAGACCTTAAGGGGATGGTCTCGATTACCTCAAGGGATTCAGTATTTGGTTCACTTGAGAAAAAATGGATTTCTAGTACTTATTTTGATCGAGGATTAAAGTACAAAAATAGCCGACTGGAGGTGGTTTCGCTTTCAGGTTTATTGAAAAGATATAACCCTGATAAGAGCCTGGATGCGATTCTCCTTAATTGTGCCGATGATTATCAGGGAATAATCTCAATCAATGATATAAAAAGCTACGATCTTCAAATTGCTTTAAAAATTGAATTGGCTAAAGGGGCTGTTCGACCCGATTGGCTTCAGCCATTGCTTATTGTGGTCCCGAATCACGCGAGACCTCCATTTTTCGAGCGTTTTCTTACGGCAAACATTAATGAATTACGTTTTGTTAGATTAGCCGATTATTACGCCCCTCTGGAGTCTCTAAGTTCGAAAAATACTTACGCGCAATTTGGGTTAGGTATTTTTAAGGATAATTGCCTATTCTGTCACTCGATCAACAAGGTCGGGGGTAACAAAGGGACTTCTTTATTGCGTGTATTTGATTTAAGGTTAGATAGTGAAAAAAATAGATTTAAGGACAGATTTCTAGAAATACATGGAAGGGGCAATAATAATAACCAGAACATGGAGCAATTTCTAATTACCGATCAGTTTGATTCCTTACTAGCATTTTTATACGAAGTGGCCGTAAACAAAACTGAGTGAACCCAAACAACCTATATCTTAGGCCAGTCTAAATTAGAACCTTGACAGTTTATTGGTGCGTGATATGTTGACCAGACCGATTGAGAATATTTTTCCTGTATTTTTTGAGTATTTTTTTGTGTTTTTGAGGAAATAGCTATATGTCTTTAGCGGTTGTTTTATTTTTTGCTATTGGTACTTTTTGTGAAGTCTACCTGCTAACGGTTGTGAGTGGTCACATAAGTATAATAAATACGTTATCGCTCATTATGTTTACTTTTTTGGTGGGTAATATCATCGGGCGAAGTTGGGGAAAAGAATATTTTGAGAAAATGCAATGGCACTTAAGGTCTCGAAGTATTCCGGGTGATGAGGTGCTCAATGGTTCTGTGATGGCTTTGTCTGGAATGTTTCTTGTTACTCCTGGCGTGATTACCGACTTAATAGGTGTTCTAATACTACTTCCAATGACCCGTGGTATTTTTAAGGGTATTACAGAAAGTCTAGTTAAGAGAAAAATTGCTAACGGCGAGCTCTATTACTTTTTCAAGGATTGATGTTGCTACCTTTGTGACTCATGTTTTTTTCTTACCCTCCTCGTAATTTAAAGCCAGAATTACTTGATTTAGATGAGGCTCCGTTCGATGAAGTTCAAGATAGCCTTGAAGATGTTCGTTTGGTCAACAGGTATCTCGGTGGTTACAAGATCCTTCTTTATTACCTCCGTAGTTTTATAAAGAGACAACCTTTAGATAAAGAGTTATTGGTTTTGGACCTAGCTACTGGGTCTGCTGACCAACCTATCGTTGTAGTTGATATGGCGCGTCAACTGAGTGTAAAGGTAAAGGTTGTAGCTTTGGATATAAACTCTAAGATGTTGAACTATGCACATGAAAAAATCAGAGGCTATCCGGAAATCCATCTGGTTCAGGGTGATATTCACTCGCCTCCTTTTGGTGAAAATAGCTTTGATGTGGTAATGAATTCCTTATCGTTGCACCATTTTACAAGAAATCAGGCAGTAAATATTTTGCGAATGGCCGACCTTATGAGCCGATGTGGTTTTATAATAAACGATCTGCATAGAAGTCGAATAGCTCATGCTTCCATTTTTATCTTGACTCGCTTGCTTACAAAAAATCGTCTTACCCGTCACGATGCACCTGTATCTGTCATGAATGCATTTACTCCGTCCGAGATGGCTGTAATGGCTCAAGAGGCGGGCGTAAAACACTTTACAGTGAACCGGCACTTCCCTTATCGCATCGGTCTGGTTGGAACTAAAACGGATTGCTAGTATATGGACACCATCAAATCGGACAATAAGGAATGTTTGGTGGATTAGGGTAGTTGGGACTTATTTGCTACTTTTTTATGAATAATGCATCATACGAAGTGTTAGAGTAAAATGTTTAGGCATGAATGTAGACTCTTAAGTATAGGGAGGTCGTTTTGAATATAATTACAAAATTTAAAAGTATATTTTCAGATAAAGATGTGGACGATAAGGAACCAGTCCAGGACAATATTGCTGATGAGATAACAAGCATAACTTCAGAACCAGTCGAAGAGGATAAACCTTTTTCCGAACCAGAACCTGTTGTACGTCGGGTTGTAAGAGTGCCGGCGGTTGCAGATGATATTTTTCCACCAAATGATGAAAATAAAGTTTTAATAAAAGCTCAGCCATCGGCAAATAGCGGTCAATGTCTTTTCATGGTCAATCGACCTTTGTTTTCAGGGCATTCATGGTGGTTTCCAAGTTTTGAAAGTGCAGAAGGTTCCCCATTGGTAGAGCGTTTATTTAGCTTGGAGGACGTGGAGTCAGTTCTTGTTAATGAAGCTACCATTACAATTACTCGGAAAGATAAAAATATATGTGACTGGAAGCTCTTAGGCGCCGAGATCGGCACTGCTTTACGTGAGCTGCTTACAGAGGAAGGGCCCTTAATTTCGCAGAAGATAATTAGCGAAATGCCCAGTCAGGATGAAATACAAGAAGGTATTCAAAAAGCGATTGATGAAGAGGTAAACCCCGGGGTTGCTGGTCATGGCGGACTTATCACTTTGGAGCATGTTGCAGGCAATACGATTACCATCAAGATGGGAGGAGGATGTCAAGGGTGTAGTTCTGCCGATCTGACTTTAAAAGAAGGAATTCATAGTTCTTTTCGAAAATTTGTACCCCAGGTTGGGGCTATTTTTGATGAAACGGACCACGCTGCCGGTTTAAACCCATACTTCTAATGGAGTAGGAATCTTATGCCCAAATTGAACAAATTTAGAATTCAAATACAAACAGGAAGCGAAGGAATAGAAGAGCCTGCGCGGTTTTGTTTTAATAGTCATGTGTTGCCTCTTGAGGAGTTGTCTGGAGGAACTAAAGCTGGAGAAATTCTTGAAGGTGGTTATGCTGTTAGTAGTGTGGCTCATTCAATGACATTAGTTGGGCCCGAAAAGGGAACGTGGTCGCTCCAAAAGATCAAGGTTGATTTCGAATGCGAAAATAGCCCGCCTTACTCAGTTGAGTACCCTGCCGTTGAACTAGATGAAACTACGGAATTAGACATTTGGAAGGATCCCCCGCTTTCGACTTTTGATGTGTGATCTTGTTACCTTAATCTAGCAAAAAAAAGATTTATTTTTATTTTTTAGTGTAACTCCTTGTGCTAAATTTATAAGAATGTTTCGTTTGACTTTGTGATAGTTGTTTAGTCTTTATTGATTATCAAACTAATGGTTGTCGTGTAGATTGAGTATTATGAATACAGAAACATTGCCAGAAGTTTTACCTGATATAGAGCATGAAATAGAGGAAGACGGGCATACCAGCAAGACGTATCTCCCGCTCTATAAGGTGATCATGTGGGATGATGATGTGACAACGATGGAATTTGTTATTCGCATGCTCACTAATCTTTTTCGAAAGGACTATACAACAGCTGAGAAGTTGATGTATGAGATTCATTTTAAGGGAGCGGCCCATGTAGAAACATTACCTCTCGAGCAGGCTGAGTTTAAAGTAGAACAGGTTCACTCTGCAGCCACTTTGGAGCAGTTTCCTTTTCGCTGTACTATCGAACCAGTTTAACGTGCGTTATCTGTTTTCAATAGGAATGTAATCCCTAGTTTTTGTGCCGGTGTATATTTGCCTAGGGCGTCCTATTCGAAATTCCTCGTCTTCTTGTAATTCTTTCCATTGAGCAATCCAACCAGGTAGGCGTCCCATAGCAAACATTACTGGGAACATGTTGACTGGGAAATTGATTGCTTTGTAAATAAGGCCAGAATAAAAATCCACATTAGGATAAAGTTTTTTATCGATGAAGTATTCTTCCTTAAGGGCAATCTCCTCCAATTTAAGAGCGATCTCTAATAAAGGTTCGCTGTTAGAAGAGTTTTTTAAGACATTATGTGCCATAGTTTTAATGATCTTTGATCTAGGGTCAAAGTTTTTGTACACACGATGCCCAAAACCCATGAGGCGAAAGGGGTCCTTGGGATCTTTTGCTTTTTTTACATATTTCTGTACATCTCCTCCATCATCATAGATTTTTTGAAGCATTTCTATGACTGCCTGATTGGCACCACCATGAAGCGGTCCCCATAAAGCGTAGATAGCCGCTGATACCGAAGCAAAAAGATTACACATGGAACTACCTACGAGTCTAACTGAACTAGTAGAGCAATTTTGTTCATGGTCTGCATGAAGAATCAGCAACACTTCTAAGGCTTTAGCGATGACGGGATCCACTTCATATTGTTCGCAAGGCGTAGCAAACATCATTTTTAAAAAATTAGTAGGGTAGTCGAGCGAATTGTCAGGATATGGGAGTGGTTGGCCTATAGATTTTTTATAACTGTACGCAGCGATGGTGGGTAGTTTAGCCATGAGTCGACGAATGGCAATTTCTACTTCTCGATCATCGCGAACGCTTAGTTCATTCTGATAAAAAGTTGCTAGAGAACCTACAACCGCACTGCATACAGCCATGGGGTGGGAATTCATTGGGAAACCGTCATAAAACTTTTTAATTGATTCATGAACCATTGAATGATGAGTGATGTGATGATTGAAGTCTGCAAGCTGTTGAGAGTTTGGTAGTATCCCATATATGAGAAGATAGGCGGTTTCAATAAAGGTGCTTTTTTCTGCTAGTTGGTCGATAGGGATGCCTCGGTATAAAAGAATACCTTTTTCACCATCAAGAAAAGTTATAGAACTTTTACAAGAACCTGTGCTCATGTATCCAGGATCAAAGGTAATGAGCCCCGTCTCTTTCCGAAGCTTTCCAATATCGATGGCCTTTTCTCCGAAGGTTCCCTCGACGATTGGAAATTCATAAGTTTTGCCTTGATAGGTGACCTTTGCTGTGTCAGCCATAAACCTCCTTCGACAAGATGAAAAATTCTACAAAATAATTGTGCCAACCTTAGAACATCATGTTATTTAGGTAGATATATTATAACGCTTATAAATTCTTTGAGAATTATTGTTTTATAATATATGGTCAGGGAATTCACGGTTCTTCCATTGAACTTTTAGAAATAAAAAGAGGCTTATGAAAAAAAATAATACATTGCTCTATTTGATGTTGATAGGTATTTCAATGGGAGGACTGTGTGGTTGGGTATTTGGTAAAGAGATGCTTATAGTCGACTGGATCGGAGAAATGTTTCTCGATACTCTTAAAATGCTTGTTATCCCGCTTATTGTGTCATCTATGATTGTTGGTATTACTGGATTGGGTGATATTCGTAAGGTTGGTAAGGCTGGAACGATTACCCTTATTTATTTTTTATCCACTTCCGGCATCGCTGTAATGGCTGGAATTATTGTAGTGAATATTATGCAACCTGGTTTGGGAGTCGAATTAACTACAGGTATTCCTGAAAAAGTAGCTGGGAAAGAATCGATTGATATTACAGATATACTTAAAAGCTTTGTCACGCCCAACCTTTTTCAGTCTATGGCTAAAATGGAAATCTTACCGATTATTATGTTTTCTCTTGTGTTTGGAGGAGTGCTTACCACGCTCGGTGAGAAGGGGAAGCTGGTGATCTCTGTTTTTGATGGAATCAACATTGCTATTATGAAAATTGTACATCTTGTCATGTATTTTGCTCCTCTGGGAGTGTTCGCGTTAGTTTCCTCTAAGTTAGGTGCCGCCGGCGGGGGAGATTTGTTTCTTGCGGAATTACTCAAGATAGGAAAGTTTGCTGTTACTGTTATTTTAGGCTTAATGATTCACGCATTGATTACATTGCCTGCCATTTTGTATTTTGTGGCAAAACAAAATCCACTAACATACTTTAAAAATATGAGTACTGCCTTAACAACAGCTCTTTCGACTGCTAGCAGTGCTGCTACTTTACCGGTGACTATCGAGTGCGTTGAGAAGGAAAATAAAATTTCGAGACGTACCACCCTTTTTGTCATTCCCTTGGGTGCCACAGTAAATATGAATGGGACCGCTCTTTATGAATCGATTGCGGCGATCTTTATCGCCCAAATGGTTGGTATTCACCTTGGACTAGGAGATCAGGTATTAATTTTTTTAACTGCCACGCTTGCGGCAATAGGGGCGGCTGGTATTCCTGAAGCGGGTCTTGTGACAATGGTAATTGTTCTACAGGCTGTTGGACTACCCTTGGAGGGCATTGGTATGCTTCTTTCTATAGATTGGTTTCTTGATCGTTTAAGGACATCCGTTAATGTTTGGGGCGATTCAATTGGAGCTGCTGTAGTTGATCGCTTAGAAAGGAAATACATCGAAGAAGGAGAGGCATCATGATAGTTCCAATTATACTAGGCATGGTTATTGGGGTTTTGTCTTCAGGGTCTGGTTTGGGAGGGGGCTTCCTGGTTGTGCCATTTCTTCTTCAGTTGGGAAAAGAAGTGAAAGTTGCTGTTGGTACTTCATTTCTATTTATCCTCATGGTTGCCATCTCATCTTTATTCGGACATGCAAAAGTGGGGAACGTGGACTGGAAGGCTGGAGGACTTCTCGCGATAGGGGGAATACTGGGAGCGCAAGCGGGCCCGTTAATTCTAGAAAATATTTCTGATCAAAGCTTCAAACGTTTCTTTGCGATTTTCCTCATTGGAACGGGGCTGTGGTTGTTTTATCAGTCTCGCACCGTTTCATGACAGTCAAGGGTTACTCTTTTTTTGACGATCTCCGCGAACCAACCTCACGGCGAAGGGCCCATCCCCAAGTTTATTGATCCAACTTGAACGCCCCTTGACTAGACTAAACATCATCGCTCGTTCTCCATTGATGGTATCGGTCCAGCAGCAGTCAGCTCCCCCTTTTTCAAAATATTCGGGAATGTGGATTTCGTTGTTTCCAAAATCTCGATTACTGAAATTTTTGTCGTAAATTGTCTTGATATCCTCGAGTTTTGGGACCCGCCAATCGTTGAAGCCTCCTATTTTTGCCTCGTTTTGTTCTGTTGCCAGTTTCTGTGACTTTTCCAGGTGCATCCAACGTCCTGTCAGTTGTCTGGAATCTTTTTTCTGCCACGTAAGGGAGGTTTCGGTATCAGTAATTGTACCATCTTGATTATCATTGAATCTTGACATTGTACCTCGGGAATATATAGATCGGTTATTGAGAATGCTTATAATAAAGCCTAAATAATTAAACTCCCACTTTATATAACATAGCGGCAACTACCAACCAAGACCTTACAGAGGAGGAAAATAGAACATCTCGATGGGTAATTTCCGCCATATTATGCCAAGTGAAATGCAAAATTCACCTTGTTAATAAGTAGGATGACTTCTCACTCCGAATTAGATTCCTTAAAAATTTTTAATCAAAAGGCCATGAAATTTAATTATCTTTATTTCAATGAGTTGGAGAAAATAAAAAATATCTATTTTTATTTATATGGAAGAAATTCCAGTCCTTGAAACTTATACCGAAGGTTTGGGGGGAGTTTTACAGAAAAAAAAGTTTTGTCATATGGGGGTTCCTGGGGTTTAGCAACCACCTTTCTTAAATCGTAGGAGGTCTCTTCGCAGGATCGGTAAAAGCACAGATGAGCTATTATTCCAATGTTTGGTTTGCGTTTAAATATAAACCCAAAAATATCTCTATTGTTAAAAAAAAACTGCAAAGTGAATTGAGAGTGGTTGACTTGAAATGTTTTTCCTATCGGAAGTTTTGTTATATCTACTTTACTGGGGACCGGGATATTTAAAACGGAATATTGTTTGAGAGATATTGTATCAAGGCAATAAGCGTTGTTTGGAGCAACTAAGAGTATAAATACAATGGTAATTGATCCTATCCAGTATCTCGACTTAGTTAACAAATTAGAAGAAGATGCGTATAGAGGAATCGTCGATTGTGATTTTTTCAAAATCTTCACAAAGTATGGACCTGACGGTTTATCGAAAGGTTGAGGCAAAGCAGGAGTCTACAGGCAAACTGTTCTGGCAGGAACAAAAAAAGCCGGCGGGGCTTTATGCCCTGCCGGCTTAAATTTTAAATGTTCAAGCTAACAAATGCTTACTTGTTCTATGCTTTCCTAGTTAGTCTATTTTGTTGCCAACCATACCTTTTTGCGCACCGGGTCCGCTGAGCGTTGCATGGTAAGCTTGACAGTTAGAATTGGAAATCACTGGTTCTGACAAGTAACCTTTACGGCTCTGCTTCATCTGCGAGCGGTAAGCACTAGTGGTATTCTCGCCACCACAGTCACCTGCGACCAAACCACGAACCTGAGCTTCTTCTACTGTTTTTGCTGCTTTCCATGATTGCTCTGTTTGAGAAGAACCCCACTGGAAGTCTGCGCCGCCGCCGTTACCAGCATTACTTAGTGAACGACCTGCACCAGACCCTATGTTTACCCTGCTAGCAGCCACACGGTCTGCGGCACCAATCTGCATCTGAGTTCGGAATGCAGGACCTGAGGTTCTTTGTGACATTAAGCTCTGATCTACTTGGCCATATGCACCCGGAACCATATCATCGGCACTCGCTGTGCCTACCATTGCTACAAACGCTACCGCCATTAAAATACTTATTAACTTGCTCATTCTTAAGCCTCCCCTAAAAATGATTGCTGATAAACTCGGACCAAACAACAGCTTAAACAAGATATCGCAGAGAAACCGAGCTTTTTTACCCAACTCTCATCAGACAGATTCTGATGTATTACGTCCACCCAAAATTATGTAGTTAAAATTAAGAAAACCTAAAATAGTTCAGTATTTAGGCCTAAAACCTATAGGCTTGTGGGGTATTTGTCAATACAAAAAAAGCTTATTCGCGATCGGTTAATTCCTACAATATTGATTTTTAAGAAATAATTTAATGTTTTGGTTCCAAATAAGGCGCTGGTTAGTTTTAATATTTTGTAGTCCTATTGACGAAAAACTGTGAGTTACTGGTTCAATATTTTAGGTCTATTTTTGATAGGTTTCTGCCAAAATGGCGGGTACTTGGTTAGCTAGATATGTTGGGGTGTTATGCTGGATTTATTTTTATGTGGGAGAGCTTAAAGCCAAATCAAATCAATTTAGAATCAATAATCTGTTTTTAATAGGCATACTAATTTAAGACTATATAAAAAAGCCGATAGGATGAAAATCCTACCGGCTTTAATTTTTTAATTTTGTAATAATAAATACTTAGTTTAGCGTTGGATGGTTTTCTTGACACTGAGCGTTAGAAACAAGATTTTCTTTTAAGTAATCATTTCGATTTTGATTCATCTGAGCCGATATGCATTTGAAGAATTATCACCACGACAGTCCCCAACAACTAGGCCCGTAACATTTCCTGCATCTTCTACTGTTTTCCATGATTTCCAAACATTTTCAGTTTGAGAAGAACCAAACTGCCAATCAGCCCTGGTACCCCGTGTGCCATTCCTCGGAATTGCTGCGCCAGAGCTCTGATTAATATAATTAGCATGTGCTCGATCCGCTGCACCTATCTGCATTTGAGTTTTACCAACACTAATTAGCTGATTAAACGTGTTGCCGTTTGTGGATGAAGCCCCAGGAATAACTGAGTCCGCACTGGCACGCAAAGCCGCGAAGCTCAAAAATGAACTTAATTTGTTAAGCTATGTTTTTTCCTATTTCACCATCGGCAAGAATCAAATATTTAACAAGAATAGTACCTATCACATATAGTCCCAAAACCCACAGAAATATCAGTTTTCTCCTATACCTTGATCAAAAATAACTTGCTAGTATTTTCGAAGCTTAAATTTAACTTTTAAATTAATAGGGAAATTATGAAAAAAGTGATTCTGTTTTTAACAATAAGTTCATTTTTGAGCTTCGCGGCTTTGCATGCCAGTGCGGACTCAGTTATTCCTGGGGCTTCATCCACAAACGGCAACACGTTTAATCAGCTAATTAGTGTTGGTAAAACTCAAAT
>JYMV01030101.1_pt1 | contig 34314 bp, 38 predicted proteins | sample 338911 | NCBI WGS metagenome assembly JYMV01 (sample SAMN03354496, study PRJNA234377) | hydrothermal vent metagenome | biome: Deep sea; feature: Hydrothermal plumes at the Eastern Lau Spreading Center, Western Pacific Ocean; material: Seawater | place: Tonga | collected 2009 | depth 2000 m m
GATTATTCCTGACGCCCATCGTGGAGCACTCGGCCTGCTTCGGTATGATAAAGGCGAGGGAAAAATCGGGCATGAACGCTGTGTAGGCTGTGATTTGTGTGAGGTAGCCTGTCCCTCACACTGCATTAAAGTTGTTAGTGAACCTGCGGGTCTCGACGCGCCGAATCCGTTAATGCGGGTCGCGACAGAATTCTATATCGACATTACCAAGTGCGTGTTTTGTGGCTACTGCGTGGAGGCCTGTCCGGTCAATGCGTTGGCGATGACCAAAGAGTACGAGTATTCAACGACAGATAAGCGAAAGCTCATCTTTGATAAAGAAAAGCTCTACGAGATCGGAGAGCGCTTTCTTGAGGATTCCAAAAAATATCTCGTCGCTCACAATCAAGAAGTCGATGATGAAATGTGGGAACAATATCGCTATCGTTTTCCGGCTCCCACCGTCGAGGCACAGTCGCCGTATCAAACCCTGACGCCACCGGTCGAGGAAGAACCGGTTGCCGTAGGGACTGAAACCGAGCCGGCAACCTCGGCGTCCGCACCAACTCAAGAACCCACGTCCACCCCACCAGAACCAAAGGTCTAACCTCGAATTCCGAATGACGACATTCTTTTTCGCCTACCTTGCGCTGGTAAGTATCGTCTCGGGAGTTCTGACCGTTGCGCTACGCAATCCCGTGCATTGCGGGTTGGCACTATTGACCCTTCTGCTCCACGTCGCAGGGTTCTTTGTCCTGTTGAACTCAGAGTTCCTCGCGATGGTGCAGATCATCGTCTATGCCGGCGCCATCCTGGTGCTCTATCTCTTTGTCCTCATGCTTCTCAATCTAAAAACCGAGGAACGAGTCTTTCATCAACGTACCGCAGTGATTGTATTTGTCACCGCTGGGATTGGTGGTCTGTTCTTACTGATGGTCCTGCAAAGCCCTTTTGCGAATGTGAGCGGGAATGCGCCGGCCGAGGTGATTGATCTGGTCGGTCACACGAAAGCGGTTGGGATTACGATATTTAATGATTTTCTGCTTCAGTTTGAGATCATTGCGGTGTTTTTGCTTGGAGCCATCATCGGAGCAATCGCCTTAGCTAAGACTCCACTTGCTCGGCAAGCCGATTCTTCTGACGAGCCATGATTCCGTTATCCTATTACGTGGCGGTGGCTACGATCTTGTTCATGATCGGCCTCGCCGGTGTGCTCATTCGACGAAACTTTATCATCGTCTTCATGTCCATCGAGATCATGTTGAATGCCGCGAATCTTAATCTCGTCGCGTTTGCCTCCTACTTCGATTCACTGGACGGACAAATCGCAGCAATCTTTGTCATTGCCATTGCGGCTGGAGAAGCGGCCATCGGATTGGCCATCATAATCGTCGTCTTCCGGCGGAAAATCGCGACGAACGTTGATCAATTGAACTTGTTGAAATGGTGAGGACTGTGGGGGGTCGGGGGACAACCGTATACCTGTAGTTTAGCATGGAATCCATCGTCTCCATTAAACCGGTTCTTGCCCTCGTGGTCTCTGCCGTTGCGGCACTGCTTATCATCTACGCGCGGCATAATCCGAATCTCAGAGAATCATTCTCTCTCGGCGCCGGCGTCCTGAAGTTTTTGATCGTGGTCTCGATGGCCCCTGTGGTGTTGGCCGGCGGCGTGATTGATGTCACCCTTGTAACCCTTCTTCCTGGCGTCAGCATTCGCCTTCGCGCTGATGCCTTAGGGCTGCTCTTTGCCACCACCGCCTCATGTTTGTGGATTCTGGCGACGATCTATTCCATTGGCTACATGCGCAGTCTCAACGAACATGCCCAAACCAGATTTTATACCTGCTTTGCGTTAGCGTTATCCGCCACGATGGGGGTGGCGTTCGCGGGCAATCTGTTCACGCTCTTTCTGTTTTACGAAATTCTCAGCCTCTCCACCTACCCGCTAGTCATGCATAAAGAGACCAAGGAATCCTGGGAAGGCGGGAAGATGTACGTCATCTATTTGGTTGGCGCATCGAAGAGCTTCTTTCTTGCCGCCATGATTCTGACTTACATGCTGACCGGCACCTTAGAGTTTCAACGGGGAGGGATGTTCACGGGCGTTGAGGCATCGTCCCTGTTGCTGACCATTATCTATATCCTGTTCATCGCGGGGCTGGCCAAAGCCGCGCTGATGCCCTTTCACAGTTGGCTCCCGGCTGCGATGGTGGCGCCCACCCCGGTGAGCGCACTCTTGCACGCCGTGGCCGTCGTCAAAGTGGGTGTCTTCTCGATTGTACGCGTGATCCTCGACGTGTTTGGGGTGGACCTCATGCAGCAACTGTACCTCGGCATCGGCACCGCCATCGTCGCGTCCATCACCCTCTTGTGGGCGTCCACCTATGCCTTGGCCCAGGACAATCTCAAGATTCGACTGGCCTATTCTACCGTTAGTCAGCTCTCCTACGTCATCCTGGGCATGGCGCTTCTCACGCCCGCGGCCATGGCGGGAGGGATGATTCATGTAGCCAACCATGCCTTCTCCAAGATCACCCTCTTCTTCTGTGCCGGGGCCATCTACGTCGCCGCCCATAAAACCTTAGTGAGCGAACTCAGCGGGTTGGCCAAGAAGATGCCCTACACCATGGCCGCCTTTACCATCGGCTCGCTCAGCATGATCGGCGTGCCCTTGTTCGCTGGCTTTGTGTCCAAGTGGAATATCGCGCTGGGGGCCATTGAGGCGCAACAACTCATCTTCGTCGGCGTCCTGCTCCTGAGTACCGTGTTGAACGCCAGTTATTTTGTCCCCATCGTGTACAAAGCCTATTTCGAGACGGCGCCGGCCACGAACGAGAACGACCACATCCAGGAAGCACCGGCAGCGATGGTCGTGCCGATCATGATCACCGCGGCCGGCACCATCGCGCTTGGCATCTACCCCGACTATTTCATGGCATTGATCACCCTCACGCTTGGCTAGGACTGGTGGGATGAAACTCAGCTTACGATGGATTGAGAACCCCGGCATGTTAACGCGGATGTGGCAGGGCTTCGTGGGAGTCTTGGTGGTCCTGGTGGCCGTGGATGTTATGTTTGTCACCCATGAACACACCTTTCTGATCTTTGAGACCATCCCGGGCTTCAGCGCCGTCTATGGCTTTGTCGCCTGCACCGCGCTGGTGGTGATCGCCAAAATCCTGCGCAAAATATGCAAGCGAGATCTGAAATATTATGAGTAGCGGCGTGCCTCCCGTCCTGATCTTCCTGCTGGGCGCACTCCTGGTGCCCTATCTCACGGGCCGCGCCAAAGCCGGGCTCCTGCTGGTCGTCCCGGTAGTGGCCTTCGTCAATCTGCTGCTGCTGCCCGAGGGCACCTCCTGGACCTATACCTTTCTCGGGCACCAGCTGATCTTCGCGCAGGTCGACAAGCTGAGCCTGTGTTTTGGCTACATCTTTTGCCTCGCGGCATTTGCCGGCATGCTCTATGGCCTCCAAGAGCGTGATGATCGTCAGTACATCACGATGTTGGTGTATGTGGGCAGCTCCATCGGCGCGGTGTTTGCGGGGGACTATCTCACCCTTTTCTTATTCTGGGAACTGATGACCTTTGCCGCCGCCGTCCTGATTTGGGCCGGCAACACCGAGGCAGCGGGCAAAGCGGGGATGCACTACCTGCTGGTCCATGTGTTCGGCGGGTTTTGTCTCCTAGCGGGCATCGTCATCCAAACCTCCCAGACGGGGTCAACGACCTTTGGGTACCTCGGCCTCGATGGGATCGGCTCTGTCCTCATCTTCCTGGCCTTTATCATTAATGCCGCGGTTCCGCCGTTGCATGCCTGGCTGACCGATTCGTACCCGGAATCCACCATCACCGGCACCGTCTTTTTGACCGCCTATACCACCAAAACCGCCGTCTACGTCTTAGCCCGTGCCTTTCCCGGTGAAGACATCCTGATTTACCTGGGCGCCTTCATGACGGTGTATCCCATTTTCTATGCGGTGATTGAAAATGACGCCCGCCGCGTGTTGGCCTACAGCATGGTCAATCAGGTGGGGTTCATGGTCACCGGCATCGGCATTGGCACCGCCCTCGCCTTAAACGGCGCCATCTCCCATGCGTTTAATGACATTCTGTTTAAGTCCCTGCTTATGATGACGGTGGGGGCCGTGATGTACGTGACCGGGAAACGGTACTGTACCGACCTCGGGGGGCTCTACAAGACCATGCCGATCACCACGGTCCTCTGTATCGTCGGCGCCGCCTCGATTTCCGCCTTTCCGCTCTTCAGCGGCTTTGTCAGCAAATCCATGGTGATTGCGGCGGCGGCCGAGGGTGGCTACTCGGTGGTCTGGTTCATGTTGCTCTTTGCCTCGGCTGGCGTCTTCCACCATGCGGGCATCAAGATTCCCTATTTTGTCTTCTTTGCCCACGATGCCGGCATCCGGGCCAAAGAACCCCCGTTGAACATGTTGCTGGCCATGGGCTTCCTGGCGTTTCTGTGTGTGCTCATTGGGACGGCCCCGGGGCTGTTGTACAGTCTTCTACCCTTTCCAGTGGACTACCATCCCTATACGGCCGCCCACGTGGTGGGGCAGTTACAGCTCCTCTTCTTTTCCGGCCTCGCCTTTATTTATCTGATTGTGAATGGCCACTATCCTCCGGAAAAGGTTGGGCTCAATCTCGACACCGACTGGCTCTATCGCAAAGCCGCCACCCTCTATGTCTGGCTCTCAGACAAACCCGTCGTCGCCACGGAAAATGCCCTCGCGCGCGCCTATCGGTCCGTCGGTATCAGGCAAAACATCAGGTTTGCACAGTTGTGTTTGACATTCGACATTCATGTGATTGATCGGGCGGTGAATGGGGTTGCGAACATCTTCGCCAGCTTGAGCAAGACCTTGCGAGTGCTCCAAACCGGCCAACTTCAGCACTACGCCATGGTGATCGTCCTCGGCGCCTTTGTGCTCCTAAGCGGATACCTATTCTTCTGATGGAATATACCGGACATCTCCTTAGCTGGATTATTTTCCTTCCGCTCGCCGGTGCAGTGCTCGTCACGCTCATCCGAGACGAGAAATGGATTCGTCTGGTCGCACTGGGAGTCACGGTTGCGGACTTCGCGGTGTCCCTTCCACTCTGGACGCAATTCGATACCACCACACACGCCATGCAATTCGTGGAACGGGTTCCGTGGATCAAGACATTTAATGTCCACTATGCCGTCGGCGTCGATGGAATCAGCGTCCTTCTGATCCTCCTCACCACCCTCGTGACCCCAATGGGCATCCTTTGCTCATGGCAAGTCATTCGCAGTCGGGTCAAAGAGTACATGATTCTCATATTAGTTCTCGAGACCGGGATGATTGGCGTGTTCTGCTCCATCGATTTCTTCCTCTTCTTCGTCTTTTGGGAAGCCGTGTTAATCCCGATGTATTTGATCATCGGCGTATGGGGGGGACCTCGGCGCATTTATGCTGCCTTCAAGTTTTTTCTCTACACCTTTGCCGGGAGCCTTCTCCTATTGGTGGCAATCCTAGTACTGTACTTCCTTGGCGGAGAAACCTTCGATATCCAAGCCTTGATGGAGTCGACATACTCACCGACCGTCCAGATTTGGATATTCTGGGCATTCTTCCTGGCTTTCGCCATCAAAGTCCCCATGTTTCCATTTCATACCTGGCTGCCCGATGCCCACGTGGAGGCGCCGACAGCTGGAAGCTTATTTCTCGCCAGCATCTCACTCAAAATGGGAGCCTATGGGTTCTTGCGCTTCTGCCTCCCGATGGTTCCGGACGCCACCATCATGTTCGCGCCCATGCTCATCGGACTCTCATTGGTTGCCATTTTGTATGGCTCATATATGGCCCTCGCCCAAACTGACATGAAAAAGCTGATCGCGTATTCCAGCGTCGGTCATATGGGCTTCATTACGCTGGGAATCTTTGTTTTCAATGCCCATGGAATCCAGGGCGCCATCCTGCAGATGATCAACCACGGCATTACCACCGGAGCTTTGTTCCTTTGTGTGGGCATGATCTATGACCGCACGCATAGCCGTCTGATTTCTGTCAACAGTGGAGTTGGGCAGCAGATGCCAATCTACGTGACCCTGCTTGCCATCTTCTCCTTCTCGTCATTCGGAATTCCAGGCACCAACGGATTTATCGGTGAATTTCTCATTCTCGTTGGGGCCTTTGAATACAACATGGCTGTCGCCGCGATCGCACTCCCAGGCGTCATCTTAGCCGCAGCCTACATGCTCTGGATGCTACAGCGCATCGTGTGGGGCGAACACACCAGAGACAATGAGACTCCACTGGAAGACTTGAATCTTCGCGAACTTTCGACGCTCATTCCGCTTGTGGTTCTGGTGTTTTGGATCGGCTTCTACCCGAAACCATTTTTAGGTTTCATGGAGGTCAGCGTTGAGCATCTCCTGACTCAGGTCCACACCACGCAACCATTGACACTCTCACAGGTATTTGGCGGATCATGACCCCAACCCTTGCCGATGTCGGTGGCGTTCTGCCTGAGATGATTGTGGCGGGCTTCGCCTGCCTCGCCCTGCTCATCGAAGCCTTCATTTCGAAATCATCCAAAAGAGACATCTTACCGATTACTGCCCTCATCGGCGTGGCCATTGCCGCGTTTTTTACCGTGAATTCGATGTGGGATAGCAGGGCGGTGATGGGTGGAACCTTTCTGGTCGATCCATTCAGCAATTACTTCAAGTTAATCCTGTACATGGCAACGGCCCTGACCATCATGCTCTCGATGAACTATTTGAAGCAGGAAGGGATCAACGTTGGTGAATATTACGCGTTTCTGCTGTTTGCCCTGTGCGGGACGATGATCACGGTCTCGGCCGAAGATCTGTTGCTGGTGTTCTTGGGTTTCGAATTGACCGCACTGTCGTTCTACATTCTGGCTGGATTCAAACGCTTTCGGCAAAAATCCATGGAGGCGTCGGCAAAATACTTTGTCATTGGATCATATTCGTCTGGCATCTTGTTGTTCGGGGTTTCACTCCTCTATGGTTTGGCCGGCACCACCAACCTTACAGCGATAGGCCAACACCTTACGTCGACGGGACCGGGACTCGACCCTGCGTGGATCCTCGCGCTTATCCTGCTCATCATCGGATTTGGAGTGAAAGTCGCAGTCGTTCCCTTTCACATGTGGACGCCGGATGTCTACGAAGGGGCGCCAACACCCGTCACGGCATTTTTATCCGTCGTATCAAAAATCGCCGCCCTTGCGGTTTTTATCAGGGTGTTTATAGAGGCCTTCGGCGGCATCCAGGACATATGGCAAATTCTGCTGATCATCCTGACTGTGATGACTATCTTCTTTGCCAATATCGTCGCCCTGCTTCAGACCAACATTAAGCGCATGTTGGCCTATTCCGGCATCGCCCATGCCGGCTACGGGCTCATTGGCATCCTTGTGGCAACCCACATGGGAACCTATGCCGTGATGCTGCATCTGCTGTTCTACGTGTTCATGACCATGGGGGCCTTCGGAGTCGTGATTCAACTCCGCAAGAACGGACTGGAGAGCGAGGAGATCGAAGACTTTGCAGGATTAGCCAAACGCCAACCTGTTGCCGCGTTCATCATGCTCATCTTTATGTTCGCACTCGCCGGCATTCCACCGACTGCAGGGTTCATTGGGAAATTCTACATCTTCATGGCCGCCGTTCACGCCGATCTTACCTGGTTGGCCGTTCTCGCCGTGATTGGATCTGGAATCTCCATCTATTTTTACCTGAAGGTCATCATGGTGATGTACATGAAAGAACCTGACGGCAACGTAACGCTGTCTACCTCACAACCCGCCATCATTGCACTAGCCATTGCCGCCATCACAGTCATCGTCTTTGGAGTCTATCCATCTCCAGCCATCGACTTTGCCGACCAGGCCGTGTTGAGCATCACCCCACCCGTCATCGTCGCGACGCCGTAAACACTCCACATATTTCCTTCCGCGCATCCTGAATAGAACGAGCACCGCGTCGAGCAATCAATCGCGTGGAAATCGTCCCGAGCAAGCGGGGAAGATCAGGAAGAGCAGCTGACGACGATGGGAGTGCTGTCAGCCGTCGCAGGGTTGGCATAGGCATCCATGCCCGGTTGGTCGGTGAAGGGGTCAGTGAGCAAGTTGAGCAATCGATCGATTTCGGAATAGTCCTGGTGTTCTTCGGCTTGTTCAATTGCTTTCTGGGCGAGATGATTTCGTAACACGTACTTCGGGTTCGTCGAATCCATCCATATCTTTCGTTTCTCATCCTCGCTCTTCTCGTCTTGTAGACGCTCTCGGTATCTCTCCGCCCAGTCGTCAAAAGCATCGCGATGGATGAATTGATCTCGAATTGTCGCGTTATCGTTAGGGGAATCTTGGTGGAAATCCCTGAGCGACCGAAATGCGTTGGTGTAATCAGCCCGACTCGAGTGCATCAGGTTCAGAAAACCCTTTCGGAGCGCATCGTCCTGCGCATGCTGTTCCGTCAAGCCGAGCTTGGCATTCATCAATTCTGAATATCGTTCTGTGAATGCTTGCTCGTAGATCTCTGGTGCTCCATCGACATGTGTCTGCTCCAGCAATGGCGACAACGCATGGGCAAGCGCCCGAATATTCCAATAGCCGACGTCCGGCTGGTTCTGGAAAGAGTATCTCCCCTGATGGTCAGAATGGTTGCAGATGAATTCAGGATTAAACTGTTCCATAAACCCGTACGGACCATAATCCAACGTCAACCCTAGAATTGACATGTTATCGGTGTTCATCACGCCGTGGGACCATCCGACTACCTGCCATTGCGCAATCATGTGGCCAGTACGGATCGCTACATCGTGCAACAACCGCGCGTATGGATTCTCGGCTTCCGTCGCATGTGGAAAGTGTTGCTGGATGATATGGTCGGCCAAGATTTTGAGATTCTCGTGCTGCCGTCGATAAAAGAAAACTTCAAACGATCCGAATCGAACATGGCTGGGAGCCATACGTACAAGCATCGCTCCGGACTCACTTGATTCCCGATAGACTGTCTCATCCCCACTGGTAATGCAAAGACTGCGCGTCGTGGGAATACCCAACCCGTGCATAGCCTCGCCACAGAGATACTCTCGAATGGTCGAACGCAATACAGCGCGCCCATCGCCATCCCGGGAAAATCGCGTCAGACCTGCGCCTTTTAGGTGCAAATCCCATGTTTCGCCTTTCTGGTTTCTGATTTCCCCAAGCAAAATGGCGCGCCCATCACCTAATTGCGAGACGTAGTGGCCAAACTGGTGCCCTGAATACAGCATGGCGATCGGATCACTCCCTTGGAGCAAACGCGCACCGGAGAAATATTCAGCAAAATCATTACGTGCGACCTCATTGAGATCGAGATCGATGAGTTCAGCCGCTGCGGGATTGAAACTTACCAGACGTGGGCTCGGAAAGGGGGTTGGTTGCACCCGCTCATAGAATACGTCAGGGAGCCGAGCATAGGTATTGTCAAATGTCAGTTCTTCAAGCGTCCGCATAAATTCTCCTGAAAGACTGAGCGAGAGTGTCCAGCGTGCTATTTTACATTGACATACAGTAGCCGAAAGATGAAAGTTTTGTCTACTATTATTTGTGCCTAATCTTTGTGTGATATGGAACAGATGATTCCAGACATGGATCCTCATGACATGATCATGACCTATCATGAGGAAACGAAGCATCACTTTGGTCGCTATGCCCGATCGCCTGGATATATGGATTGGGCCAATCAACCGAATCCCTTTCGGCGATTTGACGGCGCACCATTGATTAGGCTTCCTCTCCTGCCGCCCGATAGCGATCCCATGTCGCCTCAGTACGATGCCCTCTACGACGCGAATTCGGTTGACACTCAACCTGTCACCATTCGAACCATCTCTCGATTCTTTGAATATGCCCTTGCGCTGTCCGCGTGGAAACAAGCCGGGACCACGCGCTGGGCGCTGCGATGCAATCCCTCGAGCGGAAATCTCCATCCGACTGAAGGATATCTCATTGCGGGAACAATCCCTGGTTTGGAATCCGGTCCAGGCGTGTATCACTACGCACCCAGAGAACATGGACTCGAACAACGTGCAACGTTTGCAGAAGAGATATTCCCAACGCTCATGAACAACTACCCCAGTGATGCATTTGTGGTAGGGCTGACATCGATTCATTGGCGGGAAGCGTGGAAGTATGGCGAACGGGCGTTTCGATATTGTCAGCACGATGTGGGCCATGCGATTGGCGCGATCAGGATTGCAGCCGCAACACTGGGGTGGAACATGCTGTTGTTGGATGATCAATCCGATGATGAGATTGAAATGCTCTTAGGCCTCAACCGCAAAGAAGATTTTGTTGGAGCAGAACCTGAAGCGCCTGACTGTATTGCTGTCGTGTTCCCTAATACGTGGAAACCTAGCCACACCCCTCCGCTCGCGCTCGATGCGACCGTTCTCAATCGCGTGTGGAACCCGTTATGGGTGGGCAAAGCCAATCGACTCAGTCGTGATCCCGTGTTCCCATGGAGCATTATTGATGCGGTGTCTGTGGCATCACGTCGTGGGGCAATAGACACACGCGCGATCCACCCCAACGATGACACCCAGTCTCACGGGCGCGTTGGTGGGTCGCATACTCAAGAATCGCCTCTCTCAGCTGGTCAAATCATCCGGCAGCGTCGCAGTGCCGTCGCGTTTGATGGAACCACGTCGATCTCGATGGAAAGCTTTTTCACCATGCTTGCACGTGTCGTTCCACATGCAGAGCGCAGTCTTGTCTCACGCCCGATGCCTTGGGATGCTGTTCCATGGGAACCATCAATTCACTTGGCAATATTCGTGCACCGCGTGGTGGGCGTAACGCCAGGGATCTATGTCCTCGTCCGCGATCTGAACAAACTCGATGTACTGAAACAGTCATTCCATTCGCATTTTCCATGGCAATCCACAGCGCAGACGCCAAAAGGCTTCCCCTTGTTTCTGCTCGAAGAAGGTGACGCGCAAGAGTGTGCCGCGCGAGTAAGTTGTGGGCAGGATATCGCCGGAATGAGCGCATTTTCGCTCGGCATGATTGCAGAATTCGAACCGATGTTGCGGAAATATGGACCGTCGTTTTACCCACGGCTGTTTTGGGAAACCGGAATGATCGGGCAGGTGTTGTATCTAGAGGCAGAAGCGGCAGGAGTTCGCGCGACCGGCATCGGGTGTTTTTTCGATGATCCCGTGCATCAATTGCTCGGAATTTCCAATCGAGCGTTCCAATCGTTATACCATTTCACGACCGGAGGGGCAGTGGATGATTCCAGACTCACAACACTGCCGGCATACGACGATGAGCGGTGTACTGGATAACTTATAGGCTTTGAGGATTACTCAGACATTCGAAACACCCGCTGGGTGAAATAGTTGAGCAAATTACTGATGGATAGGATGCCGACGATCTTGTCATCATCGGTGACTCCCAAGTGACCAATCTTATGCTTCCGCATGAATGCATTCGCTTCTTCAATGGTTGCATACCGATCCATGGTAAACATCGGCGAGGTCATAATCTCTGAGACCGACGTCGTCTCGGTCTCCATCCCTTTTGAAATGACTTTCTGGGCAAAATCTGTCTGGGTTACGATTCCGACAAACTCATCACCATTCTTGATAAACAGCGACCCTATATTATGCAGTTTCATGGATTGGGCCGCTTCCTCAACCGTCGCGTCAACCGGCAGGCTGATAGGTTTCTCCGTCATGTAATCCCCGATGTCTGACATGGTTCTCCTCCTTCCAGGTAAAGGTTCACCCCAGCCGCTTTTGAATCGCGCGTGGATACTCGGGAAAATAGTGTTCGATGATCGGAAGATCAAACGTGGTTAGGATTGACTCTTTCGCTTCGCGTTCGAGAAGAAATTCAAATGACAGCTCGATCAGGCGCTCGGCCGGCACATCGCCACCATAACGCCGACTGTCCTCATCGAGTGCCGTTACGTTGTGAACGGTTTGGCTGTCACCTTCCACGACGGCGACGCGAAACGTATTTTCACTGATGCGGGTCACGGTAATCTCTGCCATATGGTGGACTTAGACCATCAGATCACGCAGGATGTTCAAAAGGAGCGTCCAGCAAGGTCGCAGCAAGCTGCACGGCGAATCGTACTACTGTACATTGAGCCGAGCAGCGAAGCGAGAACACAGCTGGTGGGCTTTTTCAACCTCCTGTTCACCATCAGCCCATATCCAGCAGTGTATGGTCAGGATTATGCTTGCGGGCATAATTTTTCGACCATGGGGAGCGGAACAATACCACCGGGCGTCCACGACCATCTTTGACAACCACCTCATCGCTGGGAATCTTAAAGGTCGCGATGGGCCCCTCCAACCACGCGCTGGCTTCAAAACTCATGATCTCCAACACCGCATCAACTCGATATTCACTTTTCAATCGAAACTCCAAGACATCAAACTGGAGCCTACCGACCGCGCCAATAAAGAAGTCCAGCTCATCTAAACTCCGCAGGATTTGAATCGTTCCCTCCAGCACCAGTTGGTTCAGCCCCTTATCGAACGATTTTCTCATCGTGGTATCAGCCGGTCGTACACGTGCAAACACCTCAGGTTGAAACTGTGGAAGGGGTTTGTAATTGAAGCCATCGGTCAGGGAAATGGTATCCCCAATCTGAAACACGCCTGGATTGATAATGCCAATGATGTCACCAGGATAGGCCACATCGACTGTGTTGCGATCCTTGGCGACCATACTATGTGGGCGCGAGAGCCGAACCTTGCCCTTGCCTTGATGATGTTTCACAACCATATCCCGTTCGAAACGACCCGAACACACCCGCAAGAATGCGGTACTATCGCGATGGCGCGGATTCATGTTCGCCTGCAACTTGAACACATACGCGCTAAACGGGGTCTCGACCGGATCGAGAAGGACCTCGTCACCGTCGGGAGTATCGGCCAATCGTCCTCGGGCCGCCGGAGCCAACTGCACAAACGCATCAAAGAACGCTTCCACGCCAAAATTCGTCAACGCCGACCCAAAAAACACCGGCGTCACCTCGCCATTCTGGAACGCTGCGAGCGAGAAGGGATTTCCCGCTACCTCCAATAACTCTAGATCATGCTCCAGTTGGTCCCATACATGAGCCGCAAGCCGGTCCCTGACTGACGGGTCATCCAACGGCAATTCCGTCAAGTCAGGTTTGCTCGCGCCTGCGGAGGCTGTCTTGGTAAATAACAATAGCCGGCGTTGTTCGCGATTGACCACTCCCCGAAACTCCCGGCCAGACCCCACCGGCCAATCCATCGCTGAGGCGTGAATCCCCAATACCTCTTCGACCTCGGTCATCAAATCAAGCGGTGGACGCCCTTCAAGGTCCATTTTGTTGATGAAGGTGAGAACCGGAATCTTTCTCAGCCGGCACACTTCGAACAACTTACGCGTCTGGGTCTCCACGCCTTTGGCGGCGTCGATGACCATGATGGCACTATCAGCAGCCGTCAGCGTGCGGTAGGTATCCTCACAAAAATCTTGATGGCCGGGAGTATCGAGCACATTAATGATGGTGTCTTTATAGGGAAACTGCATGGCCGACGCGGTAATGGAAATTCCCCTCTCCTGTTCCATGGCCATCCAGTCGGACGTCGCGAGCTTTCGACTCTTCCGCGCGCCCACCATTCCAGCCGTTCTGACCATTCCCGAATACAAGAGAAGCTTCTCCGTGAGGGTCGTCTTCCCGGCGTCCGGATGACTAATAATGGCAAAGGTCCGCCGCTTACTAGCGGCTGCGCGAATTTCTTGTGTGAGTTGGGACGTCACCATGTGCCACTCCGAGGCATGCAGTATAACAAATAGCTTTCTCGTCTTATGTGTGAGAGATCAGCACAAAATATGATCGCACACACTGAACATCTTTTGGCGAATGCGGGATTTGAGCGCGTGGAGTGGCACGCCGATCCTGAAGAGCTGCTTGGCCTTGCCGTGGCAAAGACACCCTAACCACAATACCGTTTCAACTTCCTGCTAATCCTTGGCAGGTGCTTCCTTCAGTTCTCCTGAGTCGGCGATGGTCACTTTCGCACTTGGCTGCCCGGATCGGCTCCCGATGGCTTCTATTTTACGAACAATATCCATGCCTTCGATGACTTCGCCAAAGACGACATGCCGACCGTTCAGATGGGGCGTCGCGACGGTGGTGATAAAAAACTGTGAGCCGTTGGTATTTCGACCCGCGTTGGCCATCGAAAGAATTCCCGGCCCGACGTGTTTCAGCTCAAAGTTTTCGTCATCAAACTTGACACCGTAAATCGATTTTCCACCAGTTCCATCTCCACGCGTGAAATCCCCTCCCTGAAGCATGAAGTTCGGAATCACCCGATGAAAGGTCGAACCTTTGTAGCCAAACCCCTTTTCTCCGGTCGACAAGGCACGAAAATTTTCGGTCGTTTTCGGCACGGTCTCCCCGAAGAGACCAATCACAATCCGTCCAGCATCCTTCCCGTCAATCTGAACATCGAAAAATACTTTGTGGGTAATCTTGGCATCGAGCTGAGACTGTGCCTCGGCCTCGGGCGGAACGCCTCCGGCAACCGCCGCGATAAGACTAATGAACATAATCACCTCCAAAAGAGTACGAGTTGAACCAGATAGTGCACGAACACGAGACATACGTTATGCTCCTTTCCATGAAATAGAGATGGTTGCCGTGGCAGATATTATATTGTTTGGAATTGTGTGCCAAGCCGTCGATGAAAATTTTCTGTCTAATCCGCCCTTTCTGATCCACAGTCCGATGCTATGTCCGCGTTGATCCACTGCCAAAATATCTCGAAGTCGTTCGGGTCGAAACGGCTATTCAAAGACCTCACCATCGGCGTGGATGATCAGGACCGGGTTGGGATTATCGGACCCAACGGATCTGGGAAATCCACCCTAGTGAAGATCATGGCAGGGCACGAAGAGGAAGACGACGGAATCGTGACCCGCCGCAAACATATCCGCCTTGCCTACATTGCGCAAGAATCCTCCTTTGATCCCGATGCCACCGTATTTGAGACGGTCGAACGTGCCGCGCGCGAGGCGGGTCTCAGGACAGAGGAACTGGTTCCTCAAGTACGCGAAACACTAGGACGGACTGGCTTTCACAACGGCGAACAACCCGTCGGTCCACTCTCGGGCGGCTGGCAGAAGCGACTAGCGATCGCATGTGGGTTCGTTCAGAACCCGGACGTAATGTTGCTGGATGAACCTACCAATCATCTCGACCTGGAGGGCATGCAGTGGCTGGCACAACTCATGTCTCAAGCTCCCTTCGCCTGGTTGATGGTGAGTCACGATCGCTGGTTTCTGGAACATGCAACGAATAAGGTCGCGGAACTCAACAATCGATATCCCGACGGCATCTTTCTCTCGACCGGAACCTATTCCGACTTTCTGCTCCAGCGCGAGGAATATCAACATGCTCAAACCCAGCAGGCCCAGGCCTTGTCTGGAAAGGTCCGACGCGAAGTCGAGTGGCTGCGGCGTGGACCGAAGGCGCGCACCACCAAAGCCAAGTCGCGCATCGATTCTGCCCATGCCCTCCAAGCTGAGCTCGCAGATACAACCGCACGGTTGCACCAGGGAAATACAGAGGTGGACTTTGTGGGTTCAGGGCGTAAAACAAAGCGACTCATCGTGGGCGAACAACTCGGAAAAAAATTTGGGGCTGCTCCCTTAATCAAGGAGGTCGAGGTAGTACTCTCTCCCGGCATGAGGGTAGGGCTCCTAGGGAACAATGGTTCCGGCAAATCGACGTTGTTGAAACTGTTAGCCAAGACGATCGAGCCTGACAAGGGAACCGTCACCCACGCTGAAGATCTTCAGGTGGTGTATTTCGATCAACATCGAGAGCAGCTGAACCCCACGTTCACATTGCGGGAAACAATGCTCGATTCAGGCGATCATGTCACCTACCGAGAACGCCCAATGCACATTGTGTCGTGGGCCAAGCGATTTCAATTTCGCGCCGAGCAACTAGATCTTCGAATAGACCGACTATCCGGAGGGGAACAAGCCCGTGCAGTCATTGCGAGATTAATGCTCAAGCCGGCAGATGTTCTGCTCCTCGACGAACCAACCAACGACCTTGATATCCCAACCCTCGAAGTGCTCGAAGAGAGCATGCAAGATTTTCCTGGGGCCATGGTCTTGGTCACCCACGATCGCCATCTCCTCACACAGATATGTACCACCTTCATCGGGCTAGATGGGCAAGGCACGCACGGCTACTTCGCAGAATATGAGCAGTGGGAAGGCTGGCTTACCTCCCAGTCTCAAGAAAAGAGCCAGAAAACGAAGGCGGCAAGCCGTGAGGACACGGCACCTAAAAAGCCTTCAGCGAAAAAACCGACCTACAAAGAGCAACAGGAACTCAACACCATCGAGGAACGCATTCTCGAAGCCGAGACTGAACTCGAAGTGTGGAGGAAGAAAACCGAAGACCCCGCCCACGTCTCTCAACATGCAGAGCTTCAGCAAGCACATGATGGACTTCATGAAGCCCAAGAAAAAGTCCAACAGCTCTATACCAGATGGGCAGAGCTTGAAGCCAAGCTGCAAGGAGAACAGGTAACCCGGTCTCAACGTTGAAGTAAGCTATGCTTAAATTGCGCGGCGTGTCGAAACACTTTGGTCAAACCACGGCTATCCGGCCACTTGACCTTGAAATTCCAGCCGGCCGAACGACGGTCCTCATCGGTCCGAGCGGCTGTGGGAAATCTACACTGCTTCGGCTGATGATTGGTCTGATCCAGCCAGACACAGGCACCGTTTCGTTCGAAGATACAGCACTGACCACAAGCAATATTGCCTCACTACGTCATAGGATGGGCTACGTCATTCAGGATGGCGGATTGTTTCCCCATCTCACGGCCCAAGAGAATATCGAACTGATGGCCCGCCATCTCTCGTGGGACGGCTCTCGCATTGCCTCCCGGCTTTCTGAACTCGTTGATTTGACCCACTTTCCAGTCGATGGACTCGAACGCTATCCAGTCCAACTTTCCGGGGGGCAACGGCAGCGCGTAAGCCTGATGCGTGCGCTCATGCTCGATCCGCATGTCCTTTTGCTCGACGAGCCATTGGGGTCGTTGGATCCGATGGTTCGCTCCGATCTTCAGGCCGAGCTGAAATCGATTTTCGACACCTTGAAAAAAACTGTTGTGTTGGTGACCCATGACATGGGCGAAGCGGGATTTTTCGGAAACCAAATCCTGTTATTGCGAGACGGCGGCATTGTTCAGCAGGGAACCTTGGCCGAGCTTGTCACGACACCCTCCAATCCGTTTGTGACACGTTTTGTGAATGCACAACGGAGTCCACTCGACGCGTTCGGAGAAAACGCATCGTGATGAAACAGGTCTTTACGTCGTTGGTATGTGTGATCGTCGTATGTCTCAGCTCACCGGCTTTTGGCAAGAACCAAAACGTGACTGTGGGCTCGAAATCGTTTACAGAATCGGTCGTGCTGGGAGAGCTGGTGTCGCATCTGGCACGGAGCGCAGATGGATCTGCCATTCATCGGCAAGCGATGGGTGGCACACGCGTCCTATGGAATGCACTGAACAACGGCGACATTGACATCTATCCGGAATACACCGGAACCATTACTCAGGAAATTCTGTCCGGGCAGAAGATCACGGGCATGAAGGATATCCGTCAAGCCATCGCGGCGCACGGACTCCGCATGTCCAGGCCCCTGGGCTTCAACAACACCTATGCGATCGGCATGAAAGAACCGCGCGCCAACGAGCTCGGAATCACAACGGTTTCTGATCTCCGCACACACCCTGATCTACGATTTGGTTTCAGCAATGAATTCATGGACCGTGGCGACGGCTGGCCAAGCCTCCGAAATACCTATGCCCTACCACAGCAACACGTCAATGGCTTAGAGCACGACCTTGCATATCGTGGTTTAGAAAGCGGCAGTATCGATGCGATCGATCTCTATATGACCGACGCGGATATTCAGTATTACCAACTCCGGGTGCTAGAAGACGATCTGTCACATTTTCCAGAATATGACGCCGTGCTGCTCTACCGTGAGGATCTGGAACGCCGAGCCCCGAGGGTCATCTCCGCCATAAGAATCTTGGAGGGGAATATCTCGGAAACCGAAATGAGAGCCATGAACGCGCAAGTGAAGATCGAGCGGAACACCGAGACCCGCACAGCGGCGGACTTTCTCAAGACAAAGCTGGGGTTGACGGTGCAATACAGCGAGGAATCTATCGCCGATCGAGTCTTTCGGACGACCAGGGAGCACATCGTGCTGGTCATGATTTCGCTCTCAGCGGCGATTCTCATCGCGCTCCCGCTGGGGATCATTGCAGTGCGCCTCCCGCGACTCGGCCACGTCATCCTCGGGATGGTCGGCGTTGTTCAAACCATCCCTGCCCTTGCATTGTTGGTCTTCATGATTCCGCTACTTGGGATAGGCGTCCCAGCAGCCATTGCGGCACTCTTCCTGTACAGTCTGCTTCCCATCGTCCGCAACACCTACACCGGGCTTCACGACATCCCGCACCCTCTCCGTGAGTCGGCTGAGGCTCTCGGCCTCCCTCCACACGTGCGACTGCGAAGAATCGAGCTACCGCTGGCAAGCCGCTCTATCCTCGCGGGCATTAAGACATCCGCGGTCATCAACGTCGGTTTCGCAACCCTTGGCGCGTTTATCGCGGCCGGTGGATATGGCGAGTCTATCCTGACCGGAATTCGACTCGACGACATGAGTTTGATTTTACAAGGGGCAATCCCCGCCGCACTGTTAGCATTAGCCGTCCAGGGATTGTTTGAATTGATGGAACGGGTGGTCGTTCCGCGAGGACTGAGGTTAACGGCGTGAACTTCCAGAATCAGACATCGAGAGGGCAGGCCATTTTATTCTGGAGAAGAAACCGGACGCGCCTCGGGTGGAGTGCCTGGTCGCGCGCCATACGCTAACAGCAATTTCTCAAATGGTATATTGTGTTCCGAACGCGCGACATCCAACGGGGTATTGCCGTCATCGTTGACAGCATTCACATCAGCGCCATAGCGAATAAGGAATGCGCCAATCTCAACGACTCCTTGGTTGGCCGCCTGATGTAACGCCGTGTTCCCGATCTGATCTCTCTGGTGCACATCCTCCCCGCTATCAAGGAGATTTTGCACCGTAGCGAAGTCTCCTGCATCGATCGATGCGAGGAGTGACCGTGGCGCGTCTGACGCCAATGAGTTGAGATACCCCGCGATGCTGCTGTCCGGGGATCCCGGAAGCGGTTGGACGCTATCGCCACTCGTAACCGATGTATCTGTACGACCGTACTGTACTTCTGCCAAAGGCTCTGCAAATCCTCGTACAATCTCAGGCGTACTCTCCGTCCCGTCCACCACCTTCATCGTATCTCGTGCCTTATCCTTAGCCTGCGCATCCACAAACGTCGGCGTCCCACCCTCGTCGGATTCAATGACATTCTTCCCATCTTGATTCGGGAACACCAGGAAAAACGCAAGCACAGCGATCCCGGTTACGATGACGGCGACCACTCCCCATCCAGGTTTTTCCATACGAGAAAAGTAAGGCATCGACATGGCGAGGTCAAGCGTGTCTTACCTCGCGACCCTCTTGCAGGTGACACAGCGTGTAAAACACATGCTGAGACTGTGATGACTTGAGTGTCCTGTTCGGTAATGGAAAAGGCAGGGAACGGCATGTCTCCTATGATGCACGCTCCAGCAAGCACGCAGGTGTCCCCCTGCCCAAGTCGATAGAGGGTAATTTCTCGCCCTCTCTCGCCGGTTTTATAGACACGGACACGCCCCGTCAGCATGAGTGGAAAATCCAGACAGACATCGCCCTCAGTGGAGATCTGATAGCCTTTGCTCAGCTCGTGGATGGTCGCCTGACTAAGAAAATCAGCTTTCGCTGCCGCATCTGGTTGATCGAGAAAAGGAAATCGCTCGTAGATCTCTGCCACACGGTCGGGGGGAATCATGCGTATGTAGCTCCAACCTCAACGAATAGCGTTGTGCGCTCACAATAAAGACGATATTCGTGAGATTTGACAAATATTTCCAGAAAAGGCTGTCGGATCCGAATCCTTTCCTTTCACCAAGCGTCTAAGCCTATAGACTCTGTCCAATTGAGTGATGGACCAGCAAATATTATTGTGGTGCGTGACTCTAATTACAGATAATCAGGTTGATGTTGTATAGGTATTGGAGGCTGACTCATTATTATCCTACATAGTGATCGTTCACATTTAGATAGGAGATCTTGAGATGCGATTGAATTGCCAAAAACATTATTTTCAGGCCCGATTCCGGGAGTGCGTGTTTGTAATGACAGGACTGGCGGTACTCGCGCTTTCCACCAACGCTTTTGCGCTGCTGCCCTTTGATCGTGACAAGAATCTGTATGTCTCGATGTGGGATGCTGATGTCGTCAAAGTGCTGACTAAGGACGGGACTGACTTGGGAAGCATTACCGCGCAGGGCCTCGACGGGCCCCGGGGGATTGCATTTAACCCCCGCAACGGCGATATCTGGATTGCGGGTGAACACAGTAATGCGATCTATATTTTCGACAAGAAACACCGCTTTCGATGGTCCTTGACCCACCCCGACTTCAACGAACCGGTGGGAGTCTCCTTCACCATGACATCGGGCGTGGAGCCAGCGGATCAGGAGGTGTACATCAGCAATTCCAACGGGAACGAGATCATGGTCTTCGACCAAGACGGGGAACTCAAGCGACGATTCACCCAGCCAGGCCTCATTGACCCGAACTGCTCCGCTTTCATGGCGGACGGAAGTCTCTTCGTCTCCAACCGGCTCGGTGGGGGCATGGGCATTCAAGGCGCCGTCGATAAATATGATGCTGATGACAACTATCTGTTTACCTTCACCACCCCTGGGATGGTGAGTGTCATGGCCATCGCACGCGACCCGAACAGACAAGGCGACGAAGACGACACCATCTGGGTTACTTCGGGAGCTGGAGATCGCGGGATCTACGAATTCGACCAGGAAGGCAATCTGTTGCAGTCAATTTTTCCCGACGATCTGCCTGACAACACTATCACCCCTCAAGGGATCGCCTTCGATAGTGAGGGGAATTTTACAGTGGCGTCATTCTTAACGAACGTAATTTTTCAATTCGACGGCGACGGCAATTTCCTCAACTCGTACCCGGCTGGTCCTGGCAATACACGCAGCATCGCGTTCCAATACAAAAAACCCAAGTAACATTAACAAATCTCGAAATACCAAAAGGGGGCCACCATACGTACTCAACCTGCACGTCGCCAATCAACAACCTATTCCAAGGCGCTGATGCGGGTGGTGTGTTTGTTCATCCTCGCCTGTTTCATGGTCGTGCCGGGCATCGCGATCGCAATAATGGGTGGCTCTGCGGAAACCATCACTCATCTCAATGCCCCAATGTCTATTCTTGAAATCGCGATGACGGAAGGGAAGAGTGGGAATGCCGTGGAAGTCTCCCGGCTTGCCGACGATGCGATTGCACTCACGAAAGAAGCGATCAGCACGATGCCAAGTGACCCTCATGGACGACAAGCCATCGACATGCTCTATGAAGCCATGGCATCCCTTCACGATGCCGTGAAAGTCTGGAATGAAGGCCTCGCCAGGAAGGCGACGGATTACGTGTCGGTCGCGTTAGATTTTACCGATGCCGCGATGGGACATGTTCACTAGGTCTTCTGCTTCTGTTTTTGCATATGAGTGTTCCCGCGTGGGGAGCACAGAAAGCGACGCCTCATCCAGTCTTCAAGGAGGGGTCCACCACGATGACCAGACAAGCAATCGCGTATCCAGCAGGGGGCACCGCGGAGATTACCTCGTTCCGGCTCCCCTTTGAGCCAGGTGGCGAGGTGGGATGGCATAAGCATGTGGTGCCCACCCATATCTATGTCATCGAGGGGACCTTAACGGTGGAGTTCTCTGATGGGAGTCAGCAGGCGTTTGAGGAAGGGACAGGATTTCTTCCTATGCTGAATGTATGGCACAACGCTCGAAATCTGGGGTCTGGCCCCTTAACGGCGTTGGCCGTCGTTGCTGGTGAGCAAGAGAAGGCTGGGATTATTTTCCGAGACTCCCAATAGAAAAGAAACACCCAACTGCCCTGCTTCCCAACCATGGCCTAGTTTTCTGGGAGAGGTCAGAGGGGTCATCTGGCTCGAACACGAGCTCTGGGACCGGACTACATCAAGGGGGAAAGGTCACCTTCCCGGAGCACGTTGTTGTCCCAATCCAACACCGTCGCATCACTAGAAATTGCTGGAGGACCAGCACTGATGGCACTCGTCAGCGCAGTGTCATCAGTGCTCTCAGTCGCAGTATCACTCGAACTCGCCCCGTTAGAGCCCCACTGATGCTCTTCGTGGTGATCTCACTGGTCCTTCTTCGTTGGGGCCTCCTCCTCGCTGGTGCTCTCCGTTGGGGCCTCGCTGGTGCTCTCCGTTGGGGCCTCGCTGGCGCTCTCCGTTGGGGCCTCGCTGGCGCTCTCCGTTAGGGCCTCGCTGGCGCTCTCCGTTGGGGCCTCGCTGGTGCTCTCCGTTGGGGCATCTTTCGTGCACGCGTAGAAGGGAAGCAGGAGACTAAACATGAGTACAATGAACATGGGACGTATCATAATAGCGACCTCCGGGGAATATTGGATGGATAATGGCTAACCTCTTGATGAGGTGAGCATGCCATTATACTCATCTGGAATTTTTATGCAACGGATGTACGCTCGGAATGGTAAAGGTGCAGGTGTCGCCATCATAACAGCGGCGATAGGTAACGTTCGGGAAGTCGGTGGCGGAGGCCGGGAACAGGGTTAGGAGTAATAGACCGACGACAGTGGCCAGAAGGGTCATGCTTGAGCGACGCAGAACGCTCTTGGGATGTTCAGTTGCCGCGAGTTACAGGGGAAAGCACATCCTGCAGGCGCGCTTGTGCCCGGCTTCTTGTGCCTCTGCCATGGTCTTATATGTAACCCAATTTTTGGCTCTGCGGTTGCGCGGACGGGTCATGGAACAGCCTGGACAATGGAAGGGAGGAACCTCCCAGCGATCGCGACGGTTATAGGGTGTGGCTTTTACTGGCTGAGTGGAATGATCATGTCCGAACCTACAACGCATCGTCAATGTCTTCCGTGCAGAGTGTCGCCTTGTGTTCGTGTAAGGATACGCCTAAGGGAACAGGGGTTCAATCACAATGGAGGGATGGTAAAGGTACAGGTGTCCCCGTCATAGCAGCGGTGGTAGGTGACGTTTGGGAAGTCAACAGCGAGGGCGAGAGTGGGGACGCAGAGAAGGAAAACAAGCGAAACTGCAATAATTCGCGGATTCATGGTCTCCGCTCCAACTAGTGTTGGGAGTCCGACAAGACTTCACTGTTTGCCAAAGACGATTTCGATGGCCTCAGTTGCCATGTACCATTTGACATTGGTTTTCTGCCAGACGCTATCTAGAGCCTCACGATATCTTCATCCCCAAGGGCGGAGAAAAGTGGATTTAGCTGTAGCAGGCTCTTCCAGTCGAAACTTTTCACGATATGGACACAGGGCTCCCCGTGGTTTCGAGTTGTGGCCTTGAAGGCCAATCGCAGCGTTTTCTAGAATTCAATCTCCTATGCCGCCCTCCCTCCGGCAAAGAAATTTATTCAACCGCATCGACTTCATCCCCAATAGACAAGAATTAAATGGTGCATTGCCGCGTGATCGGCTCTGACCTCTCCGAGGTTGACACCTTCATCCAAAGCTCCCATCATTTACCCCAGCCCATCGGTTTGAGTGACGAGAGGGCAAGGCACTCTCTTCACATATAAGGAGGACAGATTATGGCCACCTACATCGTGATGTTGCGTTTCACCGAGCAGGGGATCAAGACCGTCACAGAAGGCCCTATTCGAGTCGAGGCAGCTAAACAACTCTGCCGATCCCAGGGTGCGGAGGTGAAATCGTATTATCTCGTCATGGGACAGTATGATGCTGTTGTCATTTTGGAAGCTCCCGATGACCAGACAGTCGCGGAAATCGGTCTGGCGTTGGGGGTGCTAGGCAATGTACGGACAGAGACCCTGCGTGCCTTTACGGAGGATGAGTACCGGAAGATCATTGCAAAATTGCCGTGAGAAAATCTGACTTTTGAATCTCTGCCTTGGAAGGTGGAGGTTCATTTAACTGGATCACTGCGGGATAACCACATGATCGGATCCTGTTGATAATAGCCCTTGAGCTCACCATAAAGCGCGGGATGTTGTTGTTTCATCACACTCGAATTCTCAAAAAATGCTTCTGTCGCCACGGCAAAAAATTCTGCGGGGTGTTCGGCTCCATACTCGTCCAACACCGTTAAACGGCCCCGCCGACGTGCCCGGCGAAGGTGCGTGAACTCAGTTTCGAAGACCTTTGCCCACTCCCTATAATGTTCAGGATCTTGTAAAATCGGTGTGCCATCCGCCTCTCCACCTTCCATGTCGAGAAGATGCGCGAACTCGTGTAACGTCACGTTTGTTCCATCTCGGTCATCCGAAAATGCCTGGCATACTTCATCCCACGAGAGCACGATCGCTCCCGTCGGCCACGCCTCACCACAGAGCACATCCACCCCTTCATGAACAATTCCAGGCGCGTCATCAAAATCTTGTTTTACAGGAACCAGAAATGAACTGGGATATACCAATATTGAGTAGAGTTCTGGGTAAAAATCCGTCTCTCGATGCAACAACAATAGGCAGGCATGTCCAGCAATGGTTACGGTCATCTCATCGGTGATGGTTAACCCACCACACCCTTCAAATTGTTTCTCCGCAAGAAAAACCTGCACACGCCACCGAAGTTCCTCTTGATCGGCAGAGTGAAGCCGATTGAACAGCGGGACGTTGGTCTTGAGAATCTCAAGCCAATAAGATGAAAACTCGGCAACGCGCAATCGTTCACGCTGTCTGCGTCTCAAGAACCCATTTATGAAACCAAGCATTGTAGTGGTTATTCTGCCATAATCTCGCATCGAGTTTCGATAGTCCCAATGTGAAAGGATGGCAGCGAGAATTCCACCCAGTAGGCCATTTGTGATCTATCTCATAGTCTTCAAGAGCCACTTATTCTACCGTTGCGTATGATTTCGATGCTGATGGACGTCAACTCGATGATCATGCTGGGTCACAGTGGCAACTTCTGACGACTCGAACACCCTTCCACACAATGCGAAGGCCCCACGGATTCTGGTCGTGGAGGACGACGTCACTGTTTCAAATGTTCTGTCTGTCACACTTCCAAATCTAGGTTACATCGTGGCAGGAATAGTCTCCACTGGAGAGGAGGCCATTGAACATATGGAACGAGAACGCCCGGACCTTGCGATGATGGACATTCGCTTGAAGGGGCGTATGGACGGCATCAAAGCCGCACAAATCGCGCGTGATCAGTTCGGCGTACCGGTCGTCTACATGACCGCCTATACAGGCACACTCGCCTTCCAATGTGCGCTCGGAACAGATCCCCGAACCCAGCTCAGCAAACCGTTTACCAAACAAGACATTCAGACAGCAATTGAGCTTGCATTGTCACAGAAAGAAACCGATAACCTCCCGCCGCACTCCACACAGTAGCCACCGTTTGCCGGTTTCACCGGATCACACAACATCTGAATCTGTAACAAATCATGGTCCAGACTGATATAATTGTCAGCATGCACTCATGCATGAGAGATGATGACAAGACCGTAGACGACCAACCACAAGAAACGTGGCTCGACCACGTCCATACCTCGGGCCAAATTCTTCTTCTGCTCATTGCGTGTTTTTTTGTTCTCTTTTCCATCCTAAGCTCAGGAATTGAGAGTGGAACATTGGTAGGCACACTTGTTGCTCTCGCGTGGTGTTTTCTGGCAATTGGATGGTGGCTCGTCTATCGCCTGCTCTACGCTGTGATATCTCCACGGAGCGAATCCCCCCCTCCATGACCATCCCCACTATCGAAGATTTTCGCTTTTCATCAACCTCGAACTCATCAAGGATCAATTTCGCGTTCGACGTGCTCGATAAGTAGCCTCACATTTTTCAGGTTGGATTTCAAAAAGACATCATACACATCTCCGACGATAGGAACCGCCCCCAAGAGGAAATCGGTCCCAAGATTCCACATCATTCGCATGAGGGTGATCTTCGACACACCCAATTTCCATCCCTCACGCAAAATGTATAGTGCCGTGATCGACGTAAAGACGTCCCCGACAACTGGAATTAAACCGATGAGAGCGTCAAGGCCAATGCGTTGGTTCGTTCCAGGAATGGGGATACGATCATCGAGCCATGTGGCAAAACGTTTAAGCCGTATAAGATGAGCTTCTTGATCTTCTGGAGAATCCAGCACGCCTGTTACTGCCGCCTCATAGTGGCGTTCGTGCTGATTCCCGCACCTCTATCGTTATCCATGTTTCACCTTTAACGCCAGGATCGTAACGGCCAGAAGAAACGTAATGACATTGGCAACGATAATTGGAAGATCTCCATGAATGACGCCATAGAGTCCCCATAGAAATACGCCGGTACAAAATACAACATACATACCCAATGAAATATCTTCCGTCCGTCGTGTTTTCACAATCTTGATCACTTGCGGGAGAAACGAAATCGTCGTACAGGTACCCGCAACAAAGCCCATCACCGTCACCCAATTCATCGTCCCTCTCGCATCATCGATGTCGCCCTTCCGCCTGTAGACGTTACACGCCACGCAATCGTATTCGTTCACATCCCGCTTCATCGGCACGCGCAATCTGCATACGCGCGTCAGTTCCATAGACCTGCTCGATCGTATCCATAAAGGCGGTCTGAGTGATCGATTGATTGGATTCGCACCGTGTATTGCAATGGAACGCTAACGCGTCCTCTGCAATCGAAAGCTGCCGTGGCTCATCATCTGAAATGCTTAACGGCCACAAAATACATACTGCCGGCTTGACCTGTTCCAACGGGACCTGCAAATCTTCAGCGGCACTGTGAAGCCCACAACGAATCCCGTCTTCGGACTGATAGGCAAAAACACACAGCCCGTCTTCCGTCGTGTCGAGACTGACCAGCCCATCATCCGTCTCTTCAAACACATTCTGAAAGCCATCCCCATCCTTCAAATCCGGACAAAACTTCGACGCCTCAGGCAACACACCGACAATCGCTTCCATTTCATCTGGTGTAATGCACACCTCGTAGGTGGCACAACACGATCGCATGGCGTCCTTGCCCTTGCATCCGTCACATGCATGTGAGAAGCGCGCGATTTGCGTCATCTCAACGGTCATAGAACTATTTTTTCGCTTCTTCAGAGCTCGGCGCATCGTGGTCACTCTTATTTGCCCCGAGGCCTTAGGGCATGAGAACAGTAGGGGCATGCGTCCAAATGCACGAGATCGATCAACCAAGAGGTATGCGAACGTGTTGAGATCATGTTCCACACCAGCGAGCGCTGACAGGTCGGACAGTGGAGCGACCACATCAGCCAGAGCACTGTCACGATGCTGAGCACCGTTCCGGTGACCAGATAGGGCATGATGGGCCCATGACTGGCAATCAAGGCAATCACGGCAAAGGGAAACGCAATCAACGCAACCCCACAACTGAGAAGCGCCAAATACAGCTTCCACATCTGCCCGGTGGCTTCAAGCCAATTGGACTTCGTCATACTCGTGTCTCATTCAGGTTGAGCGGACCAAGCGGATCGGCTTCACTTCGATATCAACCCAAACCCCTCCGGTCACATAGGGATCGGATTGGAGCCACTGATCCAAGGCGGCCCGAGACTCGAAATTCATGTACAACGTCGATCCGACCATAGTGCCCTGATCGTCCAAAATTGCTCCCCCATTGATGAACACACCAGCCGCCCTGAGGACAGCCATATTGTCCAAATGAGCCGGTCTCGCTCGAAGCCTTCTCTCCCCGGCCTCGGAATCCTTGCCGTCATAAGCCATGACAAGAAATTCCACTATCTCTCCTTTGCGCAACGCTGTACGGCGCATGCCACCATCTCATCGATGATGTCAGCCTGTAAAAGCGCCGCTTCCTTCCGCGATTTCGGAAGATTCTTCATCTGACATTCCACACTCAACGCCACACGTTTATTGGTTCCAATGATCTTCTCAAACACCAGCTCCAACGGCCCCCTGCCACGAAGATACTTGGCCGCTTTGTTCGAATTACCCTGATGCTCCGAAAAACGTCGCGCGACATCAGTGGCGATGCCCGTATAGAGCGTTCCTTCTCTGCACCGAACCATGTAAAGATGCCACTGCAACAACGAGGAGATATCATCCTCCTGATGACCTACGCGAACCAACTGTGCTCACGATGCTAGAAGGGTACTCTAAACAGGGAAGGGGTTCAATCACACGAGTCGGCGGCCAGACGAAGATGCAGAGCTACTAACTCCACAAATCGAGCATCGCATTGTTCATCACCACGCGAAAAATATCGCTTCTGGTGATGATCTCGACAACCGCTATCCCATCCTCAGTATGCCTCAACAGAAAAAAAGAGAGTTCTAGAGTTGCTATCGGTACCAACGAGGAAACACTTGAGGCAAGAGAGGGGGAAACGAGAAATGTGGAACGAAAATGTAGAATAGTGACGCATACCTCGGGTAGACGACATGAAATGGGTTAAACATCTCAGCATCATTGTCGTGGTTGTCTTGATCGGACCTGTCTTAGGCATGGCATGCGGACAGGTCCATTTGGATCGGGACTGGCGAACAGCGAGTCGAGTCAGTGCACACATCGCGCCCTCTCCCGACACCCCGGAAGCGATCGTGCACGTGTATTCCGCACGTGCCTTCAACTGGCGGGGCATTTTCGGCGTTCACACCTGGATTGCGACCAAACGATCACAAGACCAACATTTTGTGGTTCACGATGCGATTGGGTGGCGTCGCTTTTCCAATCGTCCAGTTGTGGCTTCATATATCGACGTTCCCGACCGACTCTGGTTTGGAAGCCGCCCTGAGCTTCTCGTTGACCTGCGAGGACAAGCCGCCGAGGAGGCGATCGTCAACATCGCTGACGCGATCAGCGAGTATTCCTACCCATGGGGCTATCGACTGTGGCCGGGACCGAACAGCAACACCTTTACGGCCTTTGTCGGACGGCGAGTGCCCGCACTTCGATTGCACCTTCCGCCGACAGCAATCGGAAAAGATTTCATTGAGAATGGGGATGTGCTCGCCCACACACCAAGCGGAACGGGCTATCAGATTTCCCTTGCTGGCCTCCTTGGATTCACGGCGGCATGGAGAGAAGGGGTTGAGCTGAATCTATTGGGGGCGGTGTTTGGCCTAGACATTCGCCGTCCTGCCATCAAACTTCCCGGTATCGGTCGGGTGGGGTTTCCTCAGTCGTAAGGTATTGGGAAAGAAATTCAGGGATTCGCTTTTCAAGCCAATATTCTTCTCTCCCTGGAAACGATCCCTGAACAAATCCCACATGCCCACCATGCACACTGAGTTCAAGGGTGGTCGTTGGCGAAAGCTGATCGACAGTCGGGATGGCTTCGACAGACGAGAACGGATCATCTTTGGCATGGAGGATCAAGGTTGGAATACGAATATCCCGAAGATACGGGCCGCAACTCGACCGTGAATAATAATCATCGACGCCTTCAAACCCATGTAAGGGCGCCGTGATGTGATCGTCAAATTCACGAAACGTGTTGAGCATCTCCACCTGTGTCACATGAAACGGAAACGACACGGTCTGCGATTTCATTTTCATTTTATCGACCAGCCGTCTCACGAGATGCCATTGGTACACGCGTGAAAACCCTTGATCCAACGCCTGCGCTGCGAGATGAAGATTAAACGTGGGCGACACGGCAATGCCTGCACACAACGGGTTATTCGCGCCGGTTTCTCCCAACCATTTCAGCAGGACATTCCCTCCCATGGAATATCCTAATGCCACTAACGGGGCGTCCGGATCACGGACTCGGATATGACGGAGCACGGCAGCGAAATCCCCCGTGTCGCCAGAATGATAGGCGCGCGGTAGCCGATTGTGTTCACCGCTGCACCCTCTGAAATGGAACAAGACCGCGCGCCACCCGTGGGAGTGAATCGTCTCAAGCATTCCGGGGATGTAGTGAGATCGAGATGAACCTTCCAACCCATGGAGCATCACGACGATCGGGCCATCCTTACGCGCCGTCCAGACGAGATCGAGGAAATCTCCATCCTGCAATTCAAGACGCTCGTGTGTGAGCGCGGTGGCGTTTGTGCGTCTGAAGAATGGCCCCCACAGCGTTTGGAGATGGCGATTTGAACACCACCACGGTGCGATGAAACTGCTTTGCTGAACCATATGGCTGTGTTGTTACGAAGCGGAGGGGACGATGCGTTTGACGAGGGCCTTCATACTCATACCTTGAACCACAATAGAAAAGATCACGACAGCATAAGTCGCGGTTAAGATAAGTGGTTTGAACTCGTTTTCCGGTAACGACAACGCCAGCGCGACGGCGATGCCCCCGCGAAGACCTCCCCAGATCAACACGGGAATGGCCCCTTGCGTGAACGTCATGCGTACAGACAACGCCGCCATCGGAATCCCAACGCCCAGAGATCGCCCCAGCAACGCGATGGGAATTGCCAGAATTGCAGCGGTCATGTGGCTCATTGAAAAACTCACCACCAGAACTTCCAGGCCGATCAGAAGAAAGAGCACCGAATTAAGGATCTCGTCCATCAACTCCCAAAAGTGAAACAGATGTTCCCGCGTTCTGTCGGACATGGCAAATCGCGCACCTTGATTGCCAATGAAGAGGCCCGCGACTACCATTGCAATCGGCCCACTCATATGGAGTTTGATTGCGATAGCATAAGTCACCATCACCAGCGCCAAGCTGATGAGAATTTCGAGGACATATTCGTCAATAACATGCATCGCGCGATAGCCGATGTATCCCGCCGCAAGCCCTAACACAACGCCGCCGACAGCCTCTTGGAGAAACACGATCAAGACGTCCTGCGGCCCTACCTGCCCATGTGCCCCTCCAACAGCAATGGAAACCAGGATCGTGAACACCACCACCCCTACTCCATCGTTGAACAAAGACTCTCCCGCCACTTTCGCTTCCAGCGCAGGGGGGATATCGATCGTCTTGAAGATCCCAAGAACCGCCACTGGATCCGTGGGGCTAATTAAGGCACCGAACACCAGCGCCCATATCAATGACAGCGACAAACCTAACATGCCGAGCACAAACCACAGGGCCGTGCCGATCACAAACGTGGAGATAAGAATGCCGACTGTGGCCAATGTCAAAATCGTCCACTTGCGGTCTGCCATGGCTATGAAGTCGACATGTAGTGCCCCGGCAAAGAGCAGGAAGCTCAACATCCCGTGCATCACGATGTCATGAAAGTCGATCCGAGCGAGCAGATCCGAGATGCTCTTTCCCATCTCACTCCCCGGAAGGATGGTATCGGTCAGAATGACTGCACTCGATGCAGCAAGAGCAATCAGCATCAAACCGATGGTATGGGGAAGTTTCAGATAGCGATGATTGAGAAACCCAAACAGCGCGGCGAGGCCGATAAGAATTGCGGCGATATCAAATATGGACATTTGGAGAACATGGCGCGATTCAACCTGGAAGTCAAGACACCATGAAACGCACGACTTTCAGCACTGTGTACGTAGGTTGCGAAGCAGCTTGCTATAATGATCGACATTACCTAGGAGCATCGCATGCGAATTATCATATTTTTGATCATCATTCTGGCCATTGTGTTCGGACCGCAACTGTGGACCCGACGGGTCTTTAAGAAACACAGCACGCCCCGCCAGGATTTTCAGGGAACCGGAGGCGAGTTTGCGCGTCACCTGCTCGATCTAATGAATATGAGCCATGTCAAGGTCGAAACAACTCCAATTGGAGATCACTACGACCCGATGACCAAGACCGTTCGACTCACCCCAGACAACTTCGACAAGAAATCATTGACCGCGGTGACGGTTGCGGCACACGAGGTTGGGCACGCGATTCAAGACGAGTCCGGGTATCCCCCGCTCAAGCAACGCACCCGTTTGATCGGTGTCGCTCAAGGCGCCGAGAAACTTGGCGCAGGTATCATGATGGGTATTCCGATTGTCGCAATAATCACGCAAACCCCGGCCGCAGGATTAATCGTGCTCTATGCCGGTATTTTGACGATGGGGATCGCCACCCTTGTCCATCTCGTGACGCTTCCCGTTGAATGGGACGCGAGCTTCGGCCGCGCACTTCCGGTATTACAACGAGGCGGGTACCTGTCGACTCAAGACATGCAGGGCGCGCGGCAAATTCTGACTGCCGCGGCGTTGACATACGTTGCCGCATCACTGGCAAGTCTTTTGAATTTATGGCGGTGGATTATGTTGCTGATGAGACGCTAGACCAATTGCACTCAACACTGACAACGCGATACTGTGAATTCCGACATCAATGAACGTCCCATCACAAAGGAGGCAATGATGAAGCTTGTGATACTGGCCATGGTCGCAATGTATCTGAGCGGGTGTGTACTGACCAAAATCATCACGGTCCCCATGCGTGTTACCGGCGCTGCGATCTCGATCATACCCGTCGCAGGCAACACGGCAGATGAGGCAATCGATAAGGTTGCGGACACCATCGATAAGGTTCCGATCTAAGGAGCTGCGGATGTTTAAGAAGATTAAAGCATTTTTTCAAGAACAGATTGTGCCTGCGTCCAACGAGAATGGGCAGACGCAGGAACATGCACTTCAGCTTGCGACGGCTGCGCTTCTGATCGAAATGACACACGCTGATTTCAAGGTAAAAGATGAGGAGCGGCAGGCCGTGAGCACAGCAATACAAACAGCATTTCAGCTCACAGCAGAGGAAACGCAGTCACTCATCACACTCGCAGAGGAAGAGGTTAAACAGGCGACAGATATGTTCCAGTTTGCCGCACTGATTAATAAAGAATTTTCACGGGAACGCAAAATCCTTGTACTCGAACACCTCTGGACGGTGGCCTTCGCGGACGCGGAGCTGGAGAAATACGAAGAGCATCTCATCCGGAAAGTAACAACCTTGCTGCATCTTGATCATAAAGACTTCATTGACGCCAAAATTCGGGTCAAACAACGCATAACACCCTCACCTCTTTAATACTGACAATTACGTCGCTGATCGGCACCCCTAAATTTCTTCGATTTTCCGTTAAAATCTGGCCATCCCCTTGTGGACAAAGTGTGACTCGTCAAAAAATACACTCAAATTTCGCTTGACAAGTTATTTATTGTATGCAGACCAAAATTTACTGGAATTTTTAGCACAAAACCTCATATATCCCTATAAATACTGTGTTTTAATGCACGATGCGAATCATGTGCGCTTAAATACAGGCGTTCGGACGATCGGTATTTCTGGCATGATCTTTGTTGTCCACAGATCGACGTGGATAACTGTGTGGAGGCAATCAAGCCTTGGCACGACTGGAGCTTGCTTCAGCGGATTGCCTAAAATTTAGTCAGGCTATAAACGGTTAGACCGCTCACAAGTGAAGGTAAAAATGAAACGTTTTTGTCGCAAAATGACAGGAATCCAGCCATGCCGCACCGTTTGGATTGGCCCACGCCAGCACAAGTCAGAGGCCTTCACTAACCAAGTCGTTAATTTCCAAAAGTGTTTCGTCAAGATACTCACCGATCAAACTCGATGATGACACGAAGATATGCAGCGCATTGAAGTTCGCGTCTTCACGCGAAGCATCGCGAATACGCTTCATAAAATGGCTGTTGAGGGTTTGCAATTGCGCATACAAATCTTCGATGCCCTTGAGGTCCCAATCGGGCTCACCTGTGCCATCACGGTGGAGAAGCCGTTGCTTCATCAGGTATGCTCCCACAAGACGAAACACGGTCTCGTCCAACGTGGCAAAGGGAAGATGAAAATGAGCAAGCGGCTTCATCCTCCCAAGGATGGGACACCCACCCGTGGCCATCACGAGCCCAAACAAGGACCGTAACGCTGTTTGCAGATCGCAGTTTTTCGAGTACGTGCGGTTGTTCGTAGTCACCACCACATCCACCCGCTCAATCGACATGATGTCTTTAAACTTCTCGGCGATCACTTTGGTATCTAGTGCGGCGGGACAATAGGGGTGTGTAGAGACATCCAACGGGCAATTGCTGCACTGGTGGGTCTCAAGTCTCGTCCACTCGCTGGGAGAGGCCTCTGTATTTCCAGGCTGGGGAGCGGTGCGGTCAAGATCAACCTCAAAATGATGTTCAGCGCCGCTTTCAA
>JYMV01003331.1_pt1 | contig 34292 bp, 31 predicted proteins | sample 338911 | NCBI WGS metagenome assembly JYMV01 (sample SAMN03354496, study PRJNA234377) | hydrothermal vent metagenome | biome: Deep sea; feature: Hydrothermal plumes at the Eastern Lau Spreading Center, Western Pacific Ocean; material: Seawater | place: Tonga | collected 2009 | depth 2000 m m
AAGAGTCATCACGATTCGCTTCAGGATTGAAGTTGGTTGCATCACTATCCATGCACCCGAATATTTCGCCAATACCTCCACCACCAGCATCATTATGTTGTCATTCCCAAGTATTCCAGGATACATGGTTAGTTCAATGTTCAATGTTGGAATGTTCATTGTACGAAGCGCATGCATGGGGAGTCCTGATATGTCAGGGTTCTTCAATGACCAAATTAATGTTGGAATTGGTGTAGGAATTGGTGCGGCTTTCAACCCAATAACTGGCGGGGCTGCAGGAATCGCGTGGACCCTTTTACCTCTATTTTCATAGATTTTAAATGGGTTCATCCGAATACCCATTGAAACGGATATTGAATTTCAATGGGCTTTCAGTGGGTCGATACAGACGCTACCCATGCAACCTAGATATGTTGGCTAAGTGTTAGAAGGTTTCAATAGACTAACTTTTATGGAACTATCATGAAAAGAGCAATTTGCGCTTATTTATTCGCAATCATGTTTGTATTACCTGGATGTTTTGGTAATGAGGGCGATGCAAAAGATGATGATGGTGGTGGAGGTATTGGCGAAATATTCGGGTGCATGGATAGTGATGCAACCAACTTCAATCCTGAAGCGAATCGTGATGACTCTTCTTGTGAATATATCAACACCAATCCCGCAGATTTAACTGCAACCGTTCATTTCGCTGAAGAGTTCGGTAGAATTGCGCCAATTCATGGCGTCAATAACGGACCGCTGATTAGAAATGCCTGGGAAATAGAGGATTGCCAGCAGATTTGGTATAGTTTGAATTATACCGAGGATTACAGCGAAATGCAAATTCCATCTTCTCGTACCCATGGTGAAGGCCCAGGGGATATGAACCGGATATGGATACATGCTGACGAAAATGGAGTGCCGGTTTATGAGGGATATGACCCCCTTGATATTTCAAATTATGACTTCAATGAAACTGACCAGAGAGTTCAAGCTACGATGGCAACCACTCATACGAGCGTGTATTGGCGAATGGGCTACTCTAAAGCATTCCCAGCCTACGAAGATTGTTCTGATTGGCGTAGTCCACCAGATAATTTCACAGTCTACGCGCAAGCGGCGGTCCAAGTATTGAAGCATTATCGACAAGGTTGGAATGATGGATTTTATTTTGATAGCTTTGATGTGGTTGAAGTTTGGAATGAGCCGTACTTGTCCGATTGGTGGAGTGGTACTGCGGATGAATATTATGAACTATATCATGCCGTAAACTCAGCAGTTACTAGTGAATTCGGTGACGACATTGATGTTGTCGCTGCCATTACATTGGGAGATGGAGATGATGGGTTTTCTCATAGATTTATGGAATTGGCTCAGCAAAACAATGAACCAATAGATGCCGTTTATGTCCATTTATACAGAGTAAACCCCTCTCAAACAACCTATTTTTTCACTCATGAAACAGAGTCACTCGGAGTGTTTTTGACACAATATGGCTATTCAGAAAACACCCCTGTTTACATTACAGAATGGAATCGGAATATTCCAGTTTATGCACAAAGCCCAGCCAGTCAAGCCTATTTGACCAGTGTTTTAACAATCTTCAATGATCTATGGGAAGGAAATGATGGAAATTCATCCTATGGGGTAAGTACCCTAAGAATGGCACATTTCTTCGCTGCGAGAAGTTTCTTTTGGGAGGAAAATGGGCGGATTAAACCACCTGGAATCACCTGGAGTGTTTACGGTGAAATGGTTGCTAATACCCCTGTCAGGTTACAAAACGAGGGGGGTTTTCCTTCAGATTCTATTGATTCAAACGAGTTTAATATTCTGGCTGGAAAATCCGAGAATGGTTCGCAAATAGGTGTCTTACTTTCTCGTTACGTCGATGAAAATGCAAGCCAACCCAACGCATTTAGTGAATTTAACGACACTGTCAATCTGTCAGTGGATGGATTGGATGTCTCATGTGACTACACTTGGCAACATTGGGGGATGGTCAACAACGATTCAGAACCATGGCAATTAATCGCTGAAGGTAACTTTGCTGGAAACACTTTTGAGTTGTCACACTTTGAAATGAATCAACGTTCTTTCCACTATATTCAACTGAAATCGAATTCGTCTTGTCAATGAAGTTTTCAGGCCAATGCGATTTCAAAGGTTACCCATGCGACTTTTTGAAGATTGGATTTCAATAAGGGATTACCTTGAACAACACTGCGAAGTAATGGCTGATACTTCCAGCGAGCACGATAGAACCCAACCCCGATTGAGTAGAAAATACCTCCTAGTAGAATTAGGCCCAAACCATCCCATCCCATTGAGTCAAACAGTGGTTTAATTCCAATAACGGCCAACCAGCCCATGATGAGATAAGGTGCAGCTGAGACATAGTTAGGAACCCGCATATTCACAATTCTAAGGGTGATTCCAACCCCAGCGCAGCCCCATATTATGACGAAGTAAGTCCAACCAATCCAACCATTCAGGCACACTAGCACGAAGGGGGTATAGGAGCCAGCAATCAGCAAATAAATCCCAATGTGGTCTGCAATTCTCATCTTATGCTTGAAGCTAGGATTCGTAGAGGCATGATACAGAGTGGAGAAAAGGTAGCAAGTAATCATGCACAGTCCGAACACCACGCTCGACCATAATTTCCACGGGTCTTCCGTAAGATTCGCCTCAATCAAGAGGAAGTACAAGCCCACTCCAGCAAGGATGACGCCCAGCCCATGGGTGATGGCGTTGGCAATCTCTTCTTCGGGTGGATAGGGAGAAACATGCAACCTATGCAGCATTTCTCCCATCTACAATTCCCCAAGAGACATGATACCTCGGAGGGTGTGGAAATTAAAGTAACTTCCCTTTCTACATCGTAAGAGAATGGGGTTGAGAAAATAAACGATAATTTTGATGTGATATAAGATTCCGATGGAGTAGAACGAACATCATCCCTCAATAGGACAACCTTGTTCGTCGACACTTGCCGAAATATCGGTTTCGGGACAACTATCCAAGAGATCGAAGACGCCGTCATCGTCGTTGTCAATATCACCATCACCATCGACATCATACTGGCTGAATGTGCACCCATTCACATCCACTTCCTCCCAGAAGTACTGATCAGAATCCGGGCATATATCGGCATTGAAATAGACGCCATCGAAATCGGGGTCATCAATAGACATTGAGAAAGTCGGCATCGCGATTATCATACCAAAAACCACGATTAAGGATAGACTTGCGAGCACCGTTTGGGACAACTGAGTACTTCCAAAGTAAAGGCCAGCCGCGATAACCATCCAGATGACGTTGAAACCAATGAAACGCATGACCGGGTAGGTTTCCGATATTTTCAGGAGGGATTCTGATTGCTCGATGTCGTTGCTGATTGACATATAGAAAAGGAGCATGAACAAGCGGGAGGCGAATATCCAGATTGCGAGAGATTGTCGAACAGCCCAGAAATGTTCTTTCATGTCGAGATCCCCCTCCTCAGAGATCTCGGGGCTCAATAACTCCATGATGATGTAGAAACTTGAAGCGAGTCCGAGGAGCAGTAGTGTTGTCAAGGGTGAAAGTACTGCCCTTGGGTCCTCATACAAGAGGTTCCACTTGTAGAACATCAACCAACTGAGTGCAATCACATCAACAGTTACGAACATCCAAGTCAGGAGCAGCCAATGGAATCTCGGGCGCTTCTCAGGCTTGAGAATTGCACGCGCTTCAACCATCGTTCCAAAGGAAATGAGTAGGCGAGATATGCCGATACCAGTGATGAGCACGAAGGTGAGTGTCAGGAACTCCCAGTTGTCCATCACCCAAGTGCTGTTTGCTTACTGTTATAATCCCCTATCACACAGATCAACCATTCAACAAGAGACATGATACCTCGGAGGGTGTGGGAATTAAAGTGCCCTCCCTTTCTACATCGTTAGGGAATGGGGTTGAGAAAATAAACGATAATTTTGATGGGCCGCTTTGTGTTACTGATACAACAGACATCAGTCGGTCAGGACTCGCCCTTTTGCATCTAATAATTCAATAGTCAACCCGATGTCATTAACATCCTTGAGCAAGTCATCATGCATCTTGTCACTAAATTCGTCAAGCGCGGCGAGTTGGCTAGTCTTAGAAGGGTCTCTTAGGCGGTCAATAATGTGGTTCAACACACACGAAACACCGTACGCTTGTCCAGTGCGAAATGCGTGGTCTAAACTACCTGCCTCAACATCTTCTGCCGTACGCCTTGCCAGCACTTGATTGGAGTATGCAACCATTGCACCATAGACTGTTTCCATCATTTGACTTGGCTCAGTCCATGAGTCATCTAAACGACCCTGGGCCTCCTCAATTGCGGCTTCACAAGCCTCCTCATATTTGCGGAATAAGGTGATGGCATCTGCTTCGCCATCTTCTAGTGCATCGTTGATGATTTCACGCCAGTCTGCCATTTCAATCGTTCTCCGATTCTAGCCATATGTTTCAATCGTTTCCCCAAGTGTCTCAAATTGGTATTGACAATTGGCCCCGTAGGGGCCTTGCCAAACCCACGCGGTGGGTTCTTAACGGGCCGGCCGGTCGCCGAGTCGCCCAATACATCGAGGGAGTTACTATGAGTGCACAAAAAGTGAAGACGAACGAAGCCCTGATTGATCTAATTGATCAGCTAAAGGTTCAGTCTCGAAACACCGGTGCAGCATTGTGGCGAGATGTGGCGTTGCGGCTTGAGAGAAGCCGCAGCAATTGGTCGCAACCCAACCTAAGTCGCCTAAGCAGGTACGCAGCGGATGAGAAATTTGTTCTCATTCCAGGCAAACTGCTTGGTAGTGGCGAGGTTAGTGGGAAGCAGACTGTAGCCGCATTCAGCTTCAGTGCTCAAGCACGGGAAAAAATCGAGGCTGCTGGCGGCAAAACAATGACGATCGCTGAACTAATGGATAAGAATCCAAAAGGAACGGGGGTGTTTATCCTTGGATGAGGAAGCAACAACCTACGTTTTTGACGCTACTGACATGGTAATTGGCCGTTTGGCTAGCCATGTAGCAAAGATTCTTCTTAACGGCCAAAAGGATGGTACTCTAGATAGAGTGATCATTACTAATGCTGAGAGTGCTGTTGTATCTGGCTCCAAGAAGGCAGTGTTTGCAACCTACCGAAAGAAGTACGAGTTGAACCACGCCCGAAAGGGACCGTTCTTCCCACGTATGCCTGATAAGATTCTAAAGAGAACGGTGCGAGGAATGCTTCCTTACCAGAAAAAGAGTAGTGGACGTGCTGCTCTGCGCAACTTGCGTGTGGTAATTGGCTGCCCGAACCATCTTGTGACAGGGGAACTCCCCGAAGGTCATGAGAGAGCAGATATGGCCAAATTGACTAGACCACTACCTCAAAGGTATGTGCGATTAGGCAAGGTATCCGAGAATCTGGGTGCTCCTGTAGGACGAGTCGGAGGTGACTTTTGATGGCAAGAAAAAAGAAGTTATCAGTAGAAACTAGCGGCAAGCGCAAGACTGCAATTGCTCGGGCGACTGTAAAGCCAGGTAAAGGCCGAGTCCGTGTTAACAGTAAACCAATTGAAATTTTTGAACCAGAACTTGGTCGTCGTAAGGCGATGGAACCTTTGGTTATCGCTGAAGCAATGAAGCGAATTGGTGAAGAGTCTGGAAAAGGCAACGTCGATATCAATGTCAACACAATTGGTGGCGGTGTGATGGGTCAAGTTGACGCAATCCGCACTGCAATCGCACGTGGTTTGGTCAAGTACAATGGCGGCGCTGAAGGAGATGATGAGGAACTTCGAGATGAGTTCTTGCGATTTGACCGCAGTTTGTTAGTCAATGATCCAAGGCGCAAAGAGCCGAAACACCAACAAGGTAAGGGTGCTCGCAAGAAGTGGCAGAAGTCGTATAGATGAGGTGAAAAAATATGTTAATTCCAGTAAGATGTTTCAGTTGTGGAAATGTTATCGGCCAACATTGGTCTGATTACAAACTAAGAATAGACAATGGCGAAGATGCCAGTGAGGTTCTGAATGAACTTGGTGTGGAGAGATACTGCTGTCGCAGAATGTTTGTTTCACACGTAGAACTGATTGACGAAGTCGCTCCATTCACTGTTTTCCGCAAACCCTGAATGAGAACCGGGCCCGTAGGTTAGCTTGGCCAATACTTGACGGCTGGGGGCCGTTAGACTCCGGTTCAAATCCGGACGGGCCCACCAGATTTGCTTCTTCTCCTTCGTATATTAGTTGGGTTAAGGTTCATCAGAAACACTCATGGGTAGTACCCCACAATCACCTGTACATGGCATCAACTGCGAAGTCGCTGAAGATTTTGATATCGGTTCTACTTGTAGTAGCATTGTTTTCTGTTCCTGTGTCTGCTCAGAATGATGCAGATGGCGATGGAGTAGAGGATAATGATGACGAGTGTCCAGACACAGTATCAGGGGATTCAGTTGATTCATTTGGCTGTTCTGAAACTCAGAATGATACTGATGGGGATAGAGTCCTGAATGATGATGATTTATGTCCTGATACACCTGCAGAAGAAGAGGTAGATGCTGATGGATGCTCAAGCAGTCAACGCGAATCAAATAGTGGTAGTGATGCTACAACAGATAGCGATTCAGACGGAGTGATAGATGATGATGATGAGTGTTCTGATACGGAGGTAGGCGCTGAAGTAAATTCAGTTGGATGCGCCGCATACCAATTTGACGCTGACCGAGATGGTGTGATAAATGAGGAAGATGAATGCCCAGATACCCCTCACTCAGAGAGAGATGAAGTTAACAGACAGGGTTGTACCCCATTCTTGGATGAGACATTAGCAGAAAGTGTTCCAATTGTTGGGCGCATCAGCATAGGGAATGCCATCAGTGCAGGAACTGTTTCTATGATACTTGGTGGAATTGGTTGGGCTTGGCGCGCGAGCCGAGTAATCGGAGTCACTGGTGGGTCTGGAAAGCGTCTCAAGAAGAGATTCTTGGCTCGAATCAAGAAGGCAAAATCAAATGTTGATTTACAGACTATCAGGAAGGAATTGAATAAGGCCAATGACAAGGGAAAACTACCAGATGGCGCTTACGCAGATTTGATGACAGCACAAGAACAGCGTAGTATCGTATTGAGCAATCAGACCTCAAGTAGCCAACAAGCAGGTGGAACGATTGGTCTGCGTCCCTCAAAGAAGCCAAAGCGGTAATCTAAATTCGCTAAAAGGCGAAAAGACGGTGAGCCGAAGAGATTGATAGGGGGTGCACCTCATCGGAGATGCATGAGCGGTAGTTCAGTGAGAGCAATGACTCTGACTTTATTGATGGTAACTTCATTTTTTGCAGTATTTCCTATTGCTACAGAAGCAACAGTCATTTCAGCAGATACTCATTGGTCTGGTTCAGTTACAATTGATGATAATGTTCTAGTCACAGCGTCTAGAACCTTGACAATTGAGGCCGGAACACAGATTACAGTAACAGGTGACTACCTCATTACAGTTGATGGCACTGTAGATATTTTGGGTACAGAAACTAATCCCGTTTCAATTACGAATAACAACAATCCAGGCGGATTCAACAGCAATACTGGGTGGTGGGATGGTTTCCTCGTCTCATCAAGCGGTGATATTGATGCATCTTGGGTGACTGTGTCTAGAGGTCGGACAATCTTTGATGTTGCAGGTTCAGCAACTTTTGACAACACCACGGTTGAGTATTCGTTTATCGGTGCAGATGTAAGTGGTAGTGCTTCTATCACTGGGTTGAGTTGTGCAAATGTAGACTTTACCTGCCTCTCTGTTCTTCAGGGTGGTAGTGCGTCAGCGGAGTCGATTTCAGTTTCGGCTTCAGGGAATGGGGTTGAAAATGGTGGGTCGCTCTCACTAGATGGTTTGGAAGTTTCTCAATCTGGTATTGGTCTGTTAATTTTTGATGGTTCAAATGGTGGCGCTTCTAATCTTGATATAGACAATGTTTCAATTGCGGTTCTCAGTCGGGGAGTATCTTCATTTACTGTTGATTCAATGCGCGTTGATGATTCAAGTTTGTTGCTAGATGCGATTAACAGTGATGGATTAGAGATTGATGACGTGGTAGGTGAAAATCTCGACCGTTTGGTTGTTGGTAGCAGTATGGGTGATATCAGTTTTGAAAATTTTGTAATCAATGGGAGCGGTGCTAACGGCTGGTTGGTAGCGGCTGATAGTGCCGGCTCCTTCACTCTCAGTAATTCAACACTAAATGGCTTTGATAGTGGATTGAGATTTACTGGCAGCGGATTACAAGTTATTGAAGATAGTTCCATTTCAACCAGCGGGTCAGTTTTTGATATCAGTGGAACAGGCAGTTTTGAAGCTAAATCCTCCACTTTCACATCAACCTCGAATTTAGGTTATTTTTCAGGAGTTGATTCATCTTGGGATGATTCAATATTAACTACAGATTCAACCTCAAACGGTTTGGAATTGATTAGTGGAAAACATACTTTTGACACAACAAGCATTTCCCGAGATTATCTTTATTCAGACACGTCATCATTTGGATTAGCGATTACATGGGCAGTTGTCGACGCTGATGAATTAACCCTTTCAGGATGGTCAGATGGAGCACAGTGCCGTACTGATTGTGAGTTAGGCGGTGTTTCTCTCACAGTAACCATGGGTGGTGTGCAGTCTGGGAACGGGATTAACATTGATGGTGGTTCGGTTACACTTGACTCACTGAGTACAGGTAGTTCACTTCACGGAGTTCATGTGTTGGATGGAGACTTGCACGTATCTGACTGGACAGGGACAGGGCATGGTGATTCAACTCTCTTAGTAAACATCGATCAGATGGCTATTGTACGAAATCTTCCAGCCTACTCCTCAAACGGACTTTGGGACGCAGAAGGAGATGGAATGCTTCTGTTCGGCGGCTCCAATGCACGTGTAAATATGGCTCAAGCAGATGAATTTACAGAATCCACAATTTCCGTAACAGATTTGTCAGATATCGCAATTGTTGGCGTCAATGTAGAGGCGCATGGATTCTTTGAAGTCACAGATTCTAACGGTGAGGCTGACTTGCCACTGTTAACTAGTGGAAGCGATGTTTCTGCTGATGACGGTGTTTATGGTGTCACAGATGTGATTTCACCACCAGGTGGTAATCTACAATTGCCAGTAATTCCAACCACAGGGGCATGGGTTATTCCAATCGGTGTTCACGCAGTATTGATTGGTAACAATTACACAGCACCTTCTGGCGGCGATGTAACGATTTCAACTTCTGCTTCTCTTACTTTGAAGAATGCACATTTAGCCGTGCCGAATGGTGACATTGTAGTCGAAGGCAGTGGCCAACTGATAGGTGAAAACGGTTCAACCGATGCGGTAGTCAGAACTACTGGTGGGCATGCAATTGAAGGTATTGGGGCTGGCCTACTTGTGCTGAACGATGTTCATCACGGGTGCTCGTTCACAGAGCATGTTTGGTCTGGTTTGCATGTTGAAGGAGATTTTTACCTAGAGCAAACTTGTCGGCTCAATATCTATGATGGGTCTGTATTAGGTACCATTCATCCTTCAATGGGTGGATATTTTTCTCTCAGCAATGCCGCTCAAATCAGAGTAGTTGATTTCGGCGAGCCTGTTGAAGGCGCAACAGTCGCCGTGCAAGGGAATCAGTTGAATACAAACCAAGATGGTATTGTACTGTTTTCAGCAACATACCGAAATGTTACTGAAGTTTCAGACTCAAGCACAGGACTTCTACAAGTCTATGTGCAAAGGAATGGCCACAGTCAAACCCGAAGTTGGGACCCAACATCACCAACTTCACTTGATGTTATGATGTCAACAGTGAATGGTGGTTACTTGGCAGAATGGTTGCGTCTTGATGCGGCATTCACACCATATTACCTTGATGATAATCTTACAATTACAACAGGAACAACATTGACAATTCTCCCTTATTCATCACTCAGCGTGAAGGCTGACAGAGGTATCTCTGTTAGCGGCGTTTTAGAAGCCACACAGGCCAGTATTATTGGTAGTGATTGGAACGGAGTGTCACTGTTAGAAGGTGGGGAAGCAGTAATGTCAGATAGCCATATCATGGGCGGTTCTCTAACCATCGGTCCATCATCATCATCAACAAACCTCGAAGGAATGATTCTCTCAAACACACCTATTTTTGTTAGTGGCTCTGGAGTTATTTCCCTATCAGATTCACTTTTGCATCAAGCCGACAACTGTATTTTCAGCAACGGTGGCCAAATCACGGTAAGCGGCACCACTATCCAAGATTGTAGTCAATCAGCTGCAATGTTGACCCAATCGTTAATTGATTTCAGCAACATCACACTTGGAAGTGGAAATGAGAAGGGACTTCATCTGCGGGGAAGCAGTGGTTCTGTAGTTGACGTTGTTGGTAATGACCACGATGGAAGTGGGCCAGCCCTTCACCTTGAAATGGTTGACTCATCCCTTTTGGTTTCTGGAGTTAACTTGTCTGGACACACATTGACGCCAGCAATTTCAGTAGAGTGGTCGGACCTTTTCACTCTCACTGATAGTGATATTCAAGGGTCTCCAGGGATGATAATTGACCACAGTACTGTTGAGATAAGTAATGTCAACTTTCATGGCGATGGGGATGGTGTTGCAATGGAAATAACAGGTGCAAGAGCAGACGCTTCCCTGATTTCAGAATGTAGTTTTGATAATTATGAGACTTCAGTTCTTCTGAATGGGCAGGAGGGTGATTTGGAGATGCCGATGACTACATTCAGTGGTAATACACACGATTCAATAACAGCATACGTCGCAAATGGCTTGGCCTTTATTTCTCAATCAGAAACAATACAAGGTGGAATAGAAACATCAGGAAGCAAGGAATTTATATCTCAAATTTGGGATCCAGTATCAATGGATTCATCTGATGTATTTGTTAGTGAGGTAGCAGCAGTTGTTGTTGGCTCAACTTGGCAATTAGCAGTAACAGATGATGCCGGCACGATTCTTACTGAAGCATCCATTGAAGTTACAGTCTCGTCGTTTGACGGCGCCGTGGAAGATCAAACCATTAACGCAGACACTAGTTCTGGAAGTGCGATGATTCCTATCATCTACCAAAGTTGGACAGAATCAGGCACGAGCACTGCCGGTGTAGCTGTTTGGAGGGCAAATGCACCTTCGTATGTTGAGGGCGAGGGTTCATTTGTTCCAGGAGAATTTTCAGAGCGCAATATTGTGGTTCAACTGACAAAGAATCTCGAACCACAAGTGAGTATAACATTGCCATTTCCAGATCAAGATATTCAAGAGGGCACAGTGGTCAACTTTAGTGCAAGTGGGTATGATTCAGATAGTGCACCCGGTGAGGTATTGAGTTACACGTGGTACTTACGGGCTCAAGGAGAAAATGCTCCAGGTACGCAAATTTTCACAGGAAGTTCTGGGACAGTCACCAGTCTTGGTGAGGTTGGAGTATACATTGTGACCGTGAAAGTTACTGATGGCTGGGGTGGAATCGGTGAGGATGCGATTACGATTACTGTTGTATTAGATGATGCTGATAGCGATTTCATAGACACCTGTTTAATCGATGGGCCAAATGCTTGGTATGATTTGATTGAAGACCGCCCCTGCGGCCCTGATATTTATGATGATGATGATGACAATGACGGGATATCTGATGGCCGAGATGTATTCCCGACTGACCCTTGTGCACATTCTGACCATGATATGGATGGAATGCCAAATTCATTGTTGCCAAATTGTGAGACTGATTTGATTGAAGATGATGATGATGACAACGATGGCACATTGGATAGTGCGGATGCAGATCCACTTAATCCATCAATAACTGGTGCTGATGGAACCTCTGAGAGCAGCGGTTTGCTTTCACCTTCTGTGATATTACCGATTTTCGTTCTCATCATAGTAGTAGTAGTCATTTTCTTGCGTGGTTCACGTTCAGAATTTGGTGGCCAAGAAGACGCTTGAGGTGGGAATTTGGTACTTGACCAATCCACAGCCGTGGCTTGGTCAGTAGTTTGTTTAGTAGCAACAATTGTGTTGTATGATGGATACCGTCTTTTACGCACCAAAGAGGAAATTAGTTCACTGGGGGCACTTGGTTCAGGTGGTTATGCATGGCAATCAGATTCTTCAAGTGAAATAATGAGAAACGGTACTTCGTTAGTCACACTTGGGGTAATGATGGTTTTACCGTGGCCGTTTGTTGAGAGTAGTGGTAGCCCTGTAATTTCAGTCGTATTATTTGATATTTTACTCGGAATTCATTGTCTTTGGTTGATGATGACGAAGCGTTATGCTGTCAGCAGAACGCACCTTTTCGCCGATGGATTTCAATATCCATGGGAATCATTGAGGTGGGTTGATTGGAATGGAGGTAATAGAATTGTGTTACAGCGCAAAGGGTGGTGGATTTTTGCGCCGCTTCCAATTGGTGGTACATTAGCTGATTTGGAGCAGGTAGCGGCAAGAATTGAGGCTTTGAAAACTGATGAATGGCATCTATTTGCTGACGAATCAGAAGAATAGTAATTTTAGACTAAAAAGTGGTGTAATAAGCACTTAAATTTGGTAAAAAAGCCACTTCAAACCGTGAGTTTTAGAGGGTCCGCCTTCATCGCTGTATGATGGCCGGAGAGGGGAGTGATGGCGGTCCATCCGGGGGTGGATCTGAGGTTGGTTCCCTCACGGCTCGAATAGAGGAGTTAGCAACTCAAATCGCTCACCATTCTCATCTTTACTACAACCTTGCAGCACCTGAAATATCGGATGCTGAATTTGACGAATTATGGGACGAGTTGAAGCGAATTTCCCCTCAACACCCACAACTCAGCAGGGTCGGTGCTGATGTTGCCCCTGGTTCAGTCAAAGTGGTGCACATGTTTCCAATGCGTAGTCTGGATAAGGCAACCACTGAAGATGAGATTTGCCATTTTGTCACCGAGACTACGGCTCAAGGAAGGAGATTTATCGCCCAACCAAAACTGGATGGCTCAGCACTGTCACTAGAGTATAGACGAGGGAAATTAGTCAGAGCAGCCACTAGAGGAAGTGGTGAAAGGGGAGAAGATGTGACGGCAAATGCTAGGCGAATACCAAACATTCCGTTTGAAATTCCCTGGTCTGGTGATTGCCACATTCGCGGCGAAGTAGTGATGCCACTGGCAACATTTCGTGATGTATATGCAGAAGTGGCTCCTAATCCCAGAAATTTGGCGGCTGGTGCTCTGCGTCAGAAGCATATTGAGAAAGGCAAAGCAGATGCAAAACATTTGGAATATTATGCATATGATGTAAGGTTTGTAAGCGCAGATTTACGCCATCCAGATTCACCCAAACCTGAATTTATGAAATCAGATTCGCAAGCAGCAAAATGGTTGCAAGAACAAGGAATTACAATTGCAGGAGACACTGTTATTGAGGCTGAGAACGCTGAAGATGTTTGTGAAGGAATGATCTCTCTAACTTCTGATTATACCGAAAACCGTGACAATTTTGATTGGGAAATAGATGGTATTGTTTTCAAACTTGACAATTTTGAAAAGAGAAAATTGCTAGGTATGACAGCCCACCATCCAAGATGGGCTCTAGCATGGAAATTCCCACCAGAACAGGCAACTACTGTGTTGATGGGGGTTGAGTGGCAGACCGGTCGTACTGGTGCAGTAACACCCGTAGCACATGTTGCTCCAGTGGTGGTTTCTGGAGTGACTGTTGAAAAAACGACCCTTCACAATGCTGGGGAAGTTGAGAGGTTAGGCATCAATATCGGTGACAAAGTTCGAGTGGTTCGTAGAGGTGATGTCATTCCCAAAGTGATAGAATCCTTAGGTCGTGCTAGAAAAGCCGATTTAGTTGGAAGGAAGCATGCTAATGGCGCAGAATTTGTTGGTAAATTGCCATCAAAAGAAGCGATAATGATTCCCAAAAACTGCCCCAAATGTGACAATGAATTGGTAGTTGATGGAGCTTTCCTCAAATGCTTGGATTTGTCTTGTGGTGCTCGTCAGGTACACTCGTTAATTTACTGGTGTAGAGCGTTGGAAATGGATGGAATTGGTGTGAAATTAGCCGAACAGTTGTCCGAATCGGGCTTAGTAGATTCAATCGCAGATTTGTATAATCTAGATATGGAAAATTTGCTAGCACTTGAGCGCATGGCTGAGAAGTCAGCCTCTAATGTGTTGGCGGAAATTGAGGCAACAAGAAGTTTGACATTAACACAATTTTTAGCAGCTCTTGGCTTACCAAAAATCGGGCCGGAATTGGCTGAGGCATTTGCTGAAAATGTTGGTAGTTTGGGATCATTGATGGAATTGGTTGAAAATAGAAATGATTCCCCAGCAACTGATGATGATGGTAATCAAGAAAAATATAACAGCGCCATAGCATCTTTGATTGAAATTGATGGCGTTGGTTCAACGGTAGCCGAGCGTCTGTTGAATGGACTTGCACAGCGGAAAGAAGTAATCACTAGGCTCAATGAGTCACTCAATATATCAGATGTTGAAAAGCGAGTAGCAACTGGTTCACTGCTAGGGTTAACATTCTGTTTGACTGGTGCTTTGAGTAGGCCTAGGAAAGAAGTTGAATTACAAATTAAATCGGTTGGTGGTAAAACAACTACTTCGGTTAGCGGAAAACTAGATTATTTGGTAGCAGGTGAAAATTCTGGCTCAAAATTTGACAAAGCTAATCGATTGAGTGTGAAAGTATTGACCGAGCAAGAACTCAATGACATGATAGGAAATATTACTCCACCATCTGGAGAGGTAGACCAAGAAAAGACACCTAAAGTTGACCAACCTGAGGATGAAGAAGAGGGCCTAAACAACCAAGGCGACAATGGACAAACCTCGCTCTCTGATTTCTAACTAAGTTCAGCCGTAAAGCATCGCAGAAGCCTCACCATCATCACCTAGTTCTTCCTTAGCCGAAAGATTGTGGCTCAACATTTCCTTAATTTGTTCCTCAATTCTTTCAGCTTCTTCAATGAGAGGTCCTGCATCTAGTGTGACTGCAGGGAATAACAAATCGAGTTTCTCAATGATTCTAGCCGCAGCCATAGCGTCAGGAAAGGCAGGATTTGCTTCAGCCATAATTGCACTAATTTCTATTCCGCGGCGTCTCCCTTCACCCATCATTACTCCAGTCATCCCACCGATAACCCCGTGTTTTAGTAGAGGAATACCCATTTCCTTGAGTTTTACACGAGTGGACTCGGTAGCACCTATGCCAAGTAAAGTCTCATCAGTATCATCATCATCAACTAGTTCGTGAGGAGATTCAACTCCATGAGCAAAGGCATCGATTAGAATTGCTGAACTGATTTTAGCCTCTTTACTCCATGCAAACAGGGCTTCGGTAAGTGGTAGCGCTAAGCGCCCGTGAACTTGAATGTCTGACAGTACAACAATCAATTTGTCACACCCTTCAACTGTGCAATTTGGTTCACCTGCATAAATTCGGATTGGTGGTAATGGTTCACCATCTTGAACTAAACAAACAGCGGGTAGTCTAGAATCTCGAACCCCACCGACAAATTGTAAATCAAGACTTTCAACCAAATAATGGGCCACGATATTTGACACCATACTTACAGTTGGAAAACAAGAGACAACCATAGCCCCGCTCACATCGATGCTTTCATCGACTTTGACTAAAGGTAGGTCAACCATGATTACCCGTTACCGCCGATGGCATTAATGGTTGGGGCACACCGCAGATAGTTAGTCGGACCTGTTAGACTAAGGTGAATTGGATATGGTAAATAGGCGAAGAACCCACTCACTTTCTCCCTCTGCATGGAATAATTTTGAGGCATGTCCTCGAAAATTTTGGCTATCACGTCAACGCTTGCCAAGGAAGGCTGGCATGGCGGCTTCTTTAGGCACGGCAGTTCACGATTCTGTTGAGGATTTATGTAATCTTGATCTGAGCGGAAGAGATGCTGAAGAGGATGGTTGGCTACCTGTAACAGCCAAATCAATTCTCACTAGGCAATGGGATGATGAAAGAGAGAAATTCTTCAACACAGCTCGCCATCCAAAATGGAAGGAAGAAGAATTTGAACATGCTCAAAAGCAGTTGATTGGTGCTTTGAATATACTTTTCATGAAGGCTGGATACACCGAGGTTTCTTTGACATCTATCACTGTAGGCCAGTGGCGAGATATTCAGGAAATGATTTTGTCAGCAGAAGGTACTCTTCGCTCCTCATGTGGCAGATTGATGGGTAGACTTGATTTGCTGATTGCTGACCGCGATGAGGATGGTAATACAGTTGGTTGGATTGTTGCTGATTTGAAAACTGGAAAACCACCAGATGGTGAACTTTACGATACAGTAAGCAGACAGCTACGAATGTATCGAGATTTGGTTATCGCTAATAATCCAAATCACCCAAAAATAACCGCTGAAGGTTGGTACACCAAGACTTCTGAAATTTATGTAGCCGAAGGACCAAACGTGTTGGATGAGGCATTTACAGCATGGGAAGCAAGCAAATTAACTCCTGAACCATTTGATGCAACTCCAAGTAGTGAGGCGTGTGGTTTCTGCGAATGGAAAGCATGGTGTCCGTCGTGGATTTGGTCACGTGCTAATGGGGAAATGGAATCACACGGAACTTTTCGAGATTATGTGGTGAAAGTCCTTCGGCTTGAAGACGATTGTTCAGTTGGATTGGTTGAAATCATGCGGCCTAACAATATGGATGGAGAGATGGTTCCAACCGGACAAAAATATGGGATAGTATTCGCTGGATATGCTCAAGAAAACATCAAGAAATTGTCTGACATTGCTTGGGAGGGTCCGGTATTACTTGGCAGCGTTAATGTCGCTGGTTCAAGTTGGAAGATGGGGGACTGGTGTGATATTTTACCTTGGAAACCACTGCATCGTTCTGAGCGTGAATGAAGCAAAATTCAGTTCAACTTTACAAGATGAATTCGTACCACATTTGCCTTACCTCGGTGTAGATCTGATTCATCAAGAATTGTAGATTCAACCGCAGCGTGAACAATTTCAAAACCATCTCCAATAACTTCCATCACTTCATCTAAGTTCCAAAGTAGGTCAAGTGATGTTGGCCCACCACTATTCATCTCAATTTGACTTGTGTGATATCCTTCGGTGATGAAATGGCCACCTACTTTTAGTGAATTTAACATACGTGGGTAATTAGTGGTAAATATGCTCCACGGGACATGGAACCAGGAACAGGCAATTAAATCGTATTCTTGCGGGCTGAAGTCTCTAGTCTCTAGGTCATCTACGTCGTAAGTAACTGTTACGCTATTTTCGTTTGCTAGTTTCACACATTTTTTCTGACCCTCAACCGAGAGGTCAAAGACATGAGCATCCCAACCTTTTGTCGCTGCCCAAACTGCATTCCGTCCTTCGCCATCTCCTGGAAATAATCCCTTGCCTGATGTAAGGGGGGATATTCTCTCTTCAAGCCAGCGATTTGGCTCTCGGCCATAGGCCCAGCCATCCCCGCTGAATCTAGCATCCCACGCATCAGCGCCGAACTTGACATTGCTCAATCCGCTGCCTCCAGTTAGTCAGGTAATCCGTTCGCTTTGTTTAGCCGTGAGCGAATATTGTTTCTATCATCCTCTTGAAACGGTCCATTTGGTGATAGCAACCAGTTAATGTAACCTTCATCATTTGTTGCGAGTTGATTCAGAGTTGAGCCGCGATGTCGTCCAAAAGCGATGATGAGATTATCTCCATCGATGCGGATTTTCCCATCCGAATCAAAAGGTTCTAAGTCATCATATCCTGGTCCTAAATTACCCGAGGAATCATGGCCTGATGCGGTCAACCAAGTTTGTAAATCTTCAAGTGGACGGCGAAATGGTTTAGGGTTTGCTTCCATCATTTTCCACAAAAGAAGTAGAGAAGCCGCAGCATCAGCCGCAGCATCATGAGCGTTCTCTAGTTTGACATCAAATCTCTCACAAAGCGGTCCTAATCCATGAGGCCTAGGTAATTTCAATTTCCTCGCAACTTGAAGGGTGTCAATAATTGCTCGGGGTTGGGGCATGGTTTTGCCAAACCTAAGATATTCATTAGCCATGAAAGGCCAATCAAATGCTTTGACATTATGACCAACAACAACAGAATCTGTGAATAATTCATTGAGTTGCTCAATATGGTGTCCAAATAATTGCTGATGCTTAACGTCTGCATCACTAATACCGTGAACTCGGAAAGAATCAGCGGGAATGCTTCGTTGTGGATTTACTAATGACTCAAAATGAATTGAGGAACCATCATGATCGCTACCAACAATAGCAAATTGAATGATGCGATGATTTTTCTTGTGTAAACCAGTAGTTTCCAAATCAAATCCAACTACGCGACATCCAGCAAGTGGGTCGTGTGCCATATACTATCTCGGGCGGGTCTGCCCCGTTTGAAGTTGTGGAAAGTGAGTCAAGGATGGGTGAAGCCTATGTGGGGGTGCATAGTTTGCCATGCATGGGATGGCTAAGTCGGTTGTTTGGGCGGTCCGGCTCAGTTCAAGAAGAACCTAAGACCTTTGAAGAACTAGAACAAGAGGTTCAAGGACAAATCGCAGAAGATTATGCACAAAAAAATGTTGATGCTCAAAGTGATGTACTTTCTGAACTTGATGATGATACCTTAGCGAAGCCAAAAGTTGAGCAGAGCAAAGTTCCTGTAGATTTTCATGTTGAAAAAGCTGAAGCTGATGATTTGCTAGTTGAATCTCCCATGGAAGATCATTACACAATGGCTGAAGGTGATGCTGTTGACCCGCTGACAGCAGATAGACACTTGGCTGAGGCTGCAGCATCTAATTCAGATTTGAGTGGTTATGAGCAGGTAGATGTTCCAGTTTTGGATGATGATATAGAGTGGCATAAAACAGATGAATGAAATCATCTGGCATTTTGGAAATCATCATTGATTACTAAAAAAGTAGGACAATATAGCGTCATACTGTTAAACGATGGTTTTTGGTGGCGAAATTATGAGGGGCGAGAAGAGGAGCATGGCAGCGCGTTCTTACTGTCTTGCGATTATTGTGTTAGCAAGCGTACTCCTATCTGGTTGCACTAACCCAATCGGTCCTCCAGAGCCAACAGCCTCACTGACAGTTGATGTTGACCAAATCAACTCTGGCGAGCCAATTAATTTTGATGCGCGGGAATCTTCAACTCCAGATGCAACAGTCATCACCCAATTTTCATGGGATTTTGGTGATGGCTCAAAAACAACTACAACCCAAGGATTGACCAATCACGTATATTCAACACCGGGTACCTACGAGGCGTCTCTGATTGTAGAGAATGACCGAGGAGGAACCGATGAAACACATTGGACGATTCATGTAAACGCATATCCGGTGATTGAACTTCTCTCTCAGCCAATGGCCAAGGTAGGTGAGTCAATCACACTCAATGCTGAGGGTTCATCTGACCCAGAAGGAGGAGTTCTTGCATGGGCTTGGGATTTGGATTTAAGCGATGATTCCGATGGTGATGGTGATTCTAGAAACGATGTTGACTCAAGTGCACCATCAATTACAATGCTTCTCAATAAGTCGGGTGAATTTGAGGGAGCGGTCGTAGTTACTGACGACCGCGGTGCGTCAGCGCGTGAGGCCTTCCAAATCAATGTCAGTACTCGGACTTGGCAAGTAACTTGGGAACAACAACGAGTGACAGAGGATTGGGATGGATATCTCAAGCAAGGCGAATCATGGACATATTCTCATGTACCAGGAATTGCATCTCGTTTGATGGAAGTCAATGCGACTTTGACATTGACGATGGATACGTTACCTATTCAAATGCCACAAGACAACTTTACCCTTAGATTAGCAGTGCCCATCAGCGGTTGGAATGCTGAATCAGCGACGAGTCAAGAAAATGTGACTAAGGGACCAACCGCCTACATTGAGCGGGATGGCATGAATCCAGTCCCTACGGAATCAAGCACTTACCAATCAGACTATTCAGAAGATCTCCTTAGATTTATTTTGGATAATGCTGCAGCACGCTTTGGCCAAGGTAACTGGACTTGGCAAGTGACAGCTGACCAGGCAGACCCGGACTTCTTGGTGGATGATATTGACCCCGATGAAGGAAATGATTGGAAGTTGGAAGTCGAATTCATCATTTTGGTTCCACGAATTTCAGAAGTGTTTGAATGAGTAATAATCCTTGAAAAACGGGTTGTTTTACTACTTTGAGTTGTGTATAGACAATAAATGTGGATGGAAATCCAATGCGAACTTTCTAACCCCTACTGGTGTTGGCCCAGAACGGTAGAGATGGTTTCAGCGATGGACATTACCAAAATTGGCTTGCGGGATAGAGTCGTCATTGACCTTAAAGTTCAGATGGATACTCCAGATGACTTTGAATTCCAACCACGAGTTCACCTAGATGGAAACACGGTTAGAATCACCAATGAAGGTTATTCTGAAGAATTTGCTAGCGCCGAATTGGAAGATGATGTGCTGGTAGCAGCACAGAGAGACCGCTTCGTTGAGTTGCGGATTAAATTCTCTGTAACTGGAATGCACGGTGTGCTCAACCAAATGCATCCATATCCAAAAGATGGCAAAGGCAAGAAACTTGCAAATTCAAACTGGAAAACAGTCGTTCCTTTGCTTTAAAGTTGATATCCGATGGGTATTCCCACTTGTCTTTGATAAGTAACCTATGAACAATTAAGACTGATGCAGAACGGGTTAGGTAGTCAGAAACAGGCAAGGCGCAATCGATTGAAATCAGAGATAATGGACTATGTTAGTTCAAATCCAAATTGTACAGCGAGCGAGATAGTCGCTTCGTTAGCAAACGATAGGCGCATGAAGAATCATGGTTTAACACCAAGAAAAGTGGGATTTTTCATTCCACGATATTGTAAGGAAATTCTGTGGAATCAAGATACTTCCACAGGAAAGAGAGTTTACGTTCTTTCTTGATTTCCGACGGGATTATAGCGGCTGGGCAGGTCGGCAGGGCGCTGGACCCATAGTGTAGCCTGGATATCACTGGGGCTTGCGGAGCCTCAAACCCGTGTTCAAATCGCGGTGGGTCCGCTCTAATTTTGAATGTTGAGCTTTGCTAGGTCCTTCAGCTTCTTGCGCTTTGTGTGTCAGTAATCAGAGATTAGGATTATGAATAGGTGACATAATATCCCAACCTCATACCCCTATGAAATATGAACACAGTGCTACAATTGAAGAATGAGTGGTTTGAGAAATTGAATGGGTGGTATCAGGGAATTATTCTTGGTGGCCTTTTTGCTCTAGTATTTTGGATTATTAATGAATCATCATTACCAGTGGGCGCAAATTGTACTTGGTTAGCAAGCCCTGCAACAGATGCTCTCGCATTCTTAGGGGCAGGGATTTGCATGTGGCGAGGAAAAGTGTATGATGATTTCTGGGTAGCAGCATTTGGTGCCTGCGTTACAGTAATCCACATCTGTCAATTTGTGATAGCAAAGAGCCTGTTCTAAGCGGTTTGATTGATATTCAACAACGCTTCCCCGCTATTGTGGCAGTGGTATTGAGAAGGCGGGTTGATTTTCCTATGGTGGATGTTGCCAAAATTGTATACTACCCAGAGTACTTTGATTTGGCCCATCGCTTCTTTGAGGAGTCATTGGTTGAGATATGTGGTATTGGATATCCAGAGATGATGGACCAGAAGATTGGCTTCCCAGTTGTCCAAACAGAGGCGCAGCACATCGCTCCACTACGATACGGTGATGATATTGTGTGTACTTTATGGGTAGAAAAAGTGGGTGATAAGTCGTGTACATGGCGTTACAAATTTGCCAATCAAGACGGACTTCTAGTTTGGGATGCGCGGGTAATTACAGTTTGTGTAGACCTAGATACTTTTGAATCAATGTCAATTCCGAGCGAACTTGCGGATTCGTTGCGGGCGTGCAGCGAGGATTGAAGGTTACAAGCCCTACTCGGAGAACATGCAGAGTGGCCTGCCTGACGATGTTCTGAGTAATGAGCCGATAATGCCGGAGGTGCCAATAAAGGCTAACAAAGCGATTCCAATTACCATTGGAGTTTGTTTAATTCTTGGTTCTTTATTGATGGGTGTTTCAGCCTATGGTAACTTAACTACAGGAACACTCTCCTCTGAGGAAGCTACTGCATTAGCAGATAGTTTGAATCTCCAAGGGGCAAATTTAACGGGTACTGAAGTTATAGATTATTTTACTGAATTACAAGAGGATGGATACTTTACAACTTTAGGAATAATTGAATCATTGGCTGCAATTGTTTTGCTTGCTGGTGGTGGATTGATGATAATGGGCAAGCGTCTTGGAGTTTGGGTTGGTGCCGGAGGTGCTGCGTTAATGTTAGTAGATGCTGTAGTTGGAATGACCATACTCGCTGGTGTTGAATCTCCCGACCCATTACTGAGTCTTAGTATGAAATTAGTTTCAGCGTTCTTTGTGGGTTGTGGCTTATTCTGTTTGGCCCTGCCCTTCATCCCCTTGTTGGTTGCTTCCGGGCGGGCAGCATTGGATTGAAGTGTAATCATCTCTTGATTGCCTAGAATTACAGTTAAATTAAGTAAGTTATTCACTTACATTTAGATATAATCTTAATATTTAGAATAAAAACGCCAACATCAACCCAGCACCCTTATTTTATTTTTAACCAACTTTGGCAATAGATATAGACGGAACGATTAAAATAACCTCCCTGTTCGATTGGAGAGCGGGTTCCCATGTCTGATGAAGATGTAGCAGTTGAAGTACAGAATCGTATTATGATAAGAGTAGGCGATGTTGACATTGACTTAACTGGTAATGCAAAAGATATTGATTCATTGATGCAGAAAAGGATTCAGGAAGAAAGTTGGTCATCAGCGCTTGCCTCAATTCGATCTGCTAGAGAGATTGCTATTGCAGCCGCTCGTAGAGCAGCCGAAGAATCAGGACTACCTGAACGTGGGGCGGCTTTTCAGACACTATGCGATAACAACAACCTTACTCGCAAGCCTGACCAAGTATTGGCTGCAATTCAGTATCTACGTGAGGTAGAAGGTGTACACGATTCACCCCCAAGGGTTTTGGAGGATCTTTTCATTGACGCAGGTATGGAACCACCCGGAAACCTCAGTCTTTACCTTAATCGTCTCAGAGAACGCCATTTCATAGAATATCCTGGTAGTGAAGGAAACCGCAAAAATCGCTATGCTGTTCTTACTACTGAAGGTCGCTCACATCTTGACAATCGTTCAAGGGAGTGACAAATTTGTCTGACGAAGTCCAGAAGGACTTCTCTTTCCAATCCTTTATTGGAGCGGAAATGGCTGATGCAGATTTTGAAGGTGCAAATTTACGTCGTGCAATCTTTGATGGCGCTAATCTTGAAGGTGCAAATTTCTCCGGTGCGGATTTACGAAAAGCTTCCTTTATTGGAGCTAATTTAATGAAAGCGGCGCTAGATGGTGCTGATTTACGCAGGGCAAAATTCCGGAAGGCCAAACTCTCACTTTCTAATATGCAAGATGCAAAATTAGAGGGTGCTGATATGCGAGGTATCCGGGGTCGATATGCGATTTGGAGGCGGGCAGATTGGTGGAATGCTCGTATGGATGATTCGTTGTCAAAAGCACTCAACAAGAAATGGCCAAGAACTCAAAACGAATGAGCAATTAATTGAGATTTGTTGATTAGATGACGTGTATTTGCTTAAAATAATTCACCTTCCTCTATGAGGAAGGGGAAAATGACTTGATGGTGAAAGAAAGTCGGAAGTATGCCGGAGGGTGGTCTATGTCTATTGAGAAATCCGATATTTCCCCATTTTTCGTCATCTCTTTGATGTTTTTATCGGTATTATCGCCGATTGCAGGCTTTTCTGCCGCAGGTGGTGGCCAAGGTATCATCACTACCTTTGCTGATGGGAATTATACCATGTCGTTAATTCTCAACGGCGGGTCAGCGAATAGCGATTCAATTCTGGCTTTAGAGCGAAATTCAACCATCAATAGCGCAGTTTTTGAAATCAGTTACAGCACTATGTCATCAACCCCTGGAGATGTCACTTTGGATATTGGAAATGATTCACAATACGAGTGGGAGTGGAACACACTGGGGTATGGGAATCTTGGGGCTCAGACAGAATTTTCATCTGGACTAACCGCCAGCAGTGGAAGTATTAATTCAACTGGGAATATTATCGGAGACATTCTTCTGCCTTCACAAGGCCAGATTCAATATGCAGAAATGTATGCAGAATTTTCGCCCGATTACGGCGGTGGGTTCGTCGCAACGGGTGTGATTGATTCTCTTGCAGTTGGTGATACAGATGGTGATGGACTTCCAGAACCAGTATTCCTTCAGCGAACTCATACGTGGGCAAATGGGACAGTAAGTCCCGCAGTCGGCACATTTGATTGGTCTTCCTCAAATGGTTTTTCAGCGATAACATGGGCTTCAATTTGTGATGGTGCCGGCGAATTAGTTGTAGCAGATTTCAACGATGATGGTTTGGATGATGTTGCATCATTTGACAGCACAAATTCTAGTGCGTGCATGCTTTTTACCCAATCAAATGGAAGTTGGGGGGCCAATACCAATCAGTCACTAGGAATGGGTGCTAGTGGTATTGATAGTGGTGATATGGATGGAGATGGTGATTCAGAACTCATTTCAATTCATGGCGACGGAACCCTGAGGGAATTTGTTTTCAACACTCAAAATGGTTCATTTGGTTTAGGGGCAGTATCTACAGTATCAGCTAATGGAACCGCAATGCAAGCAACCCTTGGGACATTGGCAGTTGGTAAATTCTGGGGTTCTGGAAATGACACCGTGGTAGTTGCAGATTCTATGGACGGGCATGTAACGATGTGGAATGTTTCCCAAGGTAATTGGGTGGTAGGTATTCCAGGCTCATCCTTTGATTGTATAAAAAGTGGAATGACTACTCTTGATTGGAATGGTGACGGGCTTCTTGACTTGCTTGGAAATACCGATATGGGAGTTTGTACAGCTACTTTCAATGGCACTAGCTGGTCAACCAATCAAACAAATGCAACTCAGTTGGCTAACTATTCAATCGGTGATTGGAGTGGGAACGGAAGCACTGACATCCTTCAACCATTGGAAGGAAGCACCGATGGAAACGATGCAACTCCTACTGGCTATTTGCAGGTCCGGCCATTTGGAGTGAACGGAACTATTGGTAGCACTTCACGAACTATTTTCCCTCATACTGCGCCTAAACATGTGTTACTCGCTGACATGGATGGAGATGGACTTTCAGAACATTTGGTTGCCGCTGGAGAGTCTTCAAAGGGGCTATTCATAGCAGGATGGCATACGGTTTCTCTAGACTTTGACATGGATAATAATCCTGAAGGTGATCTAATCGGTTATGCTGGTGATGGCCAAAGTGGAGTTGACAAACTAAATTGGACTGACATGGGTAATATTACATCATCATTAACTCAAACATTTTCTCTAATGCCAAATCAAGTTGATTTCTATGGAACACCAATAACGACCATCAGACCGATGGGTGTTTCAATTGGTGATGGGATAGTTAGCCTCAGCCAAATGAACATCACTTACGATGCAACATTCACAGTTGACATCAATCCGAGTACTGGAAATCTATCAAATCTGCTTAACTCAATGATGGTTCCAGGCACTGGAACATTCAACGTCACATTGCCGATAAATTCAACATCTCCAAGTGCTCTTACTCTTGAGAGTGTATCAATTGAATGGGTTGCCGGAATGACCAATCAGGTGTATCGTGATGCGCCGATTATTCAAAACCATATTGTATTCTGGGATAACGCAGGAAGTGAGCACATAGTGGTTCTAAATTGGACCGGTTCAGCAATGAATGAGATGGATTTCCTATCCTACCAATTATTTAGATGGGAGAGTGGTGCAACACCTAATCTTAATATCCCACATGAAAGTGGGATTCCTCAAAACATGACATTTGATAATGCAAGCGTTTCAGGTAAATCTTGGGATTTTGTTGTTAGGACTGTTTATCAGAATGGAATATATTCTAATTATTCTAATATTGAGAATGTGAATGTACCACCAGCACAATCTGCTGATTTAACGGCTCCCGAAGCAGTTGCTTTTGTCAACGCTGTTGATGTTGGTAATGATGAGGGAGGGGCGATTAGTGTTGATTGGCCAATTAGTAATTCAAGTGATATCGGTTGGTATGCATTGTACGTAGATACGTCGCCGTTTTCAACTATTAATGGGCAAAATGAAATTGCTAATTTCACAGTTTATGATAATTTAACTTCACATATTTACGGTACTACTGCTGATGGTGTGAACCACTACTTTGGGGTGGTTGTTGGTGATTTGGCAGGTAATATAAATTGGACAGTCACCGCTTCTGTAGCAGCATTTTCACAGAATAATTCAGTGCGAAATTCAACAGTATCTCTACTAGTTGAGACTGATGGTATTGGCGCCATAGTAGAAGCGACTGCAGGAACGCCTCTAACAATATCAGGACAAATTACCAGCATGGGTGAGGTTGTTGCTGCTGCTGACTACTCAATTGCACTCACACCAATTAGTCAATTTTCAATAATTTCAATTGAAGGGGTGACTGATTCAAACGGCAATTTTAGCCATCAGTGGAATGATTGGCTTGACTTTGAATCACAATATACCCCACTTCGAGGCGACATCATCGTTGATATCACATACAATGGAGGGGTTTGGGGAGTTGATTCTCAACAACTAAGCGGATCAACTGCAAGCGATTCATTCGCCGCAAAAACAGCTGCAACGCTTTCATTGAATCCTTCAATTTTACAACTAGATAGCGAAGGTCAAGGTGTTCTCAGTGTTAGCCTAATAGCAGATAATGTCATTGAGCAATCTCTACTAACTGGAATTGCAATAGAATATCACATTGGTAATGAAACCAATCAAGCAATTGGTAACTCAGGAACTCTTCCAATCAATAATAATGGTGGGGCTGAAGTTTCAATTAGTTATCCAATTGGGGGTGAATTAGATGTGAACCTGCTAACACAACACACTTGGTTAGTGCTTACAATCGGGGATGTTAGAGCAATACTATTGCCACCTCCTGAACCTGACCTACCAGATGATAATGAGACAGACGAAGTCGTAGAGTTAATCCCTCTAAATTGGTCTTGTCAAGATAGTGGATGGGAGATAACTGAGAATGCATCTAGTGTTACCAATATCTGCACGATTGAAAATCCAAACTCAGTATTAATTCATGTAGAAGTATTGATTTCAAGTATTACAGGGTTAGAAATTGGCGTTATTCCGACTTCAGCGTCAATGTTTTCAAATTCAAGTAAAGATATTCAAATTACATTAAGGGCCCCACTTGGAACTCCTGCAGATAATTATTCAATTGATATTGATATTATTATGAGCGCTGCTGGTTACAATGACAGTACACTCGTTGAATCCCTTACTGTTGCTGTGATAGCAGAGCAAGTTGTGGTTGGTGGAAACGGTGGGTCGCAAAATAATCCTGATGATAATAACCCATCTGGTTCGGGAATGTCATCTGGGGTGATTGCTGGTATTGTCGCTTTAATCACAGCATTACTAGTTGGATTTGTCGTAATTCGAAAACTCACTGGCGATGATGAAGAAGATATGGATTTGTTTGATGAATTTGATGAGCATGGTGGATACGCTGATTATGATGAGGATGAAGAACCACAATCCAAGAAGCGTGGTAAGCCTAAGGTATTACACACTCCTGCAAAAATGAGAGAAAAGCCGCAAGAGTGGGCAATGGATGAAAGTGGTTTACCTTATACTGGTAGTAAAGCAGGTTCCCGCCCCTCAGCTCGTAAACGAAAACCAAAAGCGGTTCATTTGCCAGCCGATGAAAGTAGGGAATCTGAAGAGTATTACGATGAGCAGCAAGAAGAGGATGACTACACTCAATCAGAAGACTACAAAGTTGACGAAGAGGGAGTAGAATGGTGGAAGGATGAAATCAATGTTTGGTGGTACCGTTATCCCGACGAAGAGGAGTGGTCTGAGTTCATTGAATGACCACTCAGGTTTTTGAGGGAGTGCAGAAGGGGCTGGATAACATGAGTGACGAAAACGACAATCATGGCTTCCCTCTAGTTTTGCATAAAGACGCTGACCCAGGCTCAACCGGAGGCGTGGCAATTTGCGGATTCTCAAACGTAGGAATGGTGGGGAGCATCGCTACAAGTCATGTAGTCAAAGCATTAGGATTGCAACAACTAGGCACAGTTATTGATCGAGATTCCCCACCAGTTGCATTGATTCAAAATGAGGTACCCCAGCATCCAGTCAGAGTTTACCAAGGTAATGGAGTGGGTGTTTTCACCTCGGATTTACAGTTCCCAGGTCATACCGATGTGAAGTTTGCTGAGACGGTTCTTGATTGGTTCACCGAAGGTGGATTTGACCGCCTCTTTATTCTTGATGGAATAGTGACGGGAGAATTGGGCGACAAACAAGAAGGTGAATTATTTGGGGTTTCTTCAACAGAAGGAGGACGAGCGAGATTACGTAATGCTAATGTTGAGCCTGTGAAGCAAGGAATCGTTGCAGGAATTTCTGGTTGGCTACTTGCTGAAGGTGATAGGCGTGGCTTTGATGTTACAGCCTTGTTAGCTGAATGTAATCCAATGTATCCCGATGCGCGGGCAGCAGCGATTGCTACAGAAGCGCTCAGTGATTTGATAGAACTTGAAATACCGCTTGATGATTTGATGGCGGATGCCCGTAGAATTGAGGATAATGTACGTCAAATGTTTGAGATGTCAAAGAATCTGTTACCTGCGCCAGATGCGGAATTTGAAGTCAACGATGACGCAGATCCAATGATAAATTGAGATTAATGCCACCCCTAATAGAAAGGGTTCTCTCCGGCCGCATGGTCAGTCACATCACTGATAGATGTGATTTCAGGAATTGTTTCACAAATCATCTTCTCAACCCCATGTTTGAGAGTAATGTCAACAGCAGAACATCCCTGACAACCCCCTCCAAATGAGACAACAACTACTCCATCAGCGACATCAACTAGAGATATTTTCCCGCCATGGGATGCAATTGCAGGATTTACCATCTCATCAATAACTACCTGAACACGCTGGGCAATTTCGTCAGCCCAGAGAGGGTTAGGGTTTTCAAAATGGAATCCACCTCCCATGAGTGTTTCTTTGAACTCAAGCGTTACACCTTCCATATATGGAACACTACTGTCTGAAATCATTACAGTCCATCCATCAACTTCGTAAACATGATCAGATTCTTCTTGTTCTTTTGGTGGAATTAATTGTAGGTCATATTGGAATCCATTATCAGTTCTCCCAGTAATGGCGATTTTAAGGGCTAGAGTATCTTCTTCAGAGTTAGCTGCAAATTCAGCAAGCTTATCTCTAGCCAGTTCAGAAAATGTGAGCAACGGGGAACCCTCCTGAGTACAGGGTCCCCCGCCGCATCGTTTTAATCTGCGCTTAGTGCAGATTGGCAATCATCCTACTCAAATTAGTAGGAATCGGCGGCGTAGTAGGCCGAGTGCAACCATTGGTAATGAGGAGATTAGTCCACCAGCTGCAGCATCGCCGACATCAATGGTTAGTCCACCATCCATTTCGACAAGTTCGGTCTCTAACAAGTCTTGAGCACCTTTCTTCACTGAGTCTACACCTGAATCATCCTCTTTGATATCACTAGGGTCAATCTGTAGAGGTTTCTTCATTGGCTTAACATCAACATCGATAGGCAATGGCTTAACTTTGCAGCGAGACATATCTACATCTGTAGATTCGTCAGCGCTTGCAGCATCTGTAGCCATTCTCTTGCACTTGATGTGGGTTGGATCTACTGGTACTGGCTCAATGCCAGCATCGTTGCAGTTCTGCTTCCACTTACCTTTCATAACACCCTGGCCAGCATCTGTTGCTCTGTACTTTCCAGCAAGAACACCGCTAGCAGAGCCATCAGATAGTTCCCATACACCGCGGTAGAGTCCGTTTCCGTATCCACCTTGGAGGGTTCCGATTACTTCGCCATCAAGGTTGGTAGCCATGCCACGGAATAAACCGTTAGCAAACTGGCCTGTGATGTTTCCACCAACAACACTCTCTGCATTCATCCAGACACCTTTGAACTGCCCAATTGCAGTTGCGTCTGCATTCTGGTCAATGGACCATCGTGCAGCTAAGTAGCCATGTGGGCAGATAGGATCTGCGCCTGAGTTACCGAAGTGACGGACAATGATTCGTCCATCAAAGTTCGCAAGTCTTTCTCTTGCGTCTTCAACACTCATTCGTGCTATGTGTGCGACTTCGTAGCTGCCATCATCTTGGAAGATGACTACTACTACAATTGCTGTTTCACCATTGGTCCAAACAAAGACCACGACAGTGCCATCATCATCGATGTGGTCAAGGTCGTCAGTAGAGATGTTATCGTAAACATCTCCATCCATTAACGATGGGTCAATTATTAGGTAGTCATTCTCAATCTCTTGAGCAGCCTCCAAAGTCATTAATTCATTCTCCAGGGTTTGTGCGTCATATGATGATTCTGCAGTAGCTGCACCGGCGGTAGCAACCACCAGCATAGTCAATGCAATCAACAAGGCGCGCAAGCCCTTTCTTCCGTACTTTCCGTTTAAGCTGGGTTTTTGTCCCATATCATATTTGTTTGCTTCCATCACATATATACAAATTAAGGGGCCACCCCGAACTTATGCCGACGTTTACCTTTGTATACCACTCACACCCATATCGTGACAACCTTTTCAGTAGTTAGCCTACAACAGAGTTTCATGGTTAGGGACGCGCTTGCTCGGCCTTTACGCGACTTACGCATTTCGGTGACCGACCGATGCAATTTCCGTTGTCCTTATTGTATGCCACGCGAAGTGTTCGGTGAAGACTATCCATACCTTGCGCGCGAGGAGATACTCTCGTTTGAGGAGATAGACCACCTAGTGGCTTCCCTCATTCCTTTAGGAATTGAGAAAGTACGTCTGACTGGTGGCGAACCTCTTCTTCGGCGTGATTTTGCCAAATTAGTCAAGAAAATGTCTGCTCATGATGTTGAAGTGGCTGTTACAACTAACGGTGTGTTGTTAGAGAGTCAGGCAGAAGCCCTGGCTGATGCAGGCTTAGACCGTGTTACTGTGAGTTTGGATGCGTTAGATAATGAGACATTCCAAAAAATGACGGATAGTGATGTCGACGTAAGTGTAGTATTAGCAGGTATTGATGCTGCTATCGCTGCTGGGTTAACTCCAGTCAAAGTGAATACAGTAGTACAGCGTGGGCTCAACGAGCATGCAATTCAAGACCTGGTGGAATATTTCCGTGGCACTGGAGTGATAGTTCGCTTTATCGAATTCATGGATGTAGGTTCGTCCAATTCCTGGCGTATTGAGGAGGTTATTACAGCCCAAGAGATCCGTGAAATACTTCTTGAAAAGGTAGATTTGAGTGAGATTCCACCCAAAGATGCAAGTCATGTTGCAAAGTTATGGCAGACTAGTGAGGGCGATAAAATAGGCTTTATCACATCAATTTCTGAACCTTTTTGTGGTGATTGCAGTCGTGGTCGGATTTCGTCAGAAGGAAAATTTTACAATTGCCTATTTGCCGAAAATGGATTTGACCTCAAACCATATTTGCGTGCTGGAGCCTCTAGTAGTGAGATTCAAGACCTAGTGCGTTCAGTTTGGGAAAATCGTAGTGACAGGTATTCGGAATTGCGTAGTGAGACACAGATAGAGGGTCGAATTCTGTTACCGGTTGAGATGTCCCACATCGGTGGTTGATTCAAACGGACTTTAGTGCACTGAGGATAGAATCCCAAGGTGCATCGGTACGAATAGCTGGTTTACCATAAGCCGCAACCGCGGCGCAATGACCCAATGCAACCAACGCTTCTGCTAACTTAGTTGGAGACGGAGGTGCAGGCAGTTGTAGTCGGCTTGCCAATGAATCAACGACCACAAGATTTCCTGAATGAATTGCTGAAGATTCCTCAGCCAAATGTCGCACAGAGCGAGCAATTGCCCGTCTACGGAGGCGTAACTCACTTTCATCATCACAAATTTCCTCAGTAGGTCCGCACAACTCAAGAGCCCTTTCCTCGGTCATTGAAGCCATCACTTCAGCATCCCCTATTTGCCCAGTCCAAAGCGGTCCTGAAATTCTCTTGTCATTTTTATCTACAATGGTGTCAAGTGGTACTAATATGTGGCCATGTCCAGCGTTTTCCCCGGCCTCTACATCACTCGGATTCGCAATTCTCCAGCCCAAATTTTGCTCAACTATACTTGCAGAATCTAGTGATTTTCTAACTCTAACACTTACCCTTAGGTGGTGACTATCCCAAGTTGAAATCAGCGGTTCAATGACTTTGTCATGACGAGCCGCGCACCTTGCAACAGAAGCTAGAAGAATTCTCAACCCCGTGTCATGTGCGATTTCATCTAATCTCGCACGCGCACCATATCGTCGCATCAGTGGTGCTGGCGAAGATCCAGTTAATGCAGCAACATCTGTTGCTGTAACTTCCAAAACTGCCTTCCTTGCAAGTGATTGCATAACTGAATCAAGAAATGGAATTGGTGAGCCAAATGGGTCAATATCCACCCATTGCCAACCACGTGAAAGCGCCACCTGTCTTGCATCACCGCAAACAGGTTTGAATTCACTAATTTCGGCAACTGGATTGTGCTTGTAATTTGCTTCCAACCAAGAAATTGCATTCTCATCCATATCACACATCCAAAGTTGCAGTCTAGATACCATTTCAGATGGCAGCTCGTGGCATATACGGTGACTGCGAATGCCACTCGCAGCCAATGAATCAAGCATCCGAACTGGTTTATCTCCACTAAGAATGCCATCACTCATCTCGTGAGCCATCACTAAAACAGTCCTCGTACGGTTGCCTGCCATCGCGTGGTTATGGAATACCACTCGCTCCCCCTTTACACCAGGTCCGGCACGGTTTGCCTCACCCTCTGAAAGGTTAGTTGGAAGATGAAAATGGGTACACCCCTCCAACACCAATTCGCCCGGCCAGCCCTCAGGCCACTGTTCGTCCATCAACCAGCCCTGAGAGCCGTTATTCAAGTGCGCTTCGGAGGTAATAGCAATATTGAGAAGTTGAGATTTCATAGTTCAGGGGAACAAATCACCAAGTGCGGTCGTGATATGGTCTCTTGCATTTACAATTTTGTATTGGTGAACTGCATATTTAATTTGCTCAAATTGATGGATTATTTTGTCGTCATTTAATAATCCAAGAACAACTGAACATAACCTGTCTCCTAAAGGAAGTTCAGCATCATCAAACATGCAGATTGGTTGACCCAAGCCGACTTTGTTAGGGGCCATCGTTTGGATAAGGTAAGGGGCATTGTGAGCCCCTCTTCCAGGAGTGATTCTCCACAGTATATTCAAGCCACCTTTTACCACCAATCCATTATCTATTACCTCAACATTAGGGTTTCCGTCAATTATCGAGCGGTACAGCGAAAATGACCTCTCAAGAGGGGTTATTCTGGCATCTTCTGAATGGAGGCCAACAATCTTTGTGAGGTGTCTTGTAGCGGCCCGTAATCGGTCTGAAACGAGGGTTGAAGGGCGTCCTCCCCAGATAGTTAGAAATCGCTCTAAAAGTGATGGCTGAGTTGGAAGTGGTATGACGTGTCTTCCACTAATTCCCAATTCAATGCCTAGTAGGTATGTTTCATGATTCCAATCACAAAGTGGGGGCGGAGCATTCTTCTTTTTTCTTGATTTTGTTTGTGGTGAGTCAGCCGCTCCATAAGGATTAAATCGGCCATCTCGGAGAATATCTCGGCTAAGTTTTTCGTTACTGTTGGCATGGTTTTGGCCTGTGCCTTCAATTTGGTGGAAAAGATTGAGGAATCTCAGAGCTACAGATTCTACTCTATTCTCTATCATCATCATGAATAACAAGGTTCCAGGACCTCGTTCAATTTTGGCCCCATCAACAATTATTGCTTGTCCTAAAGTCCTAACTTCATGTCCGTTGAATCTAACTGTAATTTCGTTATCATCAGTGTCGCCTCCCTCTAAATTAGGAAAGAGGCGAGAACCGCGGGCGGCTAATTTCTCAAACACGGCTAAGTATGAATCATAATCACGATGAAACTCAATCTGTATGTCAATAGACAAGATGTGCATGTTTCCAGTAAGTTTTCGCAACAGTTCAGCCCACCCACGATTGTAAGGCATG